>Ga0181348_1001003_pt1 | contig 12389 bp, 12 predicted proteins | sample Su13VDMM110DN_FD_130092 | JGI IMG/M metagenome (GOLD analysis project Ga0181348, IMG submission 130092) | Freshwater viral communities from Lake Michigan, USA - Su13.VD.MM110.D.N | ecosystem: Environmental > Aquatic > Freshwater > Lake | place: USA: Michigan | collected 2013-07-16
TGGGCTAAGGCTTTACGTCAATGTATTGCCTTGCTCTACTCAGGTGAGATTCCTAAGTTCGATGTGTCTAAGGTTCGTCCTGCTGGCGCTCGTCTGAAGGTGTTTGGTGGACGTGCTAGTGGCCCGGAACCCCTGAAGGAACTCTTTGTCTTTGTCAGCAACATCTTCAAGAATGCTGCTGGACGTAAGCTCAACAGCCTTGAATGCCATGACATCATGTGTAAGATTGGTGAGGTTGTGGTTGTTGGTGGTGTCAGACGCAGTGCTATGATTAGCTTGTCTAACCTATCAGATGATCGTATGCGTCATGCTAAGAGTGGTGCATGGTGGGAGAAGAATGGACAACGTGCCTTGGCTAACAACAGTGCTTGCTATACAGAGCGTCCTGACATGGGCATCTTCATGCAAGAGTGGACTAGCCTGTACGAGAGTAAGAGTGGTGAACGTGGTGTGTTCAATCGTGAAGCAGCAAAAAACATTGTAAAGAAAAATGGCAGACGAAATCCTGACTTTGACTTCGGAACTAATCCGTGTTCTGAAATTATTCTACGACCATATCAGTTCTGTAACCTTTCCGAAATTGTGGTACGTTCTGATGATACTATAGACAGCTTGAAACGTAAGGCACGTTTAGCTACAATCTTAGGTACATTCCAGAGCACACTAACCCACTTCCCATACCTACGTAAGGTGTGGCAGAAGAACACAGAGGAAGAGCGTCTGTTGGGTGTGTCGATGACAGGCATCATGGACAATGCACGTTTGAACAATCCTGACGATATGGGTGTTGGTATTCTCTTGAGTCAGATTAAGACTGTCTGCATTGCAACAAACCAGCTATTGGCTGAGCAACTTGGTATCCCTCAGTCGGCAGCTATCACCTGTGTTAAGCCTTCAGGTACTGTTAGTCAACTTACTGATAGTGCTTCAGGTATACATGCTCGTCATGCTGCTTACTACTATCGCCGTGTACGTGCAGACATTAAAGACCCTCTGACACAGCACTTGATAGAAGCAGGAGTTGAAGCAGAGCCTTGTGTGATGAAGCCTGATCAGACTATGGTGTTCACCTTCCCCAAGAAAGCACCAGAGGGAGCCTTGTTGCGTGATGGTTTAACAGCCCTTGAGCACCTACGCTTATGGCTTGTCTTCCAGCGTCACTGGTGTGAGCACAAGCCCTCTGTCACCATCTCAGTTAAGGAACATGAGTGGATGGCAGTTGGTGCTTTTGTTTGGGAGCACTTCGATGAGATGAGTGGTGTGTCTTTCTTGCCCTATGATGGCGGCTCGTATAGACAAGCACCCTATGAAGATTGCACTAAATTGCAATACGATGCTTTACTGGCTGTCACTCCTCAAGAGATTGATTGGGACAGCTTAGTTGAAGTAGAAGATAATGTTGAAGGTACACAGATGCTTGCATGTGTGTCTGGTGTTTGTGAAATCTAAGGAGCTATTATGATATTATTACGATTCCGTCATGGCATTGGCTTGGACATTGAGTACAACGAAGACATCTGTCACATCTTAACTGATGGACAGACAGAAGATGTTGTAGCCTTTGCTGGTGTGATTATTAAAGCACCATTCATTACTCTTTATCTAGGAGAGTTCTACGATCTAGAGGATGTACCTGTAAAGGTATAACAAAAAAGGGGACTATGAAGTCCCCTTTCTTTTTGGTAACTAGCAAGTTACTTCAATGGTACTTTTCCTTGCAAGCCCTTGCTTATTAGATATTCATTATAAAAGTCTGCTGCAAACTTAGGGTCTTTCTTATAAAGCTCACCTGTTAGTTGTCTAGCAGCAGCACTCCTACTCTTTTCCAATATTGTTTTAACATACTGCTCCTTTTGGAAAGCATCAATCTTTTCCCATTTAGGGTTGTTCATGACCTTCTCTAAGCCAGCAGAGAAGTAACCACCAGCCAGTTGTCCATAGCGTGAGAGCTGCTCTGATGAAAGCTCAACCCTACCGACCTTCTTACCAATACCTTTGATGTCTACATCAACCTCATTCAAACGCTTCTGTAGTTCTGTTGGTGTGAACACCTTAACACCAGCAAGCACCTCACTAACGCTTGTCTTGATGGGTTGTCCCATGTTGTCGTAGCGTACAGGGAGAGTGTCTCGTAGGCCGGGAACACGTCCCATAATCTTGTCACTAAAGCCTACCACTTGTCGCTCATAGGGATCAAAGCCTCGTGCAACGGCAGCCACACCAGCAGGAATGGCAGTGGTTGAATATGATTCTATGAAGGCATCTCCATAACGATCTGGATGTAACATAGCAGATATTGCTTTAGCAAGCCCCTCAACAAAAGACTTATTTAATACGTTATCAGCTACACTTTGTGTAGTAGCCACAACAAAGTGTTTTAATATTTCATATTCTGTTTCTTTATTCCACTTAGGGTCTTGCTTGTATTGATTATAAGTTTGGTGCATATCAGCAACGATACCAAACAAGCTTGCTAATGGTTCAATACGAGCATAGCTGTACCAAGAGTCTCCAATCTTCATAGAATACTTAGGTAAGTCTCCCTTTGGATTGCTGCCTGTAATGGCTCCTTCTTCAACCAAAGAGTTAACATACATGGTTGCAGCCATGCCTAGCATTTGCTTAGCAATGAGGCGCTCTCTTTGTACAGGCTGAAATGCTGCCCATCCAAACTTCCCTGTTCCCTTACCTACAAGTGGATCAATAACTTCCTTACGTGCAAAGACTCCAATGCCGGGCATGTAAGCTGCACCTTCTTTAAGAATGTTGTATGGAGTTTTAACAAAAGGAATAAGCAAAGCACCAAGCAATGGATTCTTAGCCCTCTGTTCTTGTACTATCTTAGCAAGACCACCAAGGTTTTCTTGAAACACTTTCTCTTTGGCAAAGTTAGCAATCTCTGTAGTTCCCTTAACACCAAAAGTGCTACGCATTAATTCATTCCAGTTATCTGGATTCATGCGGTTTTCTGTTGCCTTAGCATATGCCTCTTCTTTAGACACACCCAACTTTGCAGCCAAGAGGTCAGCATCTCTGTAAGCTTTAGCATTGAACTCCATCCTACGCAGAGTTGCCTTCCAGAATTCATCAATAGCTACACCAGCCTTAGAACCAACTCTTAATATCTTTCCTACAGTTCCAGGAATTGCTTGTGTTGCTTGGTCATACAACACTTCCTTAAGAGCTTCGCCTCTGACATCATCAAAGCCATATTTAACTTGAGCATCTTTAAACTCTTTGGCTGTCATACCAAAGGAGGCAGCATCAATCTTTAAATCAAGGGGCTTGCCTGTAACCCAACCAGCCCTAGCAAAGTCCATACCTTCACCAAAACCTTGGAGAACTCCCTTGAGCATAACAAGGCCTTCTCCCATCCTACGTTGGTCAGCTTTGTTAGCTGTAAACTTACCAACAATAGCTTCCATCTCTCTTAATAAAGGAGTGAAGAGCACCTGTGTTGCACCAGACATGGTGTTAGTTGAGATATTTGTAGGGGCTGTTAAGTAACCATTGATAACATACTCAGCAGTCATTGCTCTGATCTTTTTAAAGCCAGCCCCTTCTTTGATGACACGGCCTGTCATTTCACTCTTCAAAGCATTAGCTTCCGCTTGGGATAACTGACCATTCTTTACAATGTCATCAACAAGCTTGTGCATGTCAGCCATCTCAAGGATGTTTAACGTACACTTTGGATCAAATTTACCAGCCATAATATTCCTTATTGACAATCAACACCGGGTTGAAACAATCCTTTAACTTCTTTGCCAGCCTCAAACTCTGCTCGTGCAAGCTTGAAAGCATTGAGGGTGTCAGAAGCTTTTGTTCTTTGTCCCTGAAAAATACCAAGAACACCAATAGGTAGTTGGCTTCTGTATGTCAATGTTTGTAGAGCAGCGTCAGTGAGTTCCCCTGCATCACGCAAGCGATTAATCTCAGATAGATTAGCAGACAGCGTGGCTCTAGCTTCTTCGTAGACAGGACGGAAGGCTTCAACCTCAGCCCTGTTCCAACTCTTGTCTATGTTGGGGAATGTGCCATCATCATTCTGTTTGAACACCCAATCTTCTATTGAGCCTTCTTCTCTTACCATCCTAGCAGCAGCTTTAGCACCAGCCTTCTGTGTTCCTTCAAGGCTACCACCAAACTCACCACGTCCACGTAGCTGTCTACCTTTAGCACCAAGGACACCAACAGCTTTGGAAAACAAATCATTCCATTGCTCATTAGCTGATGGGGGTTCTACGTTAGCTCCACGCTTTTGTCCACCAGTGAGCAGCTTCTCTGCATTGGTAGCAAAAGGAACACTCTCAGCATACACCAGTTCTCTTGGAGTTGCAGCAGCGCCACCACTCTGGAATCCTCTGATAGCTTGCTCAGGAGTTGTAGGAGTACCAGCATCAATACGAGCTTGAGCAGCAGCAACCTCGTCTGACCTGCCTGATGCTACAATAGCCTCATCTACATTCTTAAAGCCATTATCATCTAGCACCTTTTGAAGGCTGGCTAGTTGTTGTGTTTGAGCAGCAGTTAGAGGGGTTGCTTGAACCACAGGTGCTCTAGGTGCTTCAATAGGCGTAGGCTCTGCTCTACCTGTACGCTCCATCACCTGTTGCACACGTGCATCACGAGCAGCCATCTGCTGTGGTGTGGCTCCTTGTCTTGTCTCCACTTGTATGGGGAACTCTCTAGCAGGAGGAGCAATCATTCCTTTGAGTTGTGCCACCTCAGCCTTCTTAGCCTCAATCTGCTTAACTAAGTATTGCTGAGCTGTTCCTTGTTTGGCAGCTTCAACAATCTGCTGTTTGATAACAGGGACTTCTTCAGGAGTTGCTCTCTTGAATAAAGCAGCCACTTGTTTAGCAGGGGCTTCTGGTGTAGGAGCAACAAGACCAAACTTAGCAGGGAGGTCTGCTCCCTCTGGAGCCTTGAACAGAGCAGCCACTTGCTTCTCTGTTGGCACTTTGGTTGGGTCTTTCAACCCAAGGAAGTCACCAACCTCTTTCTCTGGTTGTTGTCTCTGCACATTGGCAAGGTCTGTTTCAAACTTGGCAATCTCAGTTTCTGTCTTAGCAATACGTTCTTCAACAAGCTTTGTTTGTACAGGGTCAAGCTCACGCATTACAGGAGCTGCTGTTGTTCCTTCAGCTTCTGCTTTACGAATATAAGCAGGAGTGTCATAGGCTGCTTCTCTGCTTGGGGGATTGTCAATGACCTTAGCCACATCATCAATGGCAGCTTTGGTTGTATCTGCATCTGCTGCTTTGATGGCTCTCTTCTCAAGGAAGTTAATAACTCCCTCACTTGCCTTGCCTAAGCCAGCACCAAAGACAGTACCAACAGCAGTGCCAGCTACTGTGTTTAATAGTCTACTTTCTTCTGCTGTGAGGACAGGCTCTAAGAAGCCACCAAGAGCTCCTTGTGCTGCTCCTTGTTTAGCCATAGTGCCAGTGAGGGTTGCAGCCTTCAAGCCCTTAAGCATAAAGGCAGGGGCTGTAATGGGGTCAGCAAAGGCTCCAGCAAACTCACCAACCATGCCAGCAACAGGCGCATTAGCAGAAGCAATCTGTGCTGCTGAACGCTCAGCTAAAGCTCTGTCTGTATCAAGACCACCAAAGAGTCCTGCAATACCTTTGATACTGCTACCACCAGCTTGGATGAAACGCTGCATGGCTCCAGTAAAGGCTGTCTCTCCCATCAAATGAGAGATGATCTGGTCATCTTTGTAGCCTTCTTGTCTAGCGCCGCCAATGTTAAATCCCTTACGGCTTGCTAGTTCATCAGCAATTTGTGCAGGGGTATAGCCTTCTTGTAAAGCTCCAACTAAGTTGAAACGACTAGAGGGTTCTACACCAGAGGCTCCAATGGAGCCCATCACCTGTTCTTCAGGACTTAGGAATGTTGCCATTAGAAAGAGCTCAAAGGTTTCTGAGTAGCTTTAGAAGCAGCAGTAGGAGGTACTGCTATAGAGGGAACCATGCTACTAAAGAAACTTCTAGGGGCAGCAGGAGCAGCACTAACAGAAGCAGCAGGGGCAGCAACAGGAGCAGTGGGAACAACAGGCGCTTCTTTAAGACCCTGTGCTATCATTGCTTCTTCTCTGTTGTTATATTCATTACCATCGCTACCTAATATCTTTCCTTGTTTATTCATCTTACCAATGTATTGTCTTTGTCCCATAACATCTGGATCAGTGAAAAGAGTTTGAGTATAACTATCTTGTTTTGCTCTTGCATTTGATGCAGCAGTTGAAGCCTTGCTTGAAGCTATTGAAGCTTCATAGCTCTTCATCTTAAGCTCATGTTCTGCTTTCTCATTAGCAATCTTAGCAGCTTCATTGTTGATTGCCAGAGTTGCCTGTGCAAGACGTGCTCTCAAATCCCTTGCTTCTGTGTCTGTTAGTGGCTTACCAGTTTGAGGGTTAACTCCCTTAGTCAAAGCCTCTAGAGTGATGGCATACTCACCCATAGCACCATTAAGATCTCGTTCAGCTTTCTGAATAGCCAGCCCTTTAGCTTGCACATCAAGAGGATACAACGCCATACGTTGTTTGTATTCTGCTTCTGCTTGTTTAGCAGCAATAACTCTACGTTCTTCTTCTAAGACATTACGTTGCTCAGCAGATACAGCACGTCCTTCTCCTGACACAGCACGAGCTTCTTGGCTTGTTGCCAATGTCATAGCCTGTTCATCACGCTTAGCAGTACGAGCACGTTCTGTTGCAGCCATAGCATCTTGTGTAAGACCACGAGAAGCTAAGCCCTTGGCTAGGTTGCTATACATGTCAGCATCTGTGCCACCCATACGAGTGGCTTCTGCCATTGCTTCGTTTACCCCTTGGATACGAACCTCATCAGGAGCCTTACCACCTAACAAGCGTCCACCAGCATAGCCAATACCAGCGCCAGCGTTAGCTCCCAATGCTGATAGTTGTTGCAACAAACTGAGGTTGTTCATCTGACCCGGAGAGGTTAACAAACCCTCGTAGTATTGTTGACCAGCTTGTGCTGCTGTTGGTAAATTAAAGAGTCCTTCAACTGTTGTTGCCATTTTTATTGACCTCCACGATTACCAAAGGGACTTGGATTATATGTATTTTGATTTGAGTAATAAGAACTATTCATTTGTGGTTGTTGTTGCTGTGGCTGCTGTGTAAACATACCACTGAAGGCATTACCAGCACCCATCACTCCTCTTGCCACACCTAAATTACCAGCAAGATTGTATTGAGTGGCAGCGTTGCTTCCTGCTAACATAGCATCTGCTCCTGCTCTTCCTCCTTGCAACAAAGCCTGAGCTTGTTGTCCTTGAGATACAGAAGCCTTATTACCAATGTCAGCACCCATAGTCATTGGAGACATACCAAGTTGTTCCACACCAGCGCCAGCAGTGAACAAGCCTGTACCACGAGCAATGAGTTTATCAATTAAGTTTTGACCATAGGTTGTACTCTCGTTAGCAATCTGTGTATTAGAAAGTTCACGTGCTCGCATACGTGCAAAGTCATCTGGGTTTAACATACCAGAAACATCCCCTGCACCACCATAGCCAGCAGAAACACCAAGACCAATACGCCCTGTACGTAAGGCGTTCTCACGTGCCATGATGTCTTCTTGTGTCCTACCCGGAGCAAGCAAGCCCATCTGCTGTTGGTAATACTGACGAGCTTGATCTTCAGGAGTACCAATGCCTCCCATTGTTTGTTCTGCTTGCCCATAGAGAACATCTCTAAAGGAAGCTAAACGAGGATCAATGTCATAGCCAGCAGTGCTCTTCTCTGTATCAAAGAAGCCTCTACCAAAGCCAGAGGTTACACTATATGGTCTAAACTTAGCAGCATCAGCAGCTATACGTGCTGCTTCTAAGTTGGCTGCATTAGCCTCTCGACCAGCGGCACGAGAAGCATTTGCTGCATCTTCAGCAGCACTTTGCCCCATCATACCACCTATAATACTACTTCCTGCTATTGCTGCTGGCATCATCCACGGCATACTATACTCCTTTAATTAAAACTTCATCCACCTTAGATGAATCTTTTTCATCAGTGGCATGAATACAATACCATACAACATTGGTGATAGCTTCAACGCTATGATATTCACCAGCTTTAATTTCAATACACGCAGGAGCATGTACTATTTTCATTCCATCATTACTTGTTACTACAACACTTCCTTGTGCAAGAATAGAGAGATGTGCATAGCTATGCTTATGTTGTACAAGCTCTGTATTTGCAGGAATAAATGTTTCCTTGGCATATAAGCCATCACTAAAATGATGAACTATTGCTGGCATCATGCTGTACGTTTCCACATATAGACAGTGATGTATGGTTGGTAGTTGGCATTGGTTCCTGAAGAACCAGCAGAGGCATTAGTTACTGATATGCCTGTTGTTGCACTTACAGTGTTATATCCTGATGCTATATTACCTAATGGAACTTGACTACCGCCGCCGGGACATAAACCACCATTGCCGTTTTGTTGGTGAACGTGTCCGGGGTCTGTAACTGTAGCCGTGTGAGTGTGACTAACTGTAATTGCATCTGCACTACCACCAGTTTCTTCAGCAGTGTCAAACAAAGCATTGGCAGAATTAAAGCCCACCATAACACGACCAGCAGCAAAGGCTGACCATGTACCAAAGCCTAATAATGTTGCAGGGTTTACAGCACTAGTAGCATTAGTATATATAGAACCTATGGGGTATAACAAAGAAATGGCAGCTTGAACAAAGGCTGTTGAAGCTGCTTGTGTAGTATTACTTCCTGCTGAAGCTGTAGGAACTGTAGGAGTTCCTGAAAACTCAGGGCTTGCTAAGTTTGCTTTAGTTGCAATGGCTACAGAGATGGCATCAAACTCATCATCAAGTTCTGTTCCTTTGATACGCTTTAAAGCATCACCAGTTGTCAGGTTGTCTTTTGTATCATACGCCGTTAATTTTGTGTAATTACTCATATTAGTAAGTCTTCCCTTGCTTAATAAATATATCCATCTTCTGTACACTTAGAGGAGAACCAGACACTTCAGCCTCAAAGCCCATTTGAATAATCTTTCCTTGACCACCAACAGCAACAGAAACATCATCAATAACAACACCTGATGAGTATTCTGCTATGTTATATTCACCTATGTTATATTCTGCATATGCTCCTGTTTCCATAAGAACAGGGTAGCTGTTATACTTGTTTGAATAATCAAAACCAATCTTAGCAACAAAGCGTTGACCACCACCACCAATTAATACAAAGCCAAGCTTCTTTATAATCTTATTAGTTGTTGGTTGATCAAAGTCAAAGTAGTTTGTATAATAAGTGAATGTATATTTCAAGCCATTATCTTGGTAGCCAGTGTATTCACCAATCCCTGCTGGCTTTCCTATGTATAAAGAGCCATCCCTATTAGCAGAGAAAGCATAGCCAGCATAGGAGTTCCATGTTGTCACACGAGAAGCACCATCTGGCAGGGCTTGTTTTAAATCAAAGCAATAGACAATAGGAGAAGCTGTTGAAGGAAAGCTTAATAGATAGAAACCAAACTTCTCTGAGTAACAACTCTTAATAAGTTTAGCTTCTGTGTTTGCTATGGCATCAAATAAATCATCTCGTATGTTCTTAGAGATGTCACGCATTGGCATACTCTTCTCTTGAATGGTACGTCCAAGACTACGAACACCTGAAGCACTTAAGAACAACAAGTCATTACCTGTCTTCTGTACGCTGTCTCTAGCAATACAGCCAATTCCTGGAATTACATCAGAGATTGTCATTGCTGTTGCTGGTGTTTCAGCACCGCTTAGAATGACAATGTTTTGTTTACAGAAGATAACTAAGAAACCATTATGTGCAGCAAGGGCTACAATTTCATCTGTGTTATTAGGAAGCTTAGAAGCTATGTTAATACTACCAGAGGTACGAGCACCACCAGTGTTAAATGTAGGGAAATGAGTATCAGCAATATCTGTAGACCAGAACACTGTAGTTGGAGAGGCTGTACTTCCTGCCACCCAAAAGCGACCATAAGCAGCTAAGCAAGTATTAGGGGCATTGCTTGTACCAGTACCAAACACTGGAGAAGTATAATCACCACCATGTGCAGCATGGCCTACAAGAGTTGTACATACAGGACTTCCACTCTCTCTTGAAAATAACACAGGAAGATGGCTCTTCTGTGTCATCAAGCAATGGTCATTCAAAGAAGCCATCTGCCAGTGGTTGTCTGTGATGGTCATTGTTGGTGTGATGTCTGTGAGGGTAGCACCAATGCCGCCCCTCCAAAGCTTATTGTTACCAGCACTCAGATAGTCAAATGTACCATCAGCATTCAAGTATTCAAAGATGCTATAGAGAGGAGCACTACCAAGACCACCAGTTGCTGTTGTCTTCTGTACCCAACCCTTACGTGCTCCTAAGCGTCCATACTTATCAATGACACAATTAGAAGCTACAAGTGCAAACCCATCAGACAACACTGCTCCACTCTCTTGGGTATTAAGCCCATAGAAACCCGGAGCAGCTACAGCAGCACTAGAGAGTTGTTTCATACTGGATACCAGATAGTTTCATCAGGGCGGCGAGCAGCATCAAGAGCAATCTCATCAGCCAAGCTAGAACGACCAGCAGCGTAGGCATTCATGCTGGCATTACCACCATCCTCACCACGCTCTTCAATGGCTTTAGCCGTGGCTAAGAGTATAATAGGGCGTGTAGGAACATATAAGACAGTACCATCGCTTGTCATGTCTTGGTTACGTAGAACCACATTGAAGCGAATGGTGTATACAGCATCAGGTATTGGATAGATGTCAACCTGTGTGTCACCATCGTTAGCTACACCATTGAAGTTGTAATACTCAGGAGAGCCAGTGACTAGTCCTTGAGTTAAGAAAGCATTATCAAACCAAGTGCCGGGACGATACTCCATAAACTGATCGTCTGTATCGTTGATAACATCAAGGATTGTAAAGTTGTTCTGACTACCATTCAGCTCATAGTTAAAGATGTTGGCTGTTGTAGTTAATGTCAGGGTTGTTCTAAGGGCAGACCAGCCCCAAGCAGTCTCCACCTCATTCCGAGCATCATTTACAAAGTCACCAATAAGCTTACTATAAGAACTTTCGGAAACAGAAGCAACCTCTCGTTCCCTGAGTCTTCGTAGTACACTATTGACAGCTTCTAAATATGTCATACTATTTCCTTATATGTTTATATTATAACATGGTTTGTTATATTTGTCAAGCTACCATTTAACCTTATCAGCCCAATAAGCAGCACTCATCTTACCTTTGGCTATGTTGCTAGAATGTCGGGCTTTAAAGCTCTCTCTTCGGTTCTTGTAGCTCTCAGACTCGTTGTCCTTCTTGGGACTACCAGACACGCCTTGTTGTCCAAAGCGTATGGTCTTAACCTGATCACCCTCTTTAGCCACAACTACGTGGCTTTTGGTTGGGTGACTAGGGGTTGCCTTGGGCTTGTTAAAGCCACTAACGCCAGCCTTGGCTAGTCTCCCATCCTTCATTTCTTTTTAGCCTTGTTAGTGGCTGTTCTCTGGCCTTTCATGGGCATCTTTGCTTGGCTCATAGCAATGGCTACAGCTTGCTTAGGGGAAGTGACAACCTTGCCACCCTTGCCACTATGTAAAGAGCCCATTTTGTACTCTCCCATAACCTTGCCAATCTTGGCTGTTTGTTTCTTAGTCTGTTTCATATAGTTCCTTAAATGTTACGTTCAAAGTGTGGACAATCTACGAGAGACTTGAAGTTACCTCCCCATCTATTCTTGCTATTGAGACTTTCCCAATAAGCTCCTATTGGTGCAAGGATTTCTTTATCCCATATAATCTTATTACCTTGGAAGAAGTTCAAGTCCATTGCACATCTTTTTAAGTGAATGGAATTCATTGTCTTGCTACGGCCTGTCTTGAAGTAGATGGCTTGTTGTTCTGGGGTACGTGCAAGCTCCCCGCCTGTAACCTTGAAGCCCTGCTCTGTAGCATATTGAATGAGCTTACACATGTCTAACAGGAAGGCTGCTTGTTCATCTGATAGGTTCATTTCTTCCTCATTTCTGCAAGTTTCTCTACTGTCCTACCACCAAAGTAGGCTCCCATAATGAGCATTCCCCAGTTACCCAGTAATGTTACATACGACTCATTCGCATTATACCCATAGGCAGACATCATAGCAAACAGGAAGTAGCCAAGGAAGATGGCTATAAGAGACATAGGACGGATGTTCTTGGACAACCAAGAGTCAGAGGACATGTCTGCATTCCAGCGATCTGACACGTTGTCTTCTTCGTTCTGTGCTGCCTTAGCAAACAACTCAAGCTCAGCCAGTTCTATCTTAGCCTTCTCAATGCCAAGTTCTAAGAGGCGTTCTTCATGTGTAAA
>Ga0181348_1001004_pt1 | contig 12379 bp, 27 predicted proteins | sample Su13VDMM110DN_FD_130092 | JGI IMG/M metagenome (GOLD analysis project Ga0181348, IMG submission 130092) | Freshwater viral communities from Lake Michigan, USA - Su13.VD.MM110.D.N | ecosystem: Environmental > Aquatic > Freshwater > Lake | place: USA: Michigan | collected 2013-07-16
CATTTACACTTTTTATAGATTGAATAATACTAGGTAGCAATGTTATTGCTAAATATCCAATTAAAATAATCGGTGCATATTTTTTTACTTTATCAAATAATGTTGCTAAACCAGTTCCAGTACCTAATGTTAAATTCCAATTATCAATCATTGCTTGAACACTTGTACTAAATGCACTAAAATTAATTCCGTCTCCAGTCCAAGTTGGTACATTATCAAAAGATAATTTTTTTACATCAAAATAATTTATGTATAATGGATTTCTAAAATTTGCTTGGTCTTGTGCCGTTGCATAAAATGTTAAATATAATTGGTTATCTCTTACTATCCAACTATCAAAAATACCAACATAACCACCAGCATTGATTGTTCTAATATTTTGTAAACCTATTTGCCCTTGTACGAAAGCATATACTTTTACACTACTTTTTGCAAAGCAATATTTATCAAATAAATCCCCTACTGGTGTTGCTGCCATATTATTTTCTTAACATTGATAATAAAAAATTAAATTGTCCGTTATTGCTTACAGCCATTTCACTCAATTTAATTAAATCATCTCCTAAAAATTCGTCGTGTTGTTTCAATATATTTATTGCTAATAATATTTTTTCGTCTTGTTCTTCAGGTATTCCAGCTAATGCCATTTGATTACTCATTTTTGGTGCTAAAATTTTACCTAAAAAATTTGTTACTAAACCAGCCATTGCACTTTGTATTTGTTCGTTTTGTAATAAAGTTTCTACATAACCAGCAATGCCTTTTGGTTGTTCAACTTCTTCTTCAATTTCTTCTTCTTCTTCTATTGCATTTAATCTGCTTTCTATTCCAGTTAATTTTTCTAAAATAGCATTACTATTTGAATTGTTTTGTGCATATTGTTGATATGGTTGATATTGTGGCAATTCTGCTGGACGAAAAGTAAAACTTGCAATGGTTTCGCTTTTGTCAGTAACATATCCACTTTTTTCTTTTTTGGGGTGCAATTTCAAAACTAATACATCATTATATCCGTTTTGTTCAGCTGCGCTAATATTATCGCTTAATTTTTGTAGTGCCACTTCCATATCATCTGCACTATTTTGAAATAACATTGTTTTTTTGTCCCATACTGAAAAGTACGGAGTGTCTGCATTGTTTTCAAACCAATGCAGAACACTATTTACCCCTACTCCTAATGCTTTATTAATTGCCATTATTTTTAATAGTTTACATCATAATAAACTCCGATTGCATATACTACATCTGTTGTAGCTAATGAACTCGGCAAACTCACAAAAGATTTTGTCCAACTAACATTTTCTAAATTATTTAACAAAGGTTGAAACGAAGTAAAAGGTGCGGATGTACCACCAGTTTGCAACGCATTTAAAGATACAACTGGTATGTTGTATAAAATTTGTAAATCGCCTTGATAAATAGTTAAAAAACTTTTTTGCATATCTGCCGTTGTAACTAAATTACTCCCAGTTAAGGGACTTTTGCTTAAAATATCTCTATTGTAAAAAACTATTGATTGTATTTTTACTGGATACCCGTTACGCCCAGTCAAGTTCGGTAAATCTTGAAAAAAAAACCTTGTCAAGGTACTACCAGTTGGCACTTGAATTTCAACTGCCTCAAACCTACTTGCTTTAAATTGCATAATTTATTTTTTAAAAATTAAAAAAGTGCTTTTGTAGTATTTAGGCACAAAAGCATAAAAGCCAATATAATTAACGTACTGATGTTGCGTTCTGTATCAATATGCCTTGTAGCAATAAAACAATCGCTGGATTTGAAGCCGTCAATGTTGCTACTGCTGCTGGTAAATTGATGTTACAAACGATATTTGCAGCACCATTTAATATAATGCCAGGTTCACAAGGATAAAAACCAGTATCGCTGCCGTCAAATTGGTCAATTACAAATTCTGCTGGGGCTGTTGGAGTTGCTACGTTAAAATTGGTATTTTGTTGAGTTTGTCCTACCCATAAGTTTCTGCTTACATTCCAAGAAGGCAATACTTGTTCATTATTAATAGTAATTGATAATGCACCATTATACAAAGTATTGTATGCACCAGTATTACCGAATACAGTTTTATTTGGATAAGAAAATAAACGTCCAGTACCACTTGTTGCCGTTGCGTCTGTTAAAAAAATACCTACTTGAGATACATAGAATAAATCTTGTAAATTTAGTAAACGATTGTTTACACGTTGAGTTGCACTAGTTTGTGAACTAACGATTAAAGGAAAATTGTACTGGGCTGTTGTTGTTGTAACTGCTGCCTCACTACGAATGTACGATTGTGTACATTTTGCTGCTTGTAACCCGTAACCTTGACTTGCTGCCAATGCCCTTGCGTTCTCAAACACCATTCTTTCACCTATTTGATTTGCCATTTTTTTTTGTTTTTAATTTTAATAATTCTTTTTTTAAAGGTCGAAAATAAATGTAATTAATAACCACCAGCATAATAACCAGCTACACTTGGTGGATTGTTTTCTAATGAACTTCTTTCGTCAATAGCACCTACCATAGGGGTACTTTGTAAAGGAAACATCATTGCACCAACACCAGCCATACCAGTTGCACTAGCAACTAATTTAGACGCACCAGCAATTTTCATTCCTAATGCCAATCCTTTTGTAATTGGACTAGTTTGTGGGATTACAAAACCAGCTACTACTGGTACTGCGTTTGCAATTAATGACTTTGTTGTATCGCTAATTGCCGTTTGACTTGCTAATGCTTTTTCTACTGCACTAGATACGAAATTTGCAGCTATTCCACCAGCTACATTGTATGCCAAGTCCATAAGTCCACTTTTGCTTATTGCACCCATTTTACGACTGCGTCTGCGTGGAGATTTTCTTGTTGATTTTCTTCTTCTTGCCATTTTTTTTGTTTTTAAATAATGAAAAAATTTTTATTAGTATTTTATTTTTGGTGTGCTTTCCATAACATCAATAATTTGTTCTTTTAAATTGTCAGTATTATATGATTGAAAAACAATACCACCACCATATTGTTTATTATGAAATTTTTTACCACCAATTAATTTAGCTTTTTTTAAAGCATAATCATATTTTTTTGAAAAAGGTAAAAAACTTTGTTCATCTCTATTAAGAAAATTTAAAAAATGTGTAACATATCTTGGATTACCATTAACATCATTATTTATTCTTGTTAATGTTATGTTATCTAATTGTTCAAAATCATATTTTTTAATACCTAACAATACACCCTTATCGCTTCTATTTGCCCTACTTTCATAATATGTAGTACCCCAAGCCGTTTTTCTTTTTCCACTTGGCAATGCTTGATGTCTTTTGTCATAAGATTTTACACTTGTACCACGTTGTTTTGTTAATTTCAAAACTTTTGTTTTTGCACCTCTTTTAACAACTTTCTTTTTTACTGCTGCTTTCTTTTTTGGTGCTGCTTTTTTCTTTACTGCACCAACTTTTTTTCCGTAAACGTGTGCAAATGCCTCTTTTAAAGTTACACCAGTTTTCTTACGATACTCTATTGCTTTTTTAAAATTTGCTTTCGCTGTTTTTTGTGCTGCTGTCATATATTATGCGTTTGAATTATCTTCTTTGCCAGTATTTGCGTTGTCTTGTATTGTTTCGTCTAAAACAATATTTTCAATATTTTTTTTTGCCATTTTTAAAATACTTTTGGTTTTTTAACTTTATTCATTTTTCCCATACCAGCTACATTGTAGCCACCTGGTATGTCTGGTACTCTTGGTGGTCTTTCGGGTGTCAATCTATCTGCTAATGCCATTGCACCTCCTACAAATGGTACAAACACAGTTGCTACTGCCGTTGCACCTTTAAATAACCTATCCCAAAAACTACCTTTTCTAAAAACTCTGCCTACTTGTGCGTTTTTTTCTTTGTAGTAATTTTCATACATATTCATAATAATAATTTTTAAATTTATTTTTTACTTGTTTTTCTACTTTTTTTTGCCACCTTTTAAGAAAAAAAATACTCCAGCACCAATCAATCCCAATAATGCGAAAGTACTAATTGCAGCTTGTTGCGTACTTCCTCCACCAGTTGTTAAATCATTACCTATAATAGTTGTATCTCCACCTTTATATCTACTCCACAAATTGCCTAATTCTTGTAAAGATTTTCCAGCATATTTTAATTTTAATTTATCAAAATTTGTTTGGTCAAAACTTGTTAAATCTTGCGGAGTTGGATTGACTTTTGATAAATCAAATTGTAAAAATTCTAATGGAAAATAAAAACCATTTGTTATGCCATTTGGATAATTCTTTTTTAATAAATCATTATAAGATACTGCCCAATTTATAGGTATGTTTGGTTGGTCTACAATATGTTCTGCGTTTCTACCAAACATTTGTGAATATTGAACTGCATCCCAATTATCTTTTTGATTTGCCCTTTCCATATACCAAGCTAATCTTTGCGTTGGAGATAGTGGACGCATATTATTTAATCTACTTTTCCATTTGCCAGTACTATTGTCAAAAGTATTTAAAATCCAAGTATAAAAACTTGATAAATTAATACTATCAAAAAATCTTTTAATGTCCTCTTCATTTGTTGTTGGTTGGTCTTCTGTTTGTCCTATTGAACTATTCCAAACCTTTCGTGATTTGCCTATTGATGTCCAATCTAAACCAGCAACTTGTGGTACTCCACTAATTTGTACTAATGCCATATTTTTATCTTTATATTTAGTCGGAGTTTTACTCCTATCATTAAAATAATCTAAAACACAATCGCACCAATATTCTTTGCCCTTATCATTAAAAACTACAAAAACGTGTCCAATATCTTTTCCGTCATATCCAGCAAACCTAAAACTAATTTTGTTTTTCAAATTATATTTTTTTATGTATGCACTTAATATGCCCATAAAAAATAAACTATAACTTTTACAATCGCACCCTTTTGTTTTTCCAGTTGCTATTATACTCGCTGGACTTCTTAATGTTTGTTGTATTGTACTTTCAACAACATAGTTACAATTTTTTTTTAAAAAATCAAAAACATTTTTTGCCGTTTCAATAATATCATCATCTTCAAAATAAGGTAATATTTTTTCATATTCTGCCTCATATTTTTTTGATGTTTGTATTATTCCATTTATAATATCTCCAGTCGTTTGGTCTTGTACAACTACAACTTTTTTATTGTTGTATGGTTGTAATTTTTGCAATAACAAATTGGCACTTACCACACTATATTAATTTATATGTATAATTAATAGGTATTGTTAAATTCATTGCATTTGCACTGCCTATAAATTTAATACTACCCTCTTTATTTGTTATTAATGAAATTATATTTGCTAAAACACCAAACGTAAACAAATTTATATTAAATGTTTGATATGTTGTTGTATTTGGCAAAATATTTATATTGCTACTTGTTAAATCTCCTATGAAATACTCTTTTTTAGTTGTATCTACAAAATATAATTTGCCGTTTAAATCTTGGACTAATGCACTCTGATTTGTACTATTTATAAATCCTATTGTTACTTCTAAAATCTGCTGTGTAAATGTAAAATTTAATTTTACTTTTTGAATAAAAAAATCCAATTTTTTAGCTAATGTTATTTTGCCATAAGCTAATAAACCAACTATTAACAACCCAACTGGTAGAATTAATTTTTTAAACATAAGGCAAATTAACAAAAAATTTCAAATTTTAGTTTAATGTGGAAAAGATGTTATTAATAAAGTGTGTGAGTTTAAACTTTTAGTTTTAATAATAATTATTTTTGCGGGTGTATAGCACCCAGCAAAAATAATTTTAAACCACTTTATTAAACCAGTTAAACCAGTTTAAAATTTAAAAAATACATTTATTTTCTACCTTCAATATAATAATAAGCATAAAAAAAGGTGCAAATATTATGCACCTTGTTAAACTAACTTAATTTTTCGCTTATTTGCTATAAATAAACCCTTTTAATGAACTTTTGTGTACTTGCTGGATATTCGTACATATTAAAGTAAATACAACCCTTATTCCGCACAAAATCAGCAAATTTTTTTTCGTTAAAAATTTTACGATACTTTAAAGGAGTTTTGTTTTGTTCTACTGGATAAAAACAAATAGCATTAAATAGTTTTCTTGTACTCATTTTGTTTATTTTTTTTTAACCAATGATATAAAGTACGTTCGGTAATGCCTAACAAAGTTGCTGCTGCTTTTATTGTGGTTGAAGTTTGCAACGCTTTATTAATTAATAAATCGGTATTAAATTTTAAGTTTAAATTTTCTTTCATAAAATTTTTTATTTGTAATGTTAATTGCCTATATTTGCAATAGAAAATAAATGAGTTCTAAAATAGGATTTGTTTTGTAGTTAAACCAGTTTAAAAAACTGGTTTTTCTTTTTATACTACTTTGTATTTTTCAATTATTTCAAGTTTCAAAAATTTTTGTAATTCATTTGCATTTGTGAAAAATTGTAAATGAAAACAATTTGCAATCAATACTTCTTTTGAAAAAAAATATTTATTGCCTCTAAATTCTAATTCAATAAAATCAAAACCAAAATCGTTTTCAATCAATGCAGCATTAAACCCGATACTATTTGTTTTATAGTGTATATGATTAAAAGGTCTAAATATTTTTATAACATTATTTTCAATCTTACCAAGTACTCTAATTTTATTTTCATTAATCAATTTTAATTCAACAACACCATTATCTAGTAGTGTAACAATATTGCCGTTTCTATCTTGTACTCTTAACATAAATTATAAGTTTTATCCCGTTTAAAAATTATTTTATCTGCTATCCATTTTTTGACTATTCCTTTTGCTTGATTTGTACCAACTCCCAAACTTTCCTTTAAATATTGCACCATATTTTCGTATGTATCTCCAGTACCACCTAATACACTTAAGGCACATCTTTTGTGTTCTAATGTAGTCCAATCATTAATCGTATGTTTTTTATTTTGACTTATATTAACTGACTGCCAACCATTATTATACATTAATTGTATAGGTGTGAAATCTACATCACTTCTTAAAAATGTGGCACTCATATCAAATGTGTTTGTATCTTTATTTTTTTCAATTTTTAAAGTACTTTGTGCATATCTATCGGACTGGCTACCAAAATGTCCAAGTGTGTTTAAATCTTTTTTGCCTAAATGCAAAACACCTAATATTAAAATATTGTACTGCTTTGTTATTCGTTTTATCCATTGTATTAACTCCCTACTTTCTTTTACATCATTGTAATCGGTTAAACAATCTAAAATGCCGTCAATAATTATTACACTGGTATCAATATTTGCAATTAAAAAAGTTTCTATTAAAATCAATATTTCATTGGGGTTGTCTTCACGCAATGCGTATGCGTTAAATGTTTCGGGTAAAACATCAGTATTGAGAAAATATTTTATTTTGTTGATTTGCCTATAAAAATCGTACTCACTACTTTCAGTATCAAAGTAAACAACCCTTTGCCTATCTTTTGGAGTGTTTACTTTAATACCAAAAATATCATTGTTAGTGAAAGCACTTGCACAAGTAATTGCCATAAAATTTGACTTACCACTTTTTGGTATTCCCGAATAAATAACAAAGCTGGATAAACAACCAATTATTTTTTCTTGTATTGACAAAATAACTTGTTCTTCTGCTGGTGTGTAATTATTTTTATATGCCCTTAATGTAAGTTTCTCAACACTTTTGTTAATTAGTTGATTGCTTAACATTATTGTATTATTTGCAAATTACTTTCTTTTGTTTCTAAAATTTCGTTTTTAAATTTTTCTATTTCGTCAATAAATTTTGCAGCTAAAATGATACACTCTTTTAATGTATTGTTAGTATCGTTATTAGTATATAATTGTAAAGCTATAAATTCAATCCTTGCCAATCCATTTGGTATAAATTGTATTTGATTGAAATTGTCTTGTACTGGTACGCTAGTGTATGCGTTTTGAAAATAGGTGTTATATTTTTTGTTCATTTTGATTTGTTTTATTTTTGTAAGTAATCAATCCAAGCTTTTGCAGAAGTTAAATTGTCGTGGGTTGTATTATCCAGTTCAACTATATATGTAGTTTTATTTATAATAAAAATAAAGCTGCCATTATAATATATTTTAAATGCTTTTCTCATTAACTTCGGTTTTAAAATTAGCATAAACGCAATAACAAAAAGTAGGAAAAGGCATTTCTTTTCTATCTTTCAGTTTAACTTTTTTATACATAAACTCCAACTTTTCTAAATATTCCCCTACAAAGTCCGTAAATTCTTCGCCTATCATATTAATATAACTATCCTTAACGTGTTTAATCGTTTCCATTTTGTAATAAATTTTTGGTGTTTAGTAATTGGGTTAAAAATTCAACTTGGTGTGTGTAGTAATCTATACTATCTTTTATTAAAATATTTATCTCCATTTGCATATTAAAGGGTAAATCATCTTGCGTTAAATTGTAATCATCATTCAATCCCTTCAACTTAATGCCTATAATATCTTTATAGGACTTAACTTTTTCTAAATACTTTTTTTTGCACTGGTATAACTCTATATCCATTGCAATAGATTGCCTTTCGGTAATTTTGTTTTGTTGCATAAAATTTGTTTTGTAATTTAAAAAATACACTTTTTGACTGGAAGTGTGAAACCATTGAAAAACTAACCAAAACTATCGTGTGTAATTATCTTGAAGTAAACTTACTAAATAAAGTAAAAATAAAATAAAACTCCAAAATACTAAATCGTTTGTAATGTTTTTTAAGATACGTTTCATTTTAAAATGAGAATTGAATTACTAATTTTTTCAAACATTCAGAACCAACAGGGAAAAATCCTTGACTATTTTCAATGTCTTGGTCTGTGGAAACTATATTTCCATTTGTTAAAAGTTGCACTTGTTTAAATTTAGCACCTTCCTTTATTTTATTACCACAAATGCAGCAGCAACTTGAAATAGATATATCCACATTTCTTGCTTTTTCTGTTTGTAATTCAAACAATGGGATTTCAATAATTCTTTGTATTGTATTCATAAATTTTAGTTTAAATCGGTTAATATATATATACCCTCTTTTATTCTTTGTTCTACCTCTTTACTGGTACAACCTAAAAACTGGTTTCTATATTTTGCAGTAGTTTTTGAATAGTTATAATAATAACTATCTAAATAAACAACTCTTTTGCTATCTTCAAACGTAGTTTTTACAATAATACTATTGTAACTTTGAAACGCTGTGTATTCGCTATCATTGATTATGTATTGATTAGCGACCTTGTTACCCTTTGGGTTTGTGAAGTTTGTTACTTTCATAATATAGTTTTTTGTTTTGTATAACAAATATATATGAAACTATTTCATACAAACAAATTTTTTTTTACTTTTTTTAAAAAAATATTATTTTTTTGGTTATAAACGAAAAAACCCCTATAAAAGGGGTAAAATAAAAAAACTATAAACACTCTATGAAAAACCTCTTATACTTGCTAAAATCAAACCTATTAATATAATTGTACCCACTGAAGCGAAACCAGTATTATTTTGACTGGCATTAACATTTATTTTTGCAATGGTATCCTTTAGTCCATTATATACGTTGGTTAATTGATTTGCGTATGTAGGCGAAGTTGCATATCCACTTTTTTGTAACTCTATAAATTGTTCTATTGGTGTTTTAGCTAAAAACACTTTGTTATATCTTGAATAACCTTTTAAAAAATTAACCCAACCCTCAAAACCAGTTTCGATATTTGAATATACTCTAAATAAACTACCTATATTAGCGCCGTCATTTAATGCTAGTGTTCTATTTGCATATTCTTTTCCAGTACCATTAATAAAATAGCTTGTACCATTTGGATTGTATTCTTTTGTACGCATTGATACAACTCTACCATTCCAATTATTGCCACTTTTTAAACCAAAAAAATTATTGTATTTAGTTGCTAATGTGGATAGCTTATATCCACTTTCTAAAATTAATTGTGTAATCAAAGTTTCAGGCAATAAGCCAGTACCTTTTGTTATTTTAAAAGCTGGTGGATAATATTTATTTAAAAAACTACTTTTTAACATTTGTAAAATCTTTTGCAAATATTAAACCTACTCCAGCTATAATACTAGATACACCAGTTGTAATATCTCCTTTAATTATTGTAACAATGCCAATAAGTAAACCACTTATACCAGTTAATGTTGTTTTAATTGCACCTTTTTTAAACATATTATTTATCTTTAAATTTTTTATATAAATCTTTTCCAAACATACCAGCAACACCACAAAGAAATGCCGTTAATAAACTTTGTATAATATCTGCACCAGTCATAGTTGTAATTGTACCAACTAAACCACCTAAAGTACCAAACACAATATTTTCTCTATTCTGCATTTTGTAATGTTTGTAAAGTTTGAAATGCTTGTAAAATAGCTGCTACGTCTTGCATTGTTTCAAATGTACCTTTTGCCAATGCTTTATCTAATGCAGTTTTAATTATTTGTAGTGCTTGTTCTTTTTTCATATTGTTATATTAAAATACAATGTGCAAATTGCCAGTTCCAGTAACCCTATATAAATCACCAGCAACTAATCCACCAGCTAATGCAGTTGCATTACCTGTAAATGTAGGTACGTTCAAAAAATTATATGTACCTAAAGCATTTCCAAAATATATTTTTTGTACTGTGTCATCAATATTTATAAATGTACCATTATTATCACCATTATAATCGCCAAATGAAAATGTAAAACTAATAAAGTTTAATTCCAATCCGATATTTTGACTTTGATTGTGAGTACTTATTATTTGTGAAGAGTTATCAATTTTAAATGATGTGCCAGCGTCTACATTATTAAAATCCCCAAAATTAAAAACTTGCGCATCAAAATCAAATTGTAATCCATAAGGGTTGCCGTATGTTGTTTGTATTATAGGTGTACTATCATTAAAAGTCATACCAAAATTTCCATTTCCTAATTGTATGCTTCCACCGTCATAATTTAGTCTTAATTCTGTTGGTGTTTGTGCTGCATATTCTTTTGATTGTATTGTACCACGTGTTTCAAAATTACCTATATATATTCCACCATCATTAAATGCTGATTGACTTGTAAAATAAGCTATTTGACTTATTGGTGCATCATTAATAATTATAAAACGTGCTGTAGCTGTTGCATCTGCATTAAATGTAATTGGGAAACCACTAATATCAATTTCTGTTGCTTCAATTAGTTGACCACCTAAAACAACATTTGTTCCATCAATACTTAATCCATTATTTGCACCAGAAAAACCACCACCGCCAATAACATCCCAAGAATTACCATTGTACCTATAAATAATTAAATTATCAGTACCAATAAATATTGTACCTAATGCCGCTTGTACTGGACGCAATGCTATTGTATTGGCTAATAAACCAGCACTTTTACCAAAATTGTTCGCACTATTTTCTAATCCAAACATAATTAATTTGTATAATTTTTCTTAACAATAGTACAATTATTTGTACCACTATTATCAAAAGTTACTAAAAATTGTTGAATACATAACTCATTTTCGTTTCCCTCAATAGTAAAACTTTGACCATTTGCTAAAACAATACCTTGTTGTATTGTTACAACCGAAGTGCCATAATTTATAAAAGTAATACTATTACATTCACTCTTTACAAATTGTGTAGCTTGATAAACTAAAATATTTATATTGTATTTTTGCATTGTCATTTTTTAAAAGTAGAAAATAAATTAATATACAAGTGGAAAACCATTTATGTTTGTATTGCCATATTTAATTAACATATTTGGGTCTATTGGGTCATTTGGATTTCTTGTTGGTGGAAATTGTTGTGCGTTATTATTTTTGTCTTGTTGCATTTTCCACCAAAAATAATATAACACAGCACCAACTAAAATATAAGGTAATGTTTTTTTCATTTTGTTTTATTTTAAATTATTGTTATTACATCTTCACGCAACCAACCAGTCCATTCTACGTTGCCACCAACATCTTCACCACTTGGACTGATTGTACCAACTGGAAACAACTCTTGTACTAAATACCAAATGCCGTCATTTGTACTTTGTGTTTTCACAAATTTTAAATCAACTACTTTTTGGTATGTTTTTAATATTTCGCTATTTACATTTGGCTGCTTTCTTAACCTTGCACCTATTTTTGATTGATAAGTTTTCTTTGCTATATTTTTATTTTTAAAAATAAAATACAATGCAACTCCTATCAATGTTAATATGCCAATATTACTTTTTTTCATTTACACTTTTTATAGATTGAATAATACTAGGTAGCAATGTTATTGCTAAATATCCAATTAAAATAATCGGTGCATATTTTTTTACTTTATCAAATAATGTTGCTAAACCAGTTCCAGTAC
>Ga0181348_1001006_pt1 | contig 12359 bp, 20 predicted proteins | sample Su13VDMM110DN_FD_130092 | JGI IMG/M metagenome (GOLD analysis project Ga0181348, IMG submission 130092) | Freshwater viral communities from Lake Michigan, USA - Su13.VD.MM110.D.N | ecosystem: Environmental > Aquatic > Freshwater > Lake | place: USA: Michigan | collected 2013-07-16
CCCTCAGCGATGAGGAAAAGGTAACGAAACGCTGGATTATCCAGATGACGGGCGCGAAGCTGGTGAAGGTCACCAGCCACGTTCGGAAGGCCGAACAAGATGAGTTGATGACCGATGACGAGAGGGGCGCGAAAAAGGTGTCGGACATGGCAACGAGACTCAAGCGTGACTTGTCGGCGTGGATCGACAAGGTAGAGAAGGCAGAGGCAGTGACTTTCAGTGCTACCGAAATGGTCAAACACCTTAAGAGTGCATCGGCTCTGATCAAGTAAACCCTGAGCCCCACGAAAGTGGGGCTCACAACTGGAAAGACAGAAATGAAAAACTACACAATTACCGACAGGCTGAACCCTAACGCCGTGTCCGAGGACGCGGCCGACTGCAAGGTTGACAAGCCCGTCATGGAATTCACCGCGTCCTCGGACGCAGAGGCGCTGGCGGCGTTTGACCGCGCCATCGAATCCGGTTTAGCCGGGTACAGCGAGGGCAACACCCGTCGGGTGAACCCTAAGTTGTGGCGGACAAAAAGATTCTATTTGGGGGGAAACCCCCTGTGGCAGATATAGGTAGACCCTGAGCCCCCAGACTGGAAACGGTCTGGGGGTTTTTTTTCGTCTAAAATTTCCCACCATGCCATGCACCCATGCACCCCCACGGCCATTCCGCCCATCATGTTATACCGCGTATAACATCTGATACCAGTTCCAGAAGCGGCGACGAGTACGACAAGCACGGCGGGATGCACCACACCCACACACGATACCAGTTCCAGAAGCGGCGACGAGTGCGATGCGCACGGTGATGCGCACGGCTGAGTTGTTATACCGCGTATAACATCTGATACCAGTTCTAGAAGCGGCGATGCGCACGGCTGAGTTGTTATACCGCGTATAACACGTGATGAGTTCGGACTGTTCGGTTTTTGGGCTGTTCTATTGTTCGTTCTGGGCGGTTGTTCTACTGTTCGTTTTAGCTAGATTTACATTGTTCGCTTTATTTAAACGGCTGCGGTGTTATGGTGCGTGTAATGTTCGTTTCTTAATGCATAAGTTGGGCTCTTAATGCATAGGTTATTTTTGGGAAGAACATTATAAAACTGCACTGGCTACATCCGGCCACTCCGGTTAGAGAGTTAGCACTGGTAAGGTAATATAAGAATAGGTATATATAGATAGATAGAAATGTAATGTTCTTTTTCTTTAAAAAGGGGTTGGCTACTAAAATCGATGCATTACCTGTTGGCCTAGTTCCGGGGCAATGTTCTAATCTTAATGGATCGATTTAAAACGGTGTTTCCCCAAAAATGACCGACTCTTCAGTATATGAGTTACCTGTCGTACGAATCAAGGACTTGCACAGCTACAACCTATGAACATTGACGACCGGTAAGTTAAGGGTACTTTACAAACCCCGCTCGGCACGGTACAATTACATTACCTACACCCAAGGAGCCACCATGCCCAAAGCCCTGTCTGCCAACCCCATCCTCGTGCGTACCTTGTTTTCATACGACTACGCCACGGGCAACCTCGTGCCCAAGCCCACGGCCAAACCCGCCGCTCGGCGCGTCAACTCCAAACAGTGGGAGTTCGGTGCAGGTACCTACTCCATGCACCGCCTTGTTTGGGCGTATCACAACCCGGACAACGCCAACCCTAGGTACATCCGATTCAAGGACGGCAACCCGAGGAACACCCGCATCGAGAACCTGTATGCCCGCAACACCCACCCGCGATGGGAGGGCTACACCAAACAAGTTAATGCACAGTTCGACGAGTATGGCCGCATTGTTATCCCAAGTGCCTGCGTGGAAGCCGCCACTGGTGCACTGATACCCAAGCACTTGATCGCCGCCATGGGGCCAGAAGACCTCAAACGCTTTGGCGTAACCGCCCGTCAGGGCGTAGCCCTTGAAGACGAAGACTTCGACTATCAATAAATATCCCTGATACAGTACTCCACAATACACCATAAAACATCACCAAACACTTGACTTAGGCATCATATCGTGTTATACTATAGTTTGTTCAGTCGAGTTGCGCCGCAACCCTGCACAGTGTTATACGCCGTATAACATTTAACCGAAAGGACTCTCGCCATGTCAATTGCACTCAAGCTCAACACACACGATCTTGTCATGCTCCACACCCTCTTGGAAGTTCGCGCCACTGACCTTGCCGCATTCATCGAGGCCATTGACTACGGTGCAATCAACTCTCGTATGCGCCAAGTGTTCCCGGAGTCCTTTGAGGGCGACGATGACACACGCTACCTTGCCGACATCCGCGCCGTGCAAGCCAAGATCAACGCCGCCATCTGATCACCCCATGCCCAGCCGCCTCAAACCACGGTGCAGTATCTGCACAGACACTTACTCTGCCAAGCGAGCCAAAGCTGGCTACCACATCTGCATGCCATGCGGCGACTCCCTAGCAAGGGCGACCGTCCGCACCATCGTGCCGATGCACAAAAGCAACTACATGTTGTTCACCGACCTCAACGACCTCAAAGACCTCAACCCCAAAAGGATTCAGTCATGAAGCAAGCCGAAGACAACAAAACCGCCGACCTGTTTGGCAAACCCACGACCCAACCCACGTACCGCTTCTACACCACCACCCGAGAGGGTGCGACGACCGAGTGGAAAGGGCTTACCCGCAAGCAGGCACGTGACATGAATGCGTACACCGACCAGTCAAACCCGAGCAACATCATTCGTTTCGGATGGGGGGAGGTGCAATGACCGACACGCAAGGCACCGCCAAGCGACTGCTCAACCTACACGCAGGCAGCAGCTACACACCCGAGGAACGTGCGACCGACAACGCATTTGCGTACAAGAGCCACGAAGAAGGGCGCAAGTTCTGGGTTGAGGTCTTGGACGCAATCTACCAAATCAAGAAAGGGGAAACGACATGAAAACATACACCATCGAACTCAAGAAAGTCATCGTCGTGCATGTACAGGCCGAGACTGAGAAGTACGCGCTAAAGCAGTGTGAACAGAAAAACGCTTTCGATGACTCGTGGTATTACGCCGAACCTGACGCCAAGGTTATCGACATTGAGGAGGAGGTAAAGCCATGAAGATCAAGACCAGTGAACTGACAGGCCGTGTCCTAAACCACATGGTGCATGTTGCCATGCGCTACGAGCCTATCCATGAGGGGTGCACCGCGCCACCGTACTCCACCGACTGGTGTTTCGGCGGGCCGATTCTGGAGAGAGAGTGCATGGAACTCAAAGTAGAAGACCCCAAAAAGTGGCTTGCCCTGATGTGGTGGGATGACGAGAACTCAGCGGCAGACATACAGATGTACGGCCCCACACCCCTGATCGCAGCCATGCGCTGCTTCGTCGCCTCCAAGCTGGGCGACGAGGTCGAGGTGCCCGAGGAGGTGCAATGAAACGTCTTATCACACGCATCGCCACGTGGCTCATCCAAGGCATCCTCGGACTTGTCCTGATCGCGTTCTTCCTGTTCCTATTCGTAGAGTGGGTGTCGGGGTGCGGTGAGTCGTACACCGACAGCAAGGGCAAGGTGCACATCAACGAGTGCGTACATCGCACGGTGTACAAACACCTAAACCAAACCTAGGTAACAGTGGGTAAACATTGACAAACGTAGCAGACTGTGCTATAATAGACTTATCGACTGGGAATTCGCTTGGTCGGTACAGCCGCAAGGCTTAACCCCAATGTTATACGCCGTATAACAAACTTAAACAGGAAACGAAATGAAATCTTGCAGAAACTGCGCCCACTCCCGCCACGGGGGTGGATTACGTGTTGATCTTGTGTGCACTACGTTCGGTAAACAGGTAGCGCCGCACCCATCCATGAGCACCGAGGACAGCCTCAAAGTTGACCAGCAATGCCGCGACCTTGCCGCACGTTGCCACGCATACACACCCGAAGGAGAAACGAAATGACAAACACATCTATCCCCTCAATCTCCAGCGCAGCAATGCTCGTGGAACTATCCATCGGTACGTGGACTGGGCGCAAGCTCGACAGGAAGGCATCTATTGATGTCGTGTTACAGCATCATGCCCACAAGGGTGTGGCCAACGTGCACAAGAAGCTCCTCGGTGACTGCGCCGAATTGGATGCGGTGCAGAAGTTTACGGCTAACAGCCGCAACGCGCACTACGCTATGACTATGCCATGGTCTGACACGGGGCTGCGTCTGCTGCCGACGACCCAGTACTTCAAGTACCACGGTGAGATGACAGCACTACAGACTGAGTACCAGCGTCTGGTGCAAGTGTTCTTGGATGCGTACTCATGGGAGATACAGAACAGCCAACTCAAGCTTGGTGACTTGTTCAACGCCGACGAGTACCCCACGTCTGACTCGCTCACTGGCAAGTTCCGGTTTGGTATGAACTACATGCCCCTGCCTGATGCTGGCGACTGGCGTGTGGCCATCGGTAGTGAGACAGAGAGCGCCCTGCGTTCTCAGTACGAGGGGTACTACGCAACGCAACTCGAGACCGCGATGGGTGACGTGTGGCGCAGAGCCCACGATGCGCTGACTAAGATGTCAGAGCGCCTCGACTACGCTGACGGCCCGACAAAGAAGGTGTTCCGCGACTCGCTGGTGTCTAACGTGCACGACATGATCGACTTGCTCGGTGCATGCAACGTGACTAACGACCCCGTGATGGCTGCGGCGCAGCATGACCTCGACCAAGCTATGCGTGGTATCACACCTGATGCCCTGCGTGAAGACCCGTACTTGCGGGCGGAGACTCGGCGCAAGGTGAACGAGGTGCGTAAGGTCATCGACAACCTGCCGAGCCTTGGCTTCTAACTTGTTAGGGAATCCCCTAACTCCAACCCAACCCAACCTAACCTTAACAGGAAAATATCATGGCTAACTCTGCAATCGCAATGTATTCTCTCGGGCTCGACCAGATCGAGAACCTAATCGCCATCGGCGGCAACAAGCGTACCGTGCTGGTGCGTGGTCACATGGGCAATGGCAAGTCATCCCTGCTCAAGACCTTGGGCAAGCGTTTCCCCGGCCACACGATGTGCTACTTCGACTGCACCACAAAAGACTTGGGCGACATCACCATCCCCCAGTTGCAGACCATCGACGATCAGGGCTATGTGCGTTACGTCACCAACGAGGAGTTGGGTCTGCACCTGAACAAGCCGATCATCCTGATGGTGGATGAGTACGGCAAGGCTAACCCTGCGGTGAAGAATGCCATGCTGCGGCTCTTGTTGGAGCGTGTGATGGGTAGCTATGCCCTGCACCCTGAATCTCGTGTGTTCGCCACGACCAACCTCGGTGCGGAGAACGTGGGTGATTTGGTGCCACCCCATGCACGTAACCGTATCACCATCGTGAACTGCCGCAAGTCATCGAACATGGAGTTCATCGAGTGGGGCGTGAGTAATGGCATTGACCACACCTTGCTCTCGTGGTGCAAGGATAACCCTCAGTTGTTCTACAGCTTTGAGGATGTACAAGACCCGGAGCAGAACCCGCACATCTACCATCCCAAGCAACAGCGCGACTCGTTCGTGACACCCCGCTCACTGGAGGGTGCATCGGACTGGCTCAAGCTGCGTGAGGGTATGGATGACGTGTCATTGGTTGCCGTGTTGATGGGCACCATCGGTGAGCGCAGTGCGATGGACTTGATGGCGTTCGTGAAGCTGAGTGATCAGTTGCCCTCGCTGGAGTCAATCAAGAATGACCCGATGAATGCCAAGGTACCGGACAGCGGGGCGGCGGTGTGTATGGTGGTGTACCGTGCGTTGTCAGTGATTGACCGCGACTGGATTGATGCGTGGATGGACTACATGGTGCGCTTGGACAAAGAGGCACAGGGTATGTTCGCCAACGGTGTGCGCAACCCCAAGTACGCCAAGCAGACAATTGTGATGACCAACAAGAAGTTCACGGCATGGGCTATGCAGAACAACTACATGTTTGCGACAGACAAGAAGTAAGGAGAATGAAATGCTAATGATAGGTAAACAACTGACCGCTGAACAGCGGCTTGGTAAGGCGGTGGTGGACATCATGGGTAACCCCAAGTACATCGCCCTCGCTGGTGTGTTGATGATTGGCGACCGCTCGGTGGATGACAAGGTACCAACCGCAGGCACTAACGGGCGGGACGAGGTGTATGGGCGTGGGTTCATCGAGACCCTCAGTGATGCAGAGTTGCGGTTCCTCGTGTTGCACGAGTGCTATCACAAGTTGTACCGGCACCTGATGACGTGGCGTCACCTGTACGACGAGGATGCACAGCTTGCGAATCAGGCATGCGACTACGTGATCAACATCAAGCTGACCGACGACAACAAGGACGGGTTCGCCGTCATGCCCAAGGTCGGACTGCTTGATGAGAAGTACCGTGGCATGGACAGTGCACAGGTGTTCAAGTTACTGAAGAAGGACGGCAAGGACGACAAGAGCCAAGGGCAGGGGCAGGGGCAGGGTCAAGGTGGCGGCATGGACGAGCATGACTGGGAAGGGGCGAAGGACATGACCCCTGACGAGGCCAAAGAATTGGCGCGTGACATTGACGAAGCAATCCGTCAAGGGGCGCTGGCTGCTGGCAAGCTCGGCTCGGGTGGTGATCGTATGTTCGATGACTTGTTGCAGACTAAGATCGACTGGCGAGAAGTACTGCGTGAGTTCGTTGCGATCACGTGCCAAGGCAACGACTACTCCACGTGGCGCAGACTCAATCGCCGGTTCATCTCATCGGGCTATTACATGCCATCGGGTGTGAGTGAACAGGTGGGCGAACTTGTCATCGCCATTGATGCATCGGGCTCAATCGGTGGGCGTGAGTTGGCGCAGTTCTTGGGTGAGGTCAAGGGCATCTGCGATCAGGTCAAACCCGAGGCGGTGCGTATCTTGTACTGGGACACCAAGGTGTGCGCTGATGAGAAGTATGTGGGCGCTGATGTGGAGAACATCGTCAAGACAACCAAGCCTGCGGGTGGTGGGGGTACGACCGTAACGTGTGTGCCTGAGTACATGACAAAGCACGGTGTCAAGCCGCAAGCTGTGATCGTACTGACTGACGGCTATCTCGGTAGATCGTGGGGTACGTGGGCTTGCCCCGTGCTGTGGTGCATCGTGGGTAACAAGAGTGCGCGACCTGATGTCGGCAAGTATGTACATGTGGAAGACTGAGATGACCAATACAAACAACGAGATGAAGCCGTGCCCCTTCTGTGGTGGGCACGAGGTAGAAATACGCGAACGCAACTCGACGGTGGGTGTGTTCTCCGTATCCGTGATGCACTGGTGCAAAGATGGGGGCAAGCCTGTGCTTAAACCTATCGAGTGCATGGGGCGTACACGTGACGAAGCAGTGCGACTGTGGAACAGACGCGCTTAACCAAACCATAACTGGAGAACGAAAATGTACAAACACGTACGAGTAGAGGATACGGAACAAAGAACCAATGAGGTCGTGGGTCGTCTGTCCGCGATTATTGCAGCCCCCAATAGTTTGAGGACGGAGCCCGGTGGCCCCCAGGTGGACGGCATCCCCGTGTCACGGGAACTAGCACGGTTCTGCGGGGAGATTCGTAAGATCAATCGTCACGCCAAGTTTGGTGTGGCTGATGTTAACAGCGCATGGGAATGGCAGAACAGTTTCCGCGTAGCCAAGGAACTCACTGTGTACATGGAAGGGCATGCGTACGTACTGATGCGGGTCGGTGTCGGTGACTACTCTACGAAGACTAGCGGCGGCAGCAAGTTCATGGTGTATGCGCGGACGATTGAGAACGACAAGTTCAGGGGAGACCGTGACCAATACAACATGGCAACGGCGGAGACTATCGAACGTGCGTTGAAGAACGTAAAGAAGTACATGCGCCCGTACTCGCCTGTCGAATGCGCCGACTTGTCGTATGGCTCGATACGCTCTAAGTTCCTTGAGGTGAAGTACAACACATCGTCGAACTCGGACAGCGCAAAAAACGGGGTGACTGCCTCTGGGTCTTTGCGTACTGAGTTGTTTCACATGCTTGACGTGGGGTATGAGTTCTTGTCACTGGAGTTTCGCAACAAGATAGTGGCATGGCGTGAGAAGTACGACGAGAATCAAGCCGCTAGGGATCGCGCCCTGCATGTGTACTACGTGCACGTACGCATTGACCGGGACGAGATGATGTGCGATGTGATTGCGGCGCTTGATGTGCAGAAGGTTTCGTGTATCGACAAAGGTGCGCCCACGGTGACGTACAAGATGAATGAGTTACCCGAGCATATCGCGGGTAACCTCGCCGCGTTGAGCATGGTGGGGGATGATCACTACGTCGATGGTGTGGGCTTGCGTGTAAACAGTTCAACATTCTGGGTGCAGAGATGAGCGACTATGCGGCTGTGGGGGGAGATGCCGCCACGCGGTGGGCTAATCGGAGTAACCCGCACCCTGACTTACTCGTGCGTATGATACTGAAAGGGCAGGTGCCTTCTGAAGATCGTAAATCTGTGAAGCACAAAGTGTTGCAGCATGATACCTATATCTCACAAGCCAATTGGGTAGCTATGCTAACAGACGATGACAACATATATCGTATAAGTATATTCCCTGATGGGGTAGACGTTATGTGTTTCGGGCTTGTAAGTGTTGACTCAAACATTGACGGTCACTATGATCTGACGGACGATCTACCCAACTGGGTAAAGGAACGTCTTGCTGTGTTAATGATTTTGAGTAGTACCCCGCCAACATCCGAAGTGGCAGGTATTGGTCGTCGAATATCAAGCTATGTCTATTGGGTGTACGCACCGAGTGCACCCGAGACTACATCTTGATGCGTTGGTACGTGCGCTTCACGTACCGCTAACCTAAAGGAAACGAAATGGCTACGCCTATGAAAAAACTAACCACCACCGCACAGCGCGTTCGCGCAATGATTGATGGCGGGCACACTAACAAAGTTATCATCGAGAAGCTCAAGTGCAAGCCGCACTGTGTGTACAACATGCGGTATCAAATCAACAAGGCTCGGGGGCTTGGCTCGATTGGTGCGCTGCCGAAACCTACGGACGGCATCGGTGCGCCGCCTAAGCGCAAGTACGTGCGCAAGGTCATGGCAGGAACTGGCATCATTGACCCCACACAAAACGCATACCCCTACGGCTACACGCTGAGTTCGCCATACGCACCCATGTCCGATATGCAAGTCACCATGGTTGAGCCCACTATGTGGCAACGTATCAAGGGATGGTTCCGTGGCTGATACCCCCGAGGTAAAGGTCAAGAAGAAGGTCGTGGCAATCCTTAAAGAACACCGCGCCTACTACTTCTACCCCGTCACTGGCGGGTACGGCGGCAGTGGGGTGCCTGACATCATCGGGTGCTACCACGGCAAGTTCTTTGGTATCGAATGCAAGGCGGGTAAGAACAAGCCGACCGCACTGCAACAAAAGAACCTCGACAGCATATTCACCGCAGGGGGTACAGCGTTGGTCGTCAACGAAGACAACATTGACGATGTGCGGTACATGCTTGATGCGCAAACGTGGTCTTAACAACATAGCAGGAGAACGAAGATGGACGTACTTGAAAAACTACGCACTATATGGCGCGGGACTATTGGAAGTGGTGGTGGGCACTGCCCTACGTGTGACAGGTGGGGTAAGGTGTACTCACGCCCTATTAACCGCACGATGGCACGAGCCCTGATTTGGCTGGCGTACGCCGAGCATGACACTATGGGGTGGGTGGACGTAGCCAACGTAGCACCGCGCTGGCTGGTGCAATCGAATCAGTTGTCAACGCTACGGTGGTGGGGACTCATCGAACGTGCGCCCAACGATGGTAAGAACAAGACCAAGCATTCGGGAGTGTGGCGTATGACAGCCGCAGGGTTTGACTTTGTGCATTACGGCGTACGTATTCCCAAGAACGTGTTTACGTACAACGACACAGTGCAGGGGTTCGGCACCGAGACAGTCACGATCAAAGATTGTTTCACGGACAACTTTGACTACAACGCAATCATGTCAACACACCAATAGGAAGTACAAGATGCACTTGATAACGGTTGATTTTGAAACGTACTACGACCGCGACTTCTCGCTGTCTAAGATGACAACCGAGGAATACGTACGCTCTGACCTGTTCGAAGTCATTGGCGTAGCTGTGAAAGTTAACAACCAAGAAACGGAGTGGGCAAGTGGAACACACGAGCAAATCAAACGGTGGCTTCAGAGCAATTTTGAATGGGAGCGCAGCTTTGTTTTGGCGCATAACGCCCTTTTTGACGGAGCTATCCTGTCTTGGCGTTTTGATATTAATCCTCGGGGTTGGCTTGATACTCTATGCATGGGTCGCGCCCTTCATGGTGTAGAAGTTGGTGGCTCACTTAAAACTCTGGTTGAGCGGTACGGGCTCGGGGAGAAAGGCACCGAAGTTGTCAACGCCCTCGGCAAGAAACGACTGAACTTCAGCGCGGAAGACCTCGCACGGTACGGCGACTACTGCATCAACGATGTGGAACTCACGTACAAACTGTTCAATGTTTTGGGTAAGGATTTTCCCAAGCAAGAACTGCGCGTGATCGACCAGACCTTACGCATGTTCATTGACCCTGTGCTTGAACTGGACGGCGACATGTTGCAGCAACACCTTATCGGCATCAAGCAGATGAAGGAAGACCTGTTGACATCCTCGGGTGCGGACAAAGCTGAACTTATGAGCAACGAGAAGTTTGCTGAGTTGTTGCGGTTGTACGGCGTGGAGCCTCCGGTGAAGGCGAGCCCTGCCACGGGTAAGCAGACCTATGCGTTTGCCAAGACCGACGAGGGGCTCAAAGACCTCGTTGAGCATGAAGATGTACGGGTGCAAGCTCTCGTTGCCGCACGGCTTGGAACCAAGTCAACATTGGAGGAGACACGCACCCAGCGGTTTATTGACATCTCCAAACGTGGCAAGCTGCCTGTGCCTATCCGCTACTACGCCGCGCACACTGGGCGGTTCGGTGGTGACGACAAGATCAACATGCAGAACTTGCCGAGTCGCGGCAACAACGCTAACAAGTTGAAGAAGTCTATTGTTGCGCCCGAGGGCTACACCATCATTGACGCTGACTCTGCGCAGATTGAGGCACGTGTGCTGGCATGGTTGGCGGGGCAGGGTGATCTGGTAACAGCTTTTGCTGAGGGCAAGGACGTGTACAAGAAGATGGCCTCGGCTATCTACGGCAAGCCTGAGTTTGAGATTGACAAGAGCGAGCGGTTTGTGGGTAAGACGACAATCCTTGGCGCGGGCTACGGCATGGGGGCTGTGAAGTTCCAAGCGCAACTTAAAGGCGTGGGCGTTGAGGTGGATACCGAAGAAGCCAAGCGCGTCATTGACATCTACAGGCGCACCAACGATGCCGTGGTGAGGTTGTGGCGACAGGCTCAGGATGCTCTGGCGAACATGTCACGAGGTGACCCCGCACCGCTTGGACGCCAAGGTGTACTTGAGGTGGTACCCAGCGAAACGGCGATTCGTTTGCCCTCTGGACTGCTGATGCGTTACGGTGATTTGCAGGCGGCGCAAGGTGAGAAGGGCGTCGAGTTTAGCTACAAGACGCGCAAGGGTCGCACTCGCATTTACGGCGGCAAAGTGATTGAGAACGTGTGTCAAGGCATTGCACGGTGCGTCATTGCTGAGCAGATGCTCAAGATCGGCAGACGATACAAGGTTGTGCTGACTGTGCACGATGCGATTGCTGTGTGCGTACCAGATGCCGAGGTTGTCCCCGCTACGCAGTACGTCGAGGAGTGCATGCGATGGGTGCCCGAGTGGGCAACGGGTCTGCCTGTGAACTGTGAGTCGGGCAGTGGCAAATCTTATGGAGACTGCTGATATGAAGGACAAAAACTTCTACTACTTGAGCAAGAAGATGTTTGACCGCCTGAACCCACAGATTGCGCACAACCCCAAGATCGATAATGACGACGACGACGATGACACACAGGTCTACAAGAAGCCGTGGGTAGGGCTAACCGAGTGGGAGCGAGAGGCTATCGCGCATGCATGCGGGGCCATGTCTGCTGACTGGTTGGTGTTTATTGAGGCTACGGAAAAAGCTTTGAAGGAGAAGAACACATGATAGCCATAGCACACGCCCTCGCAGATTCAATTCGGCAGCTTTTAAATAAACTGTTTAGCCGGTTTCGCACCTCGAGCCCTGCTGTAATCCCAGAAGCTCCAGAAGAACCGCCGCGCAAGCCGCGCAAGTACAACCAAGAAAAGCGTCAAGACTTTTCAGAACTGTTGGATAAACTTGAACACACGTTTAATTTTGTAAAGTTACCAACAATGAAAGAGTCGTGGCTTGCAAATGATTCAGTCATTGGATTAAAAAAAC
>Ga0181348_1001007_pt1 | contig 12358 bp, 5 predicted proteins | sample Su13VDMM110DN_FD_130092 | JGI IMG/M metagenome (GOLD analysis project Ga0181348, IMG submission 130092) | Freshwater viral communities from Lake Michigan, USA - Su13.VD.MM110.D.N | ecosystem: Environmental > Aquatic > Freshwater > Lake | place: USA: Michigan | collected 2013-07-16
ACTGGCAAACCATGTGCCATCTTGACCATACCAAAGCCTTCCATTGTCAGCGTCATAAGCAAGAATTACAATTGTTCCATTTACAGGAGTAAATGCCCCGTAACTTGGGGCAGAGTTATTGTTATAAGTTCTAGATGGGCTATTTATAATACACCAACCAAATGCAGATACACCAAATTCTGCGGCTGAAGGTATTTGAGAGCCAATGTCAAAAACACCAACTCGAGGATTCGATGAAGTTTGTAAAGTGACTTCCCAATACCATTTGCCAGAAGTTAACCCCAATGTTCCAGCGTTAGCATAGGTAGAAGTAGTAGTTAAATCCAAATTCCCATTTGTAAGTGTGCCGCTACCATTACCTATCGGATTCCAAGTGTTGTAATTCCCCCGCACCTCACCACCCGCACCAGTATCCGCACCGTAAGGTGTAGGCACATCAACAAGAGAGTCATTACCCGCACCCGCAGTCACGCTGAAGTTATTAGGTGTCCAGTTGTTGCCGTTACCTGAGTAGTCTTTACCCAATGTAGCGGCTGTGGTGTTGCTGTTGTCTGAGAAGTTAACGTAGAAGCCGTTAGTGCCGTATGTACCCGCAAAGGCTTTAGGTTGCCATACGCCTGTGGTTGCGCTTGTTTCACCAAATGATGATGGGGTTAAGGCTTGACCATCGATGAAGTTGATTTCGGTCATGTAGCCGTTTAAATACTGGCTACCACTAGGCCACTTGCCCAAATTATTGCTTGTTGATGCAAGATTGAACTCAGTATCGAAATTCTGTGGAGGTGCAGAACTAGCACCAATTGCTTGCTGAGTGCTGTTCACATAGATTTTTACTCTATCTGCTGATGTTGCGTTGGTAGTGTCAACCCCAACAACAATGTGATACCAAGCAGAATAATCTCTAAATACTGCCGATGTGTCGTAGTAATAATCAGGGCTTCCATTTAATCTAACTCTAATTTTATCGCCATTAAGCCAAATTTGCCCACCAGCCCCCGCACCCATTAAGAATGGGTCATCAGATGTTTTGCTAAGTTTTACCCATGCACTGAATGTGAATGTTCTGCGGTTTGTTGTAGTTGATGGGGTACGATTCAGATAAGCAGAATCTGCGCTGTTAAAGCGCAAACTGCGTGAGATTTGATAGCCGCCATCGCTGACTTGTGTTGTGTTTGAACTAAACATTTATATCCTTAGACTGTGTAGTTCTGACCAGCCACTGAACCTAACCAACTTGAGCCATCAATAGCTGTGAAGACAAACTTATCTGCCCTAGAAGCTGTAGATGTAAGAGTTGGGGCAGTCCCCGCAGGCCACTTAACAGATGCAGGCCATGTCACTGTGCGTGAGCCTGTGCCATCTTGCTTGTGTATCAAGATGAAAGATTTACCCGCCACTGGCGTTGGGAATGTGTAAGTAATATTGCCACCAAGGGTAATGATTTGTACAGAACCATTTGCCAAGTCCAATGTGATTGTTGACGTAGGCGTTGAAGTAAATGATTCTTCTGTGTAGCCGTTGGTGAACGTGCCAGCTTCAATAGTCTTGTTGGTTAGTGTCTGGGTGTCGGTTGTGCCAACCGCAGTGCCCGACGGTGCAGTCTTAGCAGCCCATGATGTTAAGTTGGCAGCGTAGGCTTGTACGTTTGTGCCAATGGCAAGACCTAAGTTTGTCCTGGCTGTGGATGTACTGGCAACATCAGACAAGTTGTTTGCAGCGGATAAGAAACTACCGCCAGACACATAAGCAGCTACCCATGCGCTACCAGTGTAGAGTTTCATAACAGCAGTGACGCTATCAAAATACAAAGCGCCAGCAACCAATGCGTTGCCATCATTGTCTACACTAGGATCGCTTGTCTTGGCCCCCAGATAGCGGTCATCAAAACTGTCATATGCTGCAAGAGTTGCATCACGGGCAGCCTCTGCAGCTGTTTTTGCTGTTGCTGCATTTGTTGCCGAAGTAGATGCGTTTGATGCTTGTGTACTTGCAGTTGTTGCGCTACCTGATGCCGCTTGGGCGTGGTACTTTGCAGAAAATTCACCGCCAGCCACAGCTCCAGAAGTTTTAGTCGCCCAATCGTTTGCAAGAATTGCGGAGGCAGATGAATCGTTTGCAGAGGATGCAGCTGCAGTCGCGCTACTTGTTGCTGATGCAGCGTCCACCAATAACGTAAACTTTGCCGCGTCAGCGTTGGTGCCAATAGGCAGCGACCCGCTTGATGTGTGCTGGACAATGACTTGCCAGATGTTGTTGTTGGTTGTGTCCTTGATAATATCTCGGACAAAATACAGCGTGCCGCTAGCCCAGTTGCCACGGTTAGTGCCTAGGGTGTCAGCAATAGCTGGGTTGCCGTTGGCATCAAAGCCAAGCGCCTTGTTGGCACGCAGGCTGGCCCGTGGCAGCGTCATGTTAATTGAGGTAGGGTCAGTCTGCGGTGCGCTCAACGCACGCTGCAAACCTTCAGCGTTCTGCTGCGAGAAGATTGTCTGCTGATCCATCTCATCATTGACGGTATTGGCAAAAAAGTCGCCACCCGTCACAAAGTCGGTAGTGCGCTGAATAGTGCGGTTGCCCACAATGGCAATCTGTGTGGCACCAGTGGGCGAGGTTACCAGGGTGATTGAGCCAGTGCCGTTTGCTGCAATGGTCACCGTGTAGTCGGTGGTCAACGTCAGCAGCGTGTCATCTTTAAAAACAGCAATGTCAGTGTTTGCCAGGATCTCAAAGGTGAACGCATACGGGCCAGTGCCACTGGCCGCATACACCACTCGACGTGTTACGTTGGAAATAACAATTGGCATAACTCAATCCTTCCTAATGGAAATTGTACGATTTTTCTAGGGTTTGTAATATAGGCCATTGGCCTTGCGCATCTCGACCATTTCGGCAATCCTTGCCTGCAGCGCAGGGTCTTCTTGCTTGAGCTGGCCTTGAGCTGCTTGCATGTATTTACTGTGAACAGACTGCACCGTTTTTTGCTGGTCATCCAATGACAGCATGGTGAAGCCAGGTGACATCATGACATCCATGATGCCTTGCTTGGATGGCAGCTCTTTGCCGTATATCGTCAGCAGCCGGTTGTATTGCTCGGCTGTCATTTCGACACCGTCAACCTTTTTGTCTGGCATACCAACGGGTGAGCCAATGCGCACCAGGGCATCATCAACCAGGCTGAACTGGGCAGGGCTAACACGGGTCGGCAGCACCAGCTCCATGGGGTTGCCGCGGCTTGTCAGCACTGGGTCACCCCAAAGGTTCAATGCCTCTGGCAGATCTGAGTTGAAGTAGGGCAGGCGTGACTTGTACTTGTTAAACGCTTCAACAAACCCACGCACACCCATTGGCAGCTCAGGATCTGCGCGTGTGTCTTTCCTGGTTGGATCTGACAGGCGCGATATACCGGCAACCAATGAGCTGTAAACGCCAGCAGGGGAGCCGCCAATGGCAAAGCCACCAAACTGCTTGACCAAGCCATCGACAATTTTCTTGCCGTCCACAGCGCCTTGCTGGTTGGTGCCAATCAGCTTGGCCACGTCGGCCACACCCTGCAAATAGGGCTGCTCTTTGAGGTATTCATACAGGCCATAAGTCGCGCCTAAAAATACTTCTTCGATTTTGCTGGCATCGGGTTCGTGCTTGGCGTATTCAGCGTAGTCAGCAGCAATGGCCATCAAAGCGGAGACCGGCTCCATGCCCTGGTAGCTGTAGTAGTTGTCGCCAACCTTGATGGAGTAGGGCATCCAGCCGTCCCGCATCAAAGCCTCTCTGTCTGCTTTACGCTCTGGGCCGCGGCCAGTGATGTGACCTTCAGCTGATAAGGCAGCGTAGGTGGCCAAGAAGGCCGATCCGAGCGTGACCTTGGCCAGAGCCATGTCGCGGTAGATGCCGCCCTTGGCGACCTCTTCACGCCACTGTGATGACAGCGGTGCAAAAGGTGTGCGCTCAATAACTTGCAAGCCAATGTTGGCCGGTGTCTTAAAGAACGGCACCACAATTTTTAGCATTGGGTGATTGAATACCTCTTGTAAGGCTCTAAGCGCTGGTGGCAGCTCAGCAGTAAAGGTGCCTTTCTGGGCAAACAGCATGGCAGCTTCGTCTAGATCCCGCGGTGGGTTGGTAAATAAACCCTCAATCTCAAGCGATGCCTTAGCCATAGCGTCTGTCTCAGACAGACCAGACTCAACGCCTTCGCGGTAGACAACCTTACCCCTGCGTGTAATCTGGGTGTTCAGCTCCATGCGGTACAGCACGCCCTTGAAGAACTCATCTTCTGTCAGCAAAGCTCGACCTGGCAGGGTTACCGCTGTACCGTAATAATCTATAGCCTTGGCAAACCACTTGTCTTGCTCAATGCCAAACGCGCCAGAGCTGATCGTGGGTGCATTACCTCCCCGCTGCATCTCAATCTTGCTCATTAGGTCACTGGGCGCGTTGTTCTTCCAGGCAGTGCTGGCCAGCTGCATAGCTTCGACAACGCCATTGCGCAAAGACTGCACCATGGTAAGCGCCTCATCCATGCCAATCTTCTCGGCCTCAGAACCAGGCACCAAAGACTTCCAGCCGCGCACACCAGTTGGTAGCACGTTGCTGTACATGGCCGCCACCATGCGCTCTGGTATTTGATAGGCACCAAACAATGTATTGGACACAATGTTTTTGGCATGCGATACGCCCGATGACAGCAGCCCGTTGATATAGGTGGTGAACCAGACATCCTTTATGCCAGACATCATTGACTTTTCAATCATGGCATTCTGGGCAGCGCGAGACTCCAGCGACAAATAGCTCTTGGCCATGTCTTGCAAGGCACCTTCACCACCGTACTCATCCAAGACTTGTCGAATGACCTGGGCATTGCCGTCGCGGGGTATGCGAAACACTGCCAGAGATCGAGCTGTCTCGGTCTGAATACCTTTGACACCCTTTTGAATCAGGCCATGAAAGGCCACTTGCTGACGCAGCATGAGCTTGTCAGCGTCAGTGGCCATGCCCGAGTTGACCAGCCTAAAAAGCTTGTCTAGCTCATTAGCGCTTGACTCCAGAACTTCCAAAGCTTTATAGGTTTCGACAGCGTTGGCCATCATCTTGCCGTCAGCGCCAATCAACCTGGTTAAGAAAGATTCGCCAATGCCAGACTCAGCAGCCTTGGCCTTAATCTCATCAAACGTCACAGCCTTGGTTCTGATGCCAAGCGCGTCGGCAACGCCACCAACAATGGCAGCTGCGTCCTCGGTCTGGTAGCGAGACAAGTTAAATGGCTCATCAGGTGAGCCACCGGGCTTACCCTGAGTAATCCCAAATGTTTGTCTGCGACTGACAGCTGCACCAACAGTGTCTGTCAGCGCTTGATCAGCTTCTGGGATGAGCTTAAAACGTCCAGCCTTGGATGCATCGGGCAGGGTGCCTTCAGCTGCACGCGCAGCTTCTGGCACTAGGTTGCGCTCGGCCTTGGTGCCTTGGCGTGTAACCAGTTTGCGAATGGCTGCATCCATGGGGCCGGCAACCTGGATGCCCTCTGTCATGCTGGGTGTGCCAGGCTTGTCAGCGGTAAGAATCTCGGTGTCCATTTGTGCCGGATCGGCAGGCATGGGTTCCAGCTTGGTTGGATCGGCTGGTGCTGCAGCTGGTGCAGCGGTTGGCATGATGCTGTTTAGGCGTTGGTCAAGTGGTTGAATGGCCATCACTTAGCTCCAGACTGCGGAGCGCGACGGCCCCCGGTTACTTGTTTGCTTGTTCCTGAGTCTTCTTGACTGAGCCGGTCAGATATAAGCCCTCTAGACTTTGGCTTGACTTCCCGGCTTGTATTTGGTTGCGCAACATTTGCACCGCTGGGTGATTGCTGCCCAGGCGCTGTTCCCGTTCCTTCAACATTTCTTCCAAGGTAAGCATCGTAGTCACTCCTAAAATAGACTTTGGTGTCGTACCACAGCACTCTGGCATCTGATACGTTTCCATTATCAATTATATCTGTAACTACTTTATCAAACAACCTTTGTTTTTCAGCCATTATTGCGGCCCTGTTGCCCACGGTATACGCATCATCAAACTCAGGGATATATTGGAAACGCAAGCCATTTAGCCCTGCAGTCTCTGCACCACCAGACTTTGCCTGCACGTTGACGCGGTCGCCAAACCTCATGTCTGTCACATAGGTAAACCCATCAACGCCATATTCCCGCAGCTTGGCCGTAACTGCAGCCATTTCGGCCGGGGTAATTTTTTGCTTGAAATAGATCTCAACGCCTGGTCTGCTGTTGGGGCCGGTGCCGCTGTTCATAACCTTGGAAATAAACACAGCGTCTTGATCGTAAGATTTGCCTTGCTCAACCAAGCGACGCTCAAGCGCAGCAGGGTTAAAGTTCTGCCTGGCCACAAACTCAGCATTTAAAGCTCGCTCAGTCTGGCCCATAAATGAACCGTATGTGTTTGCCAGGTTGTATGTAACCACGCTCTTATCGTTGCGCACAACATCATCAAACTCAGCTGCCAACTCGGCTTGCGCGTAATTGCTCATGGGTTTACCAGGGCGCTCACCAGATACACCCAAGGCATACCGATCAACATTGGCCTTGGATGCCATCAGCTCTTTGCGCATTTCTTCTTTGTTTGCAAGATCCTGTTCGCGCAATGGACTGACTCGGTAATCGTAAGCCTGTTCGCCCATAACCGTTTCACCCTTACGCCTGCCGGGCGGCTGGAATGATGCGTTGATACCTTTGCGCAATTCATTCACTCTTGTTTGATCTGTGGCACCAGCAAGAGACATTTCATAATCAAGCGAGCCACCTTCACCGGCTTTGGTTGTCCAGTTGTTGTTTGTCCACTTTTCTTTTTCAATGAACCAGGCAACTGCTTGCAAATCATCTGGGCCAAGATCACCAATGTCTGGTGCAACATTTTTGATAATCCCGCTTTTGTTGATTTCGTCTGCTGCTTCTCGGAATACATCCTGGCCAAAACCAAACTCGCCACTAACTTTTGGATCAAATAAAGTTGACCCCTTAGTGTGAGCGCCACCCACACCTTTTTCTGCTGGCGGTGGAATCCTTGGCAAGTCAGCCAATCTGCGCAGCATCCTGGCTGCCCAGACATCAATGGTTGCCTCATTAGTCAAGCCAATTAAATTGCCAGTAAAGTTAGGAGTCTTAGGTGAATCCCCAGCTTTGATTGAGCGGAACATGTCAAGCAAAGCGCCCATAGTTGCCGGGCTGTTTGTATTAAACAATTTACCGGCATCACTCTTGATCAATTCAAAATCACCGGCCTTGTCTAAAGCTGTCAAAGTTTCGGGATCTACTGGCTGACCTTTGGCAATCCTTTGCTCAAGGGCTGCTAGCGTTTGATCGTAATCACCTCGGCTAAATTTAGTAAGAACTGTTACAGCGTTTTTAAAGTTTTGGCGTACGTCTGTTTGTGCTGACGTTGTACCCAAGACATCTGCAAACACATCACCAATGCCGCCAAACTCAGAGCGCAATCTGTCGCGCATAGTTCTGTACCAGCTGGCTTCTGCCAAGATATCCAGCGCAGCTTTATCTCCGGCACCAGCACGGTCAACAACGGTCTGCACTTCATCTAAAACACGAGACGACATTGTGGCTTGCCATGCTTCAACTGGCACATCTGCTGGCGGTGTATGAAAGTCATACGGTATTGCTTTTGGCTCGACTTCGACTTTTATGTATTTGCCTGCTTTGTCAAATTTTGGCTGCACTTTATTAATTTCAATTGGGGCCCAGCCATCAGCCTCTAGATAGTTTGATTTAAGGTTTGTTGCCACATCAGTGGCTTCTTGCTTAACACCTTGTTTGCGGCCAGCACCAGCGCTTATGACGGCTTTTTCCTGTCGGTTCAACGCTGGGGTTTGCATGCTGCCCGGGCCAGACTCAACAATGCCCAAGCCTCGGGCAGGCATGCCGCTTCTTTCCAGCGCATTCATGGTCATCTCGGCTGCTTTTGGAATTAGAGGTTTGGCAGCTTTGACCGTGCTGGCCACGCCTGGAATTAATCCTAGTACAGCGCCACCAGTTTGCATGGCTGCTGTGCCGTAGTTGCCTTGCTGTGCAGATGTGATTGCATCCTCTCCCATGCGCACAGATTCCTGTGTTTGCAAACCAGTGCCTAAAAAGGGCACAACGTCTGCAAAACCGAGGTTCAATGGTAGGTTGCTACTAGGGCCGCCTAAAAGGGTTTGCGCGTTCTGACGGGCTTTATAGCGATCAACGCCCATGCCTTCAAACCCAGCCTGTAAAAAGCTGGCCAAGCGCTCACGCACCGTGGGGTCGTACTCTTTCATCGTGTCAGGCGAGCGTCCACTGTAAGCACTGTCCGGTAAACCCCTAGATCCAACCTCGGCTACCAGAATGTCGCCAGGCCGCTGGCCGGGTGCCATTGGTCTGTCAGGCTCAATCGGTTCTGTTGGAAACTGTACTGCTGTCAGAGCTGACAAATATTTGTTTTCAATTGCATTGAAGGCCATTACTGATTCCCTTCTGCCTGGTCAAGCAGACGCTTGATTTGTGCGATCTCTTGTGGCTTAAGCTTCTTGCTGTTCTCAAGCGCTGGCAGGGTCTCGCGTGTAATCGGGCCGCCAGCCTTCTTTTCCCAGAATGTCGTCAGCGTATTGCGCGCAGCCTTGGCCACCTCGGTATTGCGGCTGGTCTCTAGATCTTTTGACACTTGTTCAAGAATTGCCTTGGGCTGCAAGAACTTGCCTTCAGCTGTGGCTTGTGCCTGGATAGATTGCGCTTTTGACTTAAGCTGCTGCAGACGCTGAAACTCTTGGCCTTTGGGATCAATGATTGTTACCGCACCAGGCGTGGTCGGAATGCCGGCAAGTCTTGCCAGCCCGGTGTTCAGCTCATGTTGGTCGCGTCTGTCTTCACCCATAAAGAACTTGAGCGCTGCAACCTTTTGCTTGCCGTTTAAACTTTTGTTGCCCAAGATCTGTTCGGGGCTGGTAATCGTGCCATTGAAGATGCCGTTTAAGATGTTGAACTCAGCAAGCGGGTTGCCTTCTTTGTTTGGCTCTAGCAAGTCTTTTAATACACCAAGCGGTACGGCATCTGGTGATTTCTTTGCCAGCTCTGCAATCTGGTTTGTAAACTGTTTTCGTTTTAGGCTGCCTTCTGGCGCTGCAATCGCACCCTCATACAGTGGCACAAACTCAGCAACGGCAGCACGCTTGTCGGCTGCAATCTTGTTCGTTAGCACAGTGTTACGCGCATTGACGGCCACCATGTAATTGGCAGAAACCTTTTCTATGCCGCCATAGTCTGACATCAACATGCCTTTAACCACGTCGCTCATCTTGCCGACATTGCCAACCTGGATGTTTTTAAGCGTAGCTTCTGGGTCAGCCATTGCTGTCTCGTCTGTGAGAAGAAACTTAGTTACAGCATTGATCTTGGCGCTTTTAAATGCCGCTTCAAATTTATCGCTGTACTGCTTTTGCACTTGAAGGTCGCCAAGCAGCAGAGCGCTTGTTGTGATTGATGAGCGGTACACGTCGGCCAGCTCATCAATACTTCGCTTTTGCTGGGTTCTTGGATCAACCCAAAAGCCTTGTGACACCGCAGCCTCAAGCAGGCGGGTACTGTTGTCAAAGTCAGCGTCAAACTTAGCCAGGCGGTTTGATTTTTCTCGCTTCATCTCAAACTCAGCAGCCTTGGCTAGCACGGTGTTACCCATAGTGGCGCTGGTCGCTCTGAACTTTAGAGATGCTTCTGGATCAACCTGGGACAAGCTGCGGCTAAAGCCATCCATCATGGTGGTCAGCTTGTTTTGAACTTGCTCGGTGGTCGCCTTACCCATCTCCACTGCGGTAAGCATGTTTGACATCTGGCTGCGAGCTTCCATTTCAAACGTGCTTGACAGCTCAAATGATCGGGCCTTGCGCACTGCCTGGTCAAACACATTGAACGTGCCACCAAGCTGCAGCGGCCCTGGGTTGCCCTCTTTGGCTGCTTTTATCTGTTCGTCAGTTAACGGGTTGTCTGCCGCATACTGCAAGCCAGCCTCATTGGCCGCAGTTTTTGCAATGCCAAACAGCTGGCTGCTAAGCCGGTCAAGTGTTTGCGAGACCGTCTGAGCTTTAGCAGCTCCAGCACGCAGGCCGACGTAGTCCACCTGGGGCGCTGAAACGGTAGGCAGCACGGCACCAGGAATGCCTGCTGGCTCGACTCTGCCGGATTGTAGGAGTGGTAGGTCTGCCATAGTTTAGCCAGGTGTAAATGGGTTTTTGACAGTCTGCGCGAAGTTAAGACCTCCCTGCAGCAGCGTGGCATTTGACAACAAGCCACCGCTCTCCACGGCAAACTTGCCAGCCAAACGCATTTGACTGGCTTGTGCCTCAGCAGCGCTCATGGTCAGCTCAGCTTGTTCTTTGGATGCCAAGATCATTGCACCGGCATCTTCATAACCCAAGATGCGAGCGGTCAAAGCGTTTAGATTTGACATGCCTACGTCGCGGTAGGTTGCTTCGACGTTAGCCAGTTGAATGCTGGCAGCCGATCCCTCGTTGTACACAATGCCATTGGCCGCTGCACGGGCACGCACAGCTGCGTTGGAGCGCTCCATGCCGCGAAGCAATGTGTTGCCCTGGATTGTGTAACCAAGTGCTTGGCGCTCAGCTGATAGCAGCTTGCGACCAGCTTGGATGGTTGCATACTTCTGGTCTTGATCAGTGCGGATCTGTGCCAGGCGTAGCGTGTCAATTGCCTGTACTTCGTACAAGCCCTGCTGGTAGATAGCCGCTGTCTTTTGGGCACCCGCGTTAGTGATTGCTGTTGCCAATCCTAAGTATGGGGCTGCCGTATTTAAACCAGTAGTTAATGCATTAAATGCTGGGCCAAGGTAACTGCCAGCCGTGGCGGCCGCATCACCAGCGGTTGTAATAAATTTGCTACCAGCGTTAATGATGCTGGCCCAGTCAAAGCCGCTTGATGTATCTAGGCCAGAAAAAATACCGTAATCAAAGCTGCCGATCTTGTATGCGCTTGCGTCAGTGAATGCGTAGGCAGAAGCATCAAATCCAGATAACGTGTCTTTTGACCCAAAAATTCCAGTGTTTGCGTCATAGGTCATGTTGGCTGTGCCAAACGTGTTAAAGCCCTGACCAGTGCTTTTGGAAAAATCTAAGCTGTATAGATTCGAGAAATCAAATTCACCCATTATGTACCTCCAGACACTGCGATCTTGTACTCAAGACCAAGCAGGGTCATCTTGAGCGGCAAGCTCTGTGAAATTTCAATGCTCGCTTCACGGCTGTAACCAAGCACGCCATTGACGCGCTTGCTGCCGGTAAAGGTAGGCTCAGGCAAATCCAACAATAAATTGTCAAATGTGCGAAAGGGCACAGGGTTCTGATTCAAGGCCAGGTGCTGCGTGTTATCTACCAGCGCATTGATCTCGACAATCCGCTTTTTAAACCCAATGCGGGTGCCTGTTTGAAGCTTAATCTCCGAGGGCATGGTCTTGGCATAAACAGTGAACGGCAAGCCGACCTCGTAGCTAGTTGTGCTGGCGCGATCAAAAGTCACAGACCCACCACCGCTCACGGTCTCATTGCCCTGGGGCACGCCATCACAAATGACGTTGAGAGCCTTGCCAATGTGGGGCAAGCTGGTAGCGGTGGCTGCAGCGCCACCCACAAACGCGCAATCAGTAAATCGATCAAAGCTAAACAGCTCGATAAAGAAGCGGTCTACGCTGTTAAACGTGCGCTTGACTACCGCATAGATGTCGGTCACATCAACGCTCACATCTTTAAACAAGCCATCTGTGGTGAACTCGGATGGCGCTGTGATCTGCTGCGAGCGCATGATGCTGAACGCAGCCATTGTGCCGTCGGTGTCATTGACCATCAGAAGCAAATCGCCTTCGTCTGTGCTGGTTGCACGACGCAAAGACATCCTGGTCGGGCCTTTAAGCAAGTGACCAGACAGCAAAGAGATGCGCTGTGTCACATAGGTTAGCTGGGTGTCTGAGAATAAGAACTCATTGATCGACTTACCCTGGCGCTGGATGTACACGGTGCCAGATTCAAGAGACTGCACACGGGTGCCTGGCTTGATGCCATTGCGGCTAACACCCTTAAAGGTCAGCGTCAGTGGGGTGATCGGATCGGTTCCAGACTGCGGCACATAGAACTCCGCGCCCGTTGTGAACACTTGCAAGTCACGGCCAGAGATCATGTCAACAATCACGTTGAGCGAGCTGGTGTCTAGCGTCGCCTCAACCGCATCATCGTCAAATGCCTCGGTTGGCATAAACTCATCAAAAATGCCGATCTTGCTGCCCCAGATTGTGGATGGGCGCGACTTGGAGCCACCAAAGTACAGACGGCCCTCATGAA
>Ga0181348_1001008_pt1 | contig 12356 bp, 25 predicted proteins | sample Su13VDMM110DN_FD_130092 | JGI IMG/M metagenome (GOLD analysis project Ga0181348, IMG submission 130092) | Freshwater viral communities from Lake Michigan, USA - Su13.VD.MM110.D.N | ecosystem: Environmental > Aquatic > Freshwater > Lake | place: USA: Michigan | collected 2013-07-16
ATGCGGCGCCCTCCGTGCATCACCTGTCTGATGACAGTGATGGGTAACATATTCCTGTGATGAGTGCGGGAATCGTGGTATAATGGAATCAAGGAAAACAGACATGGACACACACACCACGATCGCTAAACTGGTCAAGCAGAAGGAGGCGCTGGTGGCGTATCAGATGTGTAAAATGATATCGGGAGATTGGCAGGCGATCGATCGTGCGGCCTCAGACATTCGAGAAATTACCGTCAAACTGAAGATATTGGCGCGAGGAGCACAGCGATGATCCTGTCCGTAGTGCTCCTGTTGGGCGGGATCGTCCTCCTGTGGCTGCTGCGTTATGGCTGCTGCGCGATGGTGGACTATATCAAGAAGACGGTAACACAAAGGGACATATGACAGAGACAGCAACGGTAAGGACAGGCAGGACCGCATTGGCGCTCGTGATTCCTGACGTGCATGAACGGGTGGCACAACTACCAATACTACAGAACCTCATCGATGAGGCCCGTGTGTGTGATCCAATCCAACGCATCATCTTCATGGGTGATGTGTGGGATACGCATGGCGAACACCACCCACAGGACATCTGTGACTTCATCAGCACCAACCTGCCGAATACGCAGGTTGAGTTTCTGTTGGGCAATCACGATGCCCACTACCTGTTCAGTTCAGGATTGTTGCGGTCCTCTGGGTATAGTTGGGGCACCGCAGCCGTCATCAACGGCTGGCCGGACAAGAACCGCTATACGAGTGGCCTGAAATTCTGCACGAACGTAGGCAAATGGTGGCTCAGTCACGCTGGCATTCATCCGTCGCTGGACTTTTACAAAGACCCTGCGAAGCAAGCGGAGGCGTTTGCCCGGCTGCGTGTCAATGGTTGCCCACAAGCAGCAGCGGCAGGCTGGTTCCGTGGCGGAACGGAGGAGTACGGTGGGCTGACCTGGTTAGACTGGTCGGAACATGAGGTGGGGCAAGACGACTTTCAAATCTGTGGGCACACCTTCGCAAAGGAAGTCCGCAGGTTGACAGGCCCGAAGGGCGAACACATTTGCTTGGACACTGGTCTGAGGCACGTCGCGGTGATCTACGACGATGACTCGGTCGAGGTACAGGATCTACGATATGATGGAGGATAGGATGGACGACGACAGACCGACCTATGGAGATCCTCGTCGGTGCCCACGGCACGGATGCCGAACCTCGTCGGACAATGGACTCTTTGACACGCCCTGCCCGACCTGTGAGGATGAGATGTGGCGGATGGAGGATATGATGGAGGATATGATGGCGCCGCAGCAGACCTTTGAGACACTCTATAGTGGCAACAAGAACGGCAGTGTCCAACAGTGGACAATCAGTGTGCAGGGGGCCACGATCACGAAAGTGTATGGGCAGGTGGGCGGCGCGTTACAGTCCACAGAGGATGTAATTGCGGCGGGCAAGAATCTTGGGCGTGTCAATGCCACGACCCCTGAGCAGCAAGCACAGACCGAAGCCCGATCACAGTGGGAGAAGAAGTGCAAGTCTGGCTATGTGCGTGTATTGTCTGAAGCCCAGTCGGGGGCCGTCGATCCTACGTTTGTGGCGGGCGGCATCGAGGTGATGTTGGCACAGAAGTTCAAGCAGCACGGGACGAAGATCGTCTATCCCGCGTATGTGCAGCCGAAGCTCGATGGCGTGCGGTGTGTCGCCATTCTTGAAGGCGGCGTGTGCACTCTCTGGACACGAACGCGCAAGCCGATCACGGGCGTGCCGCATGTAGCACGTGCGATCGAGCAGCAACTGGCGGGTGTCGGCGCAGCGCGACTGGTCATGGATGGGGAACTGTATCAGCATTCGTACAAAGACAAGTTTGAGCAGATCGTGTCCTTTGTGCGACAGGTGGTGCCCAAGCCAGGGCATACCGTCGTGGAGTATCATGTCTACGATTGTGTGAGCGGCGACAACTTTGTCACGCGAACCGCGGCGGTCAAGAGATGGAATCTGCGGGCGCCGCTTCAGACCGTCACGACCACGTCGGTCGAGTCCGTCGAGGAGGTGCTGGCCGTCGATCTAGAGCATCGTCAGGCGGGATATGAGGGCACGATGGTGCGTCAGGCGGAATCATCGTATGACGCAGGGCGCTCGATGGGGTTGCAGAAGATGAAGACGTTCGACGATGCGGAGTTTGTGATCACGGGTGTGACGGCTGGCCGCGGGCGAATGTCTGCGTGTGCGATCTTTACCTGTGCGACAGCGACAGGCGAGACGTTCGCCTGTAAGATGGAGGGGGCGTTAGAGAATTTGAAGTCGTATTTGGTGCAGCCAGCGCGCGTGATTGGCAAGATGTTGACGGTGCGGTATCAGGGGCTGACGAACGGCGAAGTGCCGCGGTTTCCGATTGGTGTGAGTGTGAGGGATTATGAATAAGCTAGAGATGACGGAGACCGGCTATCGAGTATCGCTGGAATTGCGGGATGAGGACCTCGAAGGCCTTGTGTGTGCTTCCATAAACGAGACCATGGCGCGACTGCGAGAGCAGATCGCGGTATTGAAGCGGAACCGAAAGCGGAAGCCGTATCAACAGGAAGACCTGGATAATGATACAGCAATGCTCGCCCATTGTGCGGCAGTCTATGACTATTATGGCGGTAATCTGAAAGGGCGGCAAGATGGATAGTGTGAGGGAACAGCGGCGAGTCCGGCGCGTGACGCCGGTGGCGATCGAGGATCGCCCGATGCGGAGTCTGTCAGCCGAGGAGTTGTTTGCGGCAGCCGTGCCGGCGCTGATGGCGCCGGTCGGCTTCGAAGCCACGGAACGCTTCTGGCGACGGGAACAGGGGCTGCGGCTGGTGCTGGACGATCGGGCGTATGACTACTGGTCGACAGGATATCCCTCGGAGCGGCTGTGTCGGATCGACGGAAGTGTGGTAGAATAGGGTTATGCGAAAAGGACCGACAGCGAAGACAGATGTTGCCAACGAGCGAGCGTTGCGTGACTTGGCGACCGGCGCACCAGCACCCACACGGTCGACGCGTCGGTCCGAGATCGTGGAGGAGGACGCCCCAGACGAGGCGCCGACGACACGGGCGCCGACGAAGTGGGATACGTTTCCACGGGGCAAATGGCACTGCCCGAGTTGCCGTGCATGGGTGCGTGAGCCGATGCACAGCAGTTGTATGGTCTGTCGGGAGACATCGAAGGAGAATGTATGAAACGCTTACCACCGAATTGGGCGAACAAATTGACCTGTGCGGACGTGGACGAGATTCTCGCACACTTCCGTGAGCAGGAACAGTCGTGTCGACACGGGACCGCGACGTTGCCTGCGTGGCCAGAACAGGTGCCGCTGATGATCAGCCGCATCGCACTGTGGACACGGGTGCGCGCGGCAAAGATGGAGGGGCTGCCGGTGCAACACATGCTGAACGAATCGCGCCGGACGGCATAAATAGAGATATGCGACCACGCGCCAGCCGTTTTCAAGTCGAATATACTTACGGGCATACGGGCGGATCACAGACACGAACGCGGTTGACGACCTCGACCACGAATCTGTATAACCCTGCGACACGAAGCGAGACGGGCGTGTTAGCCTATCTGAAGAATCGGCATCCGGGTTTGGAGATTACGATTCTTGATTTGGAATTTCAAAATGCGACCGGTGAGCCGGTCTAACGAACCTCAGAGTGAGTATGGATCCTGTGTTGTATGTGTGTATGAAATCTGTGAAGCGTGAATGGCAAATCCAGGCGGCCTCGCCCGATTTGCGAATGATGCTCCTCCTGACAAACGGCGACGACAAACAGTTTTGCGTTCGACGGAGTGCGTGGAACACCGCGGCGCACGCCTATGTACCCGCCGGCACCGTGGACCTGTCCAAGGTCGTTGCGTTATGAAGAAGAACCTCCGTATCATTGGGCTCATCGTGGCCTCCCTGCTCTCGCCCGGCTGTGCTGGTTTGTATATCAACGGGTATGTGACAGTCCCGTTTTACTATCAGCAGATGCCGCGCGATCCTGTGCTGGTCTGCCGCAACGGCAGTCAAATGTATTGGAACTGGAACTGGCAGGTGCCGTACGGGTGTATGCTCATGGACTCAGATAACATCTACGGCCGGCGCGGCTGGTAAGTTCTCCTTGTGGCAGTCGGTTCTGTGGTATAATGTATAGAGAGTAAAGAATATGACTATGGACCCTGTGAACGAAAGTAGCCTGAGCCGTGTATATCGGCAGAACCTACTGCATGACTGTGGTGCGTTGACCGCCTGGCGCAAGGCTGAACTGTGCGGCACGGGGCGCCCCTATACACACACAGAGAATGCCCAGCGCAATCGCTCCTTGCTGGCGAAGCTCAAAGCTCGTGGATTTGGCGTCACCCGTTTGACCGGTCGCTATCCTGAAGGTGGACGCATCACGATGGAGGAGAGTTACTTCGTGGTCGACCTTGAGGATGTCGGCACACTCCAACAGGAACTTCAGGCGCTCGGCGCGCAGTTCGAACAGGATAGTGTGCTGATCATTCCAAAGGACACCGTGGAGAACAAGGCGAACGCCTTTCTGATCGGCACGAATCATTGTGCGGGTAATTTTCTTGCATTCGGTGAGAAAATGCCATTCAATCACGGCAAGTTTGGCTACGATTCAAAAATCTATACCTCGTATGTCAACGGGCGCCCGTTCATCTTCGAAGAGGCCGGAGAGGACGTGCCGTCGCCTGGGAGTGGATTCGGCTGGTGGTCGGTGCATCTGGCGGCGAGTAAGCATTGGACGGAACTATAACCTCGGGTTTTTATCTTTTTTATTGGAGGCAGATACAATGGGTACAGAATCGTTTATAGCAGAAATTGGTACGTTTGCTGGAAATTTTGCACCGCAAAATTGGCATGATTGTGATGGGGCGTTGTTGCCGATCAGCCAGTATCAAGCATTGTTTAGTTTGCTTGGCGTCATGTATGGTGGAGACGGACGAACTAATTTTGCAGTGCCGGATCTGCGTGAGCGTGATGCATCAGGCCAGCCGATTCCGTTTGATGTGAGCCTCAATCAAGGTAAACCGCGTAAGTGCATCTCTATGACCGGTGTATATCCTCAACGCTCTTAAACACCTCTCGTATCAGCACAATCAAAGGAACATTCGTATGACGCCACGACAGACCGTATTCGACGATATCTGGAATGAACGCGATTCGCAGTTAGGAATCCTAGCGCCGAACACGACACTCCCTCTTTTTGAGTGGCTAAATTTCATCGACGAGCATCTACTGCGGGCGCGCCGGGCAGAAACACTGACTGAGGCCACGGATGAGATTCGCAACCTTGCGGCGTGTGCAGTTGCAGCTATGGAGGCACATGGATCTCGATCGCGAGCCGATCGGGCGACAGACATTCTCGGCGTGGGTCAGGGTTCCGGCCCAGAGGACATTGGCCTCGGCCCATTGCGTGTGTCGGCACTAGCGGGATTGATGCAGTCGTCCTTCGGCAAATTGAAAAGGACATCGAACAAGTCATCGAGTGGCAAGAGGACTGTTGATGCCGATGCCGATGAGGATGGCGCATGATGCGAGATCACTGTTGACATGATACGCTGCGTATGGTATCATTACTATATGGTACGTTGAACGAGTTCAGCAGACCATATGCTGGACATCGAGCCGCGGTCAGTGACCGTAGCCGTCAAGCCAGCCCCGAACTACTCAGGGATAGATTCAACCTTTTGCCAGTAAGCGTTGTTGAAGAGTAGAGACTGGCAACTTTCATCAAGCGATGGAAGTTGACATAGTAAGATACACATGGTATCATATTATGTATTCGCAATCCGCGAATCGCGAATCGGGCCCGCCTTGCTGGCCGAGTAAGCCCGATTCCTCACACGACAGACCAGCACAAAAGAGAGTCTCCTATACTATGTCTATGAAGTCTACCCCGACCGTCGCTGCTCGCATTCTGAAGTTCCTGAAGACCGGTGCAGATATTACTGAGTCGCAGGCGCAGTCGCGATTCGGTATTGTCAATGTCCGTGCGCGGATGTCGGAACTGCGGCAGGCGGGATTTGCCATCTATCTGAACGAGAAGGTGACGGCGACGGGTCGTACGATTAAGACCTATCGTCTGGGCACGCCGACGCGGCTGATGATCGCTGCGGGGAATGCAGTGCTGTCCGATCCGAACTTCTCGCCGGTGGTTGAGTATGCCGCGGCCAATGTGGCGCGGTTTGCTGGGGGTGCCGTCCCGAACCGCGGCTAGTCCACAAGCGGTCTAACCATGATGGCGTGAGTCCTTCACGCCATCGCCCTTGCCTGGTGCTGCTCGGTGCCAGGCAGGGGTTATGTAAGCAATACTGATGAGCCCAGTAGAGGGCGTAACAGCGGCGACGAGCAGAGACAGACACAATCAAACGCCGCTGTATATTGTATATTATATGTCCAAATATTTCACACGAGAGGCATGCGAGTTATTTGGCATTCAGTTTGGGAGTTATTTTATTCTCACACTCAACTATCGTGCGATCGCGACGATTAACTATCCTGGCACATTCATCACAGACATCGTTGTGGCGATGCTGGCCTTTGCGTCCATCAAGCGAGTGGCGGCCGCCAACACAACGACGGAAGCCCGCATGGGATATGTGTTGGGTGGTGCAACGGGCGCGATGTTCGCGTTGTGGCTGTCGACGTTTTTTTTTTCACGGTGAGTCATGAACTTTACGATTAAAGGCACGAAAACTTCACGGAACGATGCACCATTGTGTTTTACCTGTCAGCATGGAATGATCGTCCGCGGGCAAGCCGAATCCCAGTTGGCAATTACCTGTCACGTCGGCATGGAACCTGTGTCGGTGCGGTGGCATGTGACGGAGTGCAGCTCGTACAGCGACAAGTCTCTGCCGTCGTTGCACTCGCTTGAGAAGATCGCCTGGCGCTTCTCGGTCGATGACCGTAAGAAGACGGCGGGGTTCTTGACCGCCGCTCAGTGGAAAGCCGCGCATCCAAATGATGAGAGTGACTACTAAATAGTGGTACATTTATATTGTGTAGAAACGGAGTGAGAATGTATGGCTAAAGTGGAAATTCCTGTTGCTGAACTGCGCACACGCAAACTCTTTGTTGCGACACCGATGTATGGGGGCATGTGTCACGGCCCCTATACCAAGTCCCTCCTCGATCTCAGCACCGTTTGCCAGAAATATGGCGTGCAGGTGCAGTTCTTCTTTCTCTTCAACGAATCCCTTATCACACGCGCCCGCAATTATCTGGTCGATGAATTCATGCGTGGCGATGCAACGCATCTGATGTTCATCGATAGCGACATTGACTTCAATCCGATGGATGTCATCGCGCTGTTGGCACTCAACAAGCCAATCTCGGGCGGACCGTATCCGAAGAAGACCATTGCGTGGGAAAAGATCTACGACGCCGTGAAGTTGGGGATGGTGGATGACAATCCTAATCATATGGAGAACTACTCGGGCGACTACGTGTTCAATGTGGTCCTAGGCACCACAGAGATCAAGATGGATGAGCCTGTGGAGTGCTTGGAAATTGGCACCGGCTTCATGATGGTGCGTCGGGATGCCTTTGAGCAGTTCCGTGTCGCCTATCCCGACTTCTCCTATGTGCCTGATCATAATCGCACCGTGGCGTTTGATGGCTCGCGTGAGATACACATGTATTTCCAGGCGCTCATCGACCCTGAGTCGAAGCGGTATCTGTCAGAAGACTATATGTTCTGTCAGTGGTCACGCAAGATTGGCATTCCCATCTTCCTCTGCCCGTGGATGAAACTGAAACATGCCGGCACCTATATCTTTGGTGGCTCACTGACCGCACTGGCCGACCTGTCGCACAAGCAACGAGATGCGGCATTCCAAACGCCCGTCGCGCGAGATAATAAAGAAATCGTGGTGCGAAAGGGGAAAGCCTAACATGTCGCCCTATGATTATGATTCGATCGTGACAACGACGGGGGAATGGCATATTCCGGTGTATCTGCGCAGCACAACGACAGAGACGATTGCGCCGGCACAAACACATCTCTATGGGTTGTGTGGGTTCATTGGCAGCGGAAAAAATACGGCGGCGCAATCCCTGCTCGCATATACGCAGGGCGAGTCACATAGTTTTGCCGGACCGTTAAAGGATGCATGCGCGGCCATCTTTGGGTGGCCGCGCAATCTGTTGGAGGGTGATACCGAGGCGTCTCGTCAATGGCGCGACACGACCAGTGTGCATTGGAGTCGCGTTTTTGGTCGGCACGTCACACCACGGCAGGTGCTGCAAGAAGTCGGCACAGAAGTCTTTCGTGCGTATCTGCCAAATGTTTGGTGCGAAGCCGCAGCCAATCGTGTCCGAACGAACACGACCACCGTCTTTACAGATGTGCGATTTGGCAACGAGATGTCATGGATCGACAAACAGGACGGCATGCTGATCTGGATTTATCGCCCAGACGAGTCTAGACGCCCAGGCGTACTCGGTGCACTCATCGCCACGATCATCGCAGAACATCGCTCGTTCAATGACCCAGACACAATCCCCCTACTGAAGATGGCCGCCATCGCAGACGGGAGACACAGCAGCGAGACAGCCTTTCTCTACGATGGAGACTCGCGGATTCATGTGATCGTGCAAAATACGTCGTCGCCGGCGCATCTGGCGCTGATGATGCAGCACATGCATATACTCCGCATCACGCGTCAATTAGGCAGCGCGAATGAATTGCCATATGGCGCGACGACACTGTATCTGTCTGTCGTGGACGAACATTTTCTGTGGCAATGGAACGAGTCTCAACAAAAAACATTCCCGCTTCCCTTGACCCATGCGTAATGTGGCTATCGATCCGACACAAAGCCCTTGGCGCCCCTATCGTCACGGCACCCGCGATGGTCCGATTACCCGCTGTCGATTCTGTCTTGGGCAATACGCTGGTGCTGTGCGGGCGCATTCTTTGAATCACACCGACGGGCATTTCGAGTGGTGCGACTGGTTGGCGACATATCGTGTCTATACGAAGGCGCAGTCTGTGGATTGAATCATTGCGATGTGTGTTATACTTGTGTTTGATCTTAATGTTGTTTTCCTGTGAGGCTTTATGACCGACTATACAATTAGTGATGCGACGCTGAAAATTCTGAAAAACTTCTCCGTTATCTCGTCGAGTGTTCTTCTGCGCAAGGGCGCCACGCAGCGCACCGTTTCGCCCTCCAAGAGCATTATGGCGATTGCGGAGTTTGAGACACCTTGGCCGCTGGAGACGCCCATCTATCAGTTGCCAGAACTGCTGAGTAATCTTTCGAGCTACGATGAGCCGAAGCTGACGTTTGAATCTAAACAGTTTGTGCTTCGTGGCAAGGACACGCCGTCGCATGTGCAGTATCCGTATTCAGATGCGTCTGTGATTATGGTGACGCCGGAGAAGAACTTTGACCTGTCGAATCCGGTCGCCGTCTTTACCCTGCCGGCGAAAGCCGTCGCAGAGATCAAGAAGTTCTCGCAGGTCAATAATCTGCCGACGGTGACCATCGAACTGAATGGCGGGCCCGAGTCGTCCATCGTGGTCAAGCCGATGGATGAGAAGAACCCCGCGACACGATCGTATTCTTATCCCGTGTCGGCGGATCCGAAGCGCGTTGATCGGCTGATGGATGGCGTGCAGCAGACATCCAAGCTCAAGCGTGAGCATTTTGATATGCTATTGGAGGGTGAGTATTCGGTGACTGTTGGTGCCACGTGGGGGTATGTCTACTTCAAGCATCAGTCGATGCCTGTATCGTATTTCATTGTGCTGAAGTCGTAGGTTCGGTATGCAACCGCGTGAGTTTTTCGTCTGGGTGGAGCGATACCGCCCGCAGACGTTGGCCGATTGTATTTTGCCCTCGTCCGTGCGCCATTCGCTTCAGGGTATTCTAGACAATCAGGATACGCCGAATCTGCTGCTCTGTGGGAAAGCGGGCACGGGTAAGACCACCGTCGCCCGTTGTCTTGCAGCCGACTTGCAGATGGATGTGTTGATGATCAATGCGTCCGACGAGAATGGCATCGATGTGCTGCGGTCCAAGTTGAAAGATTTTGCGTCCACGATGTCCTTCGAGGGCAAACGCAAGATGATTATTCTGGATGAGGCGGACTATCTACATCCCACCTCGACGCAGCCGGCGCTTCGTGCGTTCATGGAAGAATTCAGTGCGACGACCTGTTTCGTGCTGACATGTAACCATCCGAATCGCATCATTGCTCCATTGCATTCGCGGTGTAGTGTGGTCGACTTCAGTGTGCCCAAAGCGGACCGGCCGTCCGTAATGACACAGTTTGCCAAACGCGCCTTCCAGATTCTCGATCTGGAAGGCATCACCTACGACAAGCAGTTGGTGATGGAAGTACTGCGTGTGCACTTTCCTGATTTCCGTCGCACGTTGAATGAGATGCAGCGGTTCAGCGGCGGAAAAGAACTGTCCAGAGAGATTCTGTCGCAGTTGTCGGACAAGGATGTGGCGGAACTCTTTACGACGTTGGCCGCCCGAGACTTCAATCGGTTGCGAAAGTGGATATCGCAGCACGACGATATGAATGAAAGTGTATTCTATCGAATGCTGTCCGACCAGTTGCCTGCGCGACTGGATCCGGCGCACATTCCCGAAGGCATCATTATGTTGGCCGATTACAGTTATCGCGTCTCATTTGCAGCGGACAAGTCGCTGAACATGCTGGCGTGTCTGACTGAGATTATGGGTGGATTGCAGGTTAAGGCGTGACGCCCCATACGGCGCCGGAGAAGTCCAAGAAGGTCTTTGAGTATCTCAAGGCGGTGTCGCTGACGAAGCAGGTCGATCATCTGAATGATGTGGACTTTGAGCAGCACTATATTCCGTGGCTTATCAATCGTGGGCTCTCGTATCATGAGGATGCTGTATTGTCAGCAAACATGATGAACGAGCGCCCGTGGCTGTCATTGGCGCTACAATATCGCTTTCTGCTAAATACCTTACGAGCACGATCACGATGGAGCAAGTGGCTCAAGCACACTGTGTCTGAAGATGTTCTTTCGATGGCGGAATACTATGGTTGCAGCGTTCGGCATGCCAAGTCCCTCATTGACCTTCATACACCAGACCAATTGGTTTATGTGCGCGCCCGCCTTTACAAGGGAGGGAGCGTGCCACTGAGGAAATAGGCTATGGCTAATGATTACATCATGCCGCCCCACGTTGCACAGATCATTCAGGAGTGCATCGAGATTCGGCTAAAGACACCCGACGATTTTTTGAAAGTGAAAGAAACGCTCACACGAGTGGGTGTGGCCTCACACAAAGACAAAAAACTATTTCAGTCCTGTCATATTCTACACAAGCAGGGGCATTATTATCTGGTGCATTTCAAGGAGTTGTTTCTGCTGGACGGCAAAGCCCAGCAAACCCAATTTGAGGAGATGGATCGCGCCCGACGCAACACGATTGCGAACATGCTGGCCGAATGGGGACTGATTGAACTCGTCGACCCGACACGCAGTGGATCACCAGTCGTGCCGTTTAATCAGGTGACCATTCTTCCGTTTCGAGACAAAGGTGATTGGACCTTGATTGCGAAGTATGAGATTGGCAAGAAACGAACATAATGAATCGGACACACAAGGAATAACAAGGAGTAAATTATGGAACCAGTTACGGGATATATCATCACAGTTGCTTCGTTCGCCCTTGGTCTAGTCGTCGGTATCACTCTGACGAACTATCGTGCCAAGCTCGAACGACAGTTTCAGGACATCCAGACCACGATTGATGGGCGTCTAGAGGAGTTGGACAGACGAATTGATAGGCTCGTAGAGGATTTGGACAGACGAATTGATAGGCACGTAGAGGATTTGGACAGACGAATTGATACGGTGTCGGAGAACATCGCGAAACCGCACAAGAATAAACCCAGTTGAAATGCCTATTCTAACGATGCTCGGATTTTTGATTCTCATGGGAACCATTGTTGTCGCGCCGGCCGCGGCGGGAATATGGTTCTATACATATTACCGCCGGCGGAACGCTACAGTGAGTGTGACTGATGATACATTGGAGGAAATCACCGATGCGGCTGATGCGCCAATCAAACCGCCTGTAAAAAGAAAGACTACTCGAAAGGAAACGCCATGACCGTTGTTCTCATTCTCGTTATTCTCGGCATTGGATACTATGGCTATCGGAAAGTGCGTAGCGGCGCCTCGTGGGCGCAACTGGTCGCCGGCGCATATGGTGTCGGTCGCGAACTCTTTACCTTCAAGAAAGGCTAATCATGAGTGATGTGATTTTCTCGCCCGAACATGCGTCGGAACAGTTGCGTATCGTGCATCTGACTTCTGGCGAAGATATCGTAGGGCGAGTGGTATATGATGAGGCGCGC
>Ga0181348_1001009_pt1 | contig 12350 bp, 3 predicted proteins | sample Su13VDMM110DN_FD_130092 | JGI IMG/M metagenome (GOLD analysis project Ga0181348, IMG submission 130092) | Freshwater viral communities from Lake Michigan, USA - Su13.VD.MM110.D.N | ecosystem: Environmental > Aquatic > Freshwater > Lake | place: USA: Michigan | collected 2013-07-16
CGCGCCACGTTGCGCCGTGTAGCGTGATCACCCTGTTGCCGATTACTGTCTCCCCGCGCTCCCGCAATTTTGCCGCAGTCGCCTCCTTTGTTTCTTCGCTGGCCGGGTTCCACCAATAAACCAGTTGAGTCTTCGGGTTGTATCGCCACGGAAAACCCGCTTCCCGCGAGAACCCGAGCCCTTCGTGATTGATCTGGTCAAGCGGGCCTTTCCTTATCTTCACCGCCCCGTTTTCACTTACAGTGCCAACATACCCGGGGCTCGATGACGGGGCTTCCTGCGCCGCCCGTCGTTGTTCCATTGCGTCTTCGGCGATTTCTGTCAAAGCCTCATCGGGCCGCCCGATCCGGAGAAGGTGCCCCACCAACCACTCCCGCTTGTTGACCCAGGCAGGAGGTATGTTCTCTCTTACGATCCAATCCTCCATCTCCTTTTGAAAATTCTCGCCGGGTTTCTCGTATTTCGAGAAATCAATGTTTGGATTAGTGGCTTTTTCCAACGCCTCTGCAAATCCACCTGGTTGCCGCACCTCATTGGCGCTGCGCTCATCCCACCTTGCTAATTCCGCGGGCGAGATGACTCTCCACCCATGCCCTGCGTCCTTATCCACCTTCGCCATCGGCTGCGCCGCCGGCACATGCGCTGCGCTGCGATAAAACGCGCTGCGATAGTTCGCCTGGGAGAGAATGCCGCTGGCGAGTGCCGCCGCCAGTTTCTCCCCGTAAATGGCCCCCATCCGCGCCAGTCGCGCGGCCTTGTCCCCTTGGATTCCTAGCCGCGCGCGGAGTGCAGAGCCTTCGCCGCGCGCTCCATGTTCGCCGCGTAGTCCTTGCGAGGCGTCGTCCGCTCCGGCGGCTTCCGCGGTGGCAGGATCACCAGGCCGTGTTTGTCCACCGGCAGGCCAGTCACCGGGCAGACCGGCGCTCCCGGCGCTCTCGTTGGCGTTTCCTTTCTCATCACCCAAAGAATACAGAAGTTGCCGCAACTCGTCAACCTCTGCCTTGTGAATATCTTCCAGAGCCCCGGCGTTGATCACCAGTTGCGCCCGGAACCCGGGGTGCCCGGCAAACCTGTCCGCCAGTTGCAGAAAGACCAGTTGCGCGGTGTAATGCGCGGGCGGTATCTGCGCCAGCCCCACCGCGCGCCCTTCCTTGTTGATCCGTCCAATCACCCCATCCACCGCCAGATCATACGGGCGGAACACATGCACCAGGTTCACCGCGAATCCGGCATCCAGCGCCATTCGCACGCGGTCCGCCGCAGCCTTCTCGTTGCCCAGCACGGAATCCAGGATCAGAGAGGCGGCATCACGATCGCCGGGCAGCGCCAGCGCGATTGCGGTCGTTTTCCCGCTCGCCATCGCACCGCTCATAAACAGCACGTCCGGTCGTGATGCACCTGGCCCGTTCCGCAGCCACACGTTCCATGCGAGATTCAGCGCGAGGTAGCCAGCGGGCGCCGGTGTCGCCGTTTCCAGCACGTTCCGGGCTTCCTTCTCCTGCGCGTAAGGCGCGTACACCTCGCGCGCCAGATCCATGTTGCAGTAGAATGGCACGCCCGGCACAATTACCTTCCCGTCCACCTTCACCTCGGTTTCGCGCACCGCCAGTTTGAAGTATGCCCGCACCGCCTTTTGCGGGTCATCCGAAATCTGCTTGAAGAACGCCGTCTCGATCAGCCGTTGGTTCCGGTTCAAGCCCGGCGTCGGTTGCGACCCCGGCAGGTTGTCAAACGTCACCGCCCGGCCCGCGTCAATCTCCGCCACCATCTCCGGCGTCAGGCTCGCCTCTGCTACCCGGCCAAGTCTGGCCTCGGTTTCCCGCGCGGCGCGCGTGGTCGCGTCCTCCACTGAGGCATCCTGCACATTCCAGAAATTTTCCGGCGATGGCGCCGCCGCCTCATCCACCTTCGCAAACACCGCCCCCGGATCCACCCGCCGGTAACTCTCCACCGCATCCTCCACCGCCGTCAGCTTGTCCGGATGATCCGTGTGGCCCGTCGGGCGCTCGTTGTCGAAATGCGTCAGGCGCCACCCCGGCTTGCCCACCGAAGGGCTCACATACCCCACCCGCTCCCGCACCTCGGAGAAAATCAGCGGCCCCTTGTAACGCCGCATCCACGCCGCCAGTTCCTTCCGCCATGCCGCCAGATCATTATTACTCCCGTAACGGCGAATGTAAGGCTGCGCCGGCGGTTGCTCCACCCCGGGGATCCCCAGCGCCCGATAGTCCAGCCGTCTCTCCCCGACACCCGGCAGCCCAGCCTTGTTCAGCAATTCCAGTTGCCCATCATCCACCTTCGCCATCGGCTGCCCGTCCAGCTCCGCGCGCACGCCCTCCAGCGGATGCCGGTCCTCCGCCTCCTGCTGCGTTGCGCCGGCCTCCACCGCCGCCCGCACCCGCTCCGTGAAAATCTCATACGCCGCCCGGTCGCGCATCCGCTCATCCCGCGGGATCCTCGACCACGCCAGCGCGTCGTCCTGCATCTTCGCAAACAGCGCCATCTGCTCCGTTGCCTCCCCGAGCGCCTCCTTGAGTTCCCCCGCCGCCGTCTCCCGGTCCAGTTGGTAATCCGGTTCCGTCCCCGGAATGAATTGCTGCCCCGCCGCCCGCTCCAAAGTGAATTGCTCCCACACCTCCGATGGATACAACTTCCGCGTCTTCGCCAATTCCTGCAATGCCGCCAGCCGCCGCACCTTCCCGCTTCCATCACCCACCTTCGCCAGCACCCCGCCCAGCGTCGCCTTGTCCACCGGCGCCGGCGCAAACATCTGATCCTGTGCCGGGTCGCCCTGCGCCTCCACCTTCGCCACGTAGTCCCCGAGTTCCTGCGCGATCTCCGCGGCACTGTGCCCCTCCGCCAGATACCCAAGCAACAACCCATCCAGCGGGCTCTCCCCGACACCCGGCAGTTCACCTTGCGCAATGTAATTCTCCACGCCCTTCACCCGGCCCGACTCCACCGCCGCCCGGTAATCCGGCAGCGCCGCCAGCGCACGCCCGAGTTCCTGCAAGATGCCGGAATCCGGATTCAACCTCTGAATCTTGAGCAGCCCCGGCAGCGCCCGGAACACGCCGGCCATCGTCCGCTTCATCCCCTCCCGCCCGCTCGCCACCACCAGTTTCGCAAGAACGGTCGCAAAGTTCGGGGCGCCGCGGAGCAATGTCGCCAGCATCGCGTTGAGCGCGCGCGCCTCGGCCTTTGCGAGATCAAGGTTGCCGTCCTCGTTCAATATGTCCGACCGATCCAGCACCAGGCGAGCGAATGCACGGATAAATTCCTCATTCAGACTGTCATCCGCCAATGGGGCGAGCGCGGCCATGAGGGACGGCTCGGACATCAGCGCCGAATCTTCCAAAGCGATTGCAGCAGGCCCGAGGGGTTTGACACCGACCTTGTTCCCCGCCTTTACAAGACCCATCCGCCCGAGCCCTGCCGTGTCGCCCGCCACACGCACCAGCACCACGGGCTCGTCGGCAAAGCTGGCGCCATCCAGCCCGCGGCGTGTCGCCTCCGCTCGCGCCCAATCCTCATACGCACGCCCCTTCTTTGGGTTCGTAGAAAATAAATCCCGCAGCGCCATCGCGCGGTTATTGCCTACCACCACGCTCCCGTCCGGCGCGATGATTGGCGAGCCGGTATTCAAATCCTTCGAGCTACCCCATTTCAGCGGGATGTTCTCCACCGTCATGTTGTGGAGCATTTCCGCGCGGTCCGGGGCGCCGCTCCGTTCACGCTCGATCCGGTCCTGATCCTCGCCGAAAGTCTTATTGATGCCCAGCAGCCGTAGCGGCACGAGTGCCCACGTCCCGCGCACCACTTCCGTTCCACGGATATTCGCCGCCTCCCACGCCCCACCCGTCGCGATCGTCTCGCCGCCCACGCTCACGGTGTTGATGCCCTCTCCCTCGATGTCCGTGCCGCCGCGGGCGAACCACGCCTTCATCCGATCCGCCATTTCCTGCCCGAGCTTCACGATTTCCGCGGCGTGCAGCGGGTGGCCGGCATCGAGCAATTTCGCAGCAAGCGCGCGGATGGCCGCGAATGCTTTCTTCACCCATTGCCCGATCATCCCCTCCGTGACGACCTGGTTGGTTTCTTCCGTGATCTTGCCGCCGGCCTGCGCCTGAGAGAGCATACGGCCGAGTTCCATCGCATACCCGAACAAGCTCGATCTATACTCCGTTCCTGGGATCATCATGCGGGCGGTGATCAGTTTCAACGCCTCATCCACCGAGGACGCCAGGGTGGCATCGTCGTCCAGTTGCCCGTAATAGAGGTTGAACGATGCCAACACCGCATCCTCCGCGGCCTTCCGCTCCGCCGTGTCCTTGATTCCGCCAATGCGGCTCCGCAGATCGTTGAAAATCTCCTTGATCCGGGCGGCCCGATATTCCTGCGCGTCCCCCTTAAAGGTGCCATCCGCCACCGCCTTACGCCACTCTTCCATCAGCACCACGCTGTCAAAGTAGTGCCGGATTTCTTCGTCAATCACCGCTTCGAGGCGTGCGGGATCTTTCTCTGCCGTGTTGATCAGGATCGCCAGGCTGCCATCAGCCTCAAGTCGCGCCATAGAAGGGCCGGAAGTATTTACCACCTTCACCCCGGCACGTTCCAGCGCCGCCAGCCGCTTGCCCGCTTTCCCGCCCTTGCCCAGCCCGGAATGCCACGGGGCGGATTTCCCTTTACCCGCTGGGGTCGCGGATTGCCCGCCGCCGTCAACGGGTTTCGCCGTCGCCGCGGTCACGGTGCGCCCCATTTGCTCGACCTGTGCCCGCACCTTCTCGATTGCATCCGCCTCGGTCGCCGCGGTCACGGGATAGTCCCGCGCATACGTCCTCCCACCTTCGTCCTGGCTTTGCACGCTCACCGTCCACGCCTTGCCAGCCGCATCGGTGCCCAGCGCCGCTCCCACCGCCGCCGCCTGTTGCGCCGTCACGCGCTTGACCGCCTCCACCAGCGTCGCGTGCCCGAACGCCATGTAATGATTCGCCATCTCGCCCGCGGCCCCCGGCGTCACGCTCACCCGATGCTTCGCCGGATCCGCCTGCACCGCGGCCCGCAGCGCCGACGGAAGGAACGGCACCGCGTCCTCGGTCAGATTCAGCGCGCCATCCGCGGCGACCACCAGCAAGTCGGCCTTCACCAGTGCCGCCGTTTTCTCCGGCGTCAGGTTCGCCGTGCCGGCAGCCACCGCCGCAAGGTCGTTCGCCACCAGCGCACCCACATGCTGATCCACCACCGCCTCCGCCATCCCGGCCGCCTCGCCGCCAAAATCCACTTCCGCTCCCACCGCCGCCTCCGCGCCGGCGCGTTGCTGCTCGGTCACGTAAAGATGCCCGAGGTTCCGCCCCAGCGCGATGCCGCCCAGGCGCAGCGCCGGGTTGTCGTTGAGCGCGGTTTCCAGCGAAAGATGATCCGCCCCGAGTGCCGTGGAAAGGTTCCGACGCACCCGCGGTGAAATCGCCAGCGCAGATTTGGCCGACGCATCCACTTCCGCTCGCGCCAGGTTCAATTCCGTCAGCGCCGCGATCGCGCCCTCAGTGTCATTTACCTGCTCCGCCGCGTGCATCGCCGCTTGCGCCGCCGTCATCCGGTCGTGCGCCGCCTCGACGGCGCCGGCCAGCGGTTTGCCGCCGATCTTCCGCACGCGCGCCCGTGTCATGGCATTCAGCGCCCACATGCCGATCACCATGCCCGCGTTCCCCTTAAAGCTGTCCCCGAGCCCGGCAACCGGATCCTCGCCTCGCATCATCGCCTCCACGGCGTCCGACGACATTTCACCCGCCAGACCGCCGCCCAGCTTTCCGGCAACTGGCAGCACCGCGCGGGCGGCGTCCTCCACCCTCCCACCAAATTTACTCAGTCCGCGCATGACCGCAGGTTTCATCAGCGCCTTCTCGATCTTGCCTTGGAGAAGATCCCCGAATGCCTCGGACAACATCAGGCTCGTGCCTTTCATCGTGATGTCGAATGCGCGGTTCAGTGCGCCGATGTCGTTAGGGCTTTCCTTCGCACTCATGTCCGTGCCCATCAGCGCCCCCGTCGCCGCGCTGCCGATGATGCGTTCGGCCTTTGTGCCTGCTTCGATCCCGCGCGCTGCGAATCCGCCGCGCGCCAGCGTGCGCCCCACGAATCCGGCTCCCATGAAGGAGGTCACGCTGCCGATCACCGATCCGGCGAGTTGCGTCCCGCCGGCGTGCTTCTCCAATGTTTCTGCCAGCTTCGTTGTCAGGAATGCCCGTTTTGCCACCTGGGCCGGATCGTTCTCGTCCTCGATCTCGATATTGCCGGAGCCGATGAAAGCCACCGCGTTGTAAAGCGCCGACCGATACGCCTCGATGTTCGACACGATGCTCTTTTGTTCAAGACCGTGGATATGTGCCTCCGCGCCGGAAAGTGTCCGTTTTACCGCGAGCAGATTCCCGTCCGACTTTCCACCACCCGCAAGTCTCAGCTTCCAGTCTCCTTTCTCCGCCTGCTCCGATCCCCGCTCCGCTTCGCTCAAAATGCTGCCCTTGCTCTTCCATTGCTCTTCCAGCGCAGGCATCGCACGCAGCACCACCTTCGCCCCTTCCTTGTCCAGATTGCCGATCAATGCGTGCGCCTCCCGCGCCGCGTTCGCGCGCTGGACATCGGCGAGGGTCTTTCCCGTCGCATACAGCACCACCGGCGCCGTCATTGCGCTGAGTCCCCGCAGCACCCGCTTCAAACTTCGCTCCACTACCCCCATGTTTGGATCCGCGTTGTCCTTTGCCTGGGCGTCCACGGCGGCATTCCAGTTTGCATGATGCGCAGCCTTTATTCCAGCCTGATCGCCGTGATGCCCATACGTCCGCTCTTTGCCGCCCTCCCGGTATTCCACCAGGCTCCCGGCCAGTTCGTCCACCGCTTTCTCGTGTTGCGCGGCACCGGACGCCTTGAGCGCCACACCCCCCTTCTGCACAGTCTCGACCAGTTTTCCCAAATGCCCCCACGCCGAATCAATCGTCTTGTCCCCCTTCTGCTTTTTCTCGGCAAACGCTTTCAGGCTTTCGAGTGTGTCCGGGATGTCCTTCCCGGCCACCTTCGCCGCCTTCACCCCCTCGATCGCCCCGCGCTCACGCTCGGAAATCACATGCCCCTCGTATGCCTCGACCGCCTTCACCGCCCCCTCATGCTCCGTGCCGGCGCCGGATGTCGCGTATTCCGCCGCCTGCCGCACCACTTCCGCCAGCGCCAGTCCATGCTCCGGATCCTGCTCCCATTCCTCCGGCTTGACCGCGAATTCCGCCACCTTGCGCACCGCCTCCGCATGCGTCTCCCGCGCTGCATCCACCGGCGAACGCACCGCCGCCTCCGCCTTGTCCAGACGCGCCCGCGCCGCCGCCGCCGCCGCCGCCGTCATCACGCCATCCACTTGCTTCGCAAAAATCAAATCCTGCTCCAGCCCGATCTTTTCGAGCGCCGCGCCCGCGGCGGTCGCCGTCATCTCGTATTCCGTGCGCGCCGCGCCCGCGGCTTCAAGCCGCGCCCGCACCCCCACCAGCTTCGCAGCCGCCTCGCGCACCGGCTTCCCGGCCGCCGCCACCGCCGCCTTCACGCCCGCAGCCACTTCCGGCCCGGCCTCAGCCCCAAATGGATTGTTCACCGCCTTGTTCACCGCCGCCATCACCCGTTGCGCCTCCGCCTGTTTCGCCGCCAGATCCTTTTGCAATTCCTCCACCCGCTCCGCGGCCGCGGTCGCAGTAGGCTTTGCCACCCCGGCAGGCAGCCACTTCGCATTTTTCAGCCGCTCAAGATCCCCCACCAGCGCCTTCGTCGCCGCCTGCCGCTTCCTCCACTCCCCGTCCGCCGCGCCCACCGCCTCCGCATGATCCTTTGCCGCCTGTTCCGCCGCCTTGTAACCCGGTTCCTCCTTCGCCCATTCCGCAGACAGCTTCTCGTAATTCTCCCGGATGCCGGCGTTGTCTTTGTAAAGAGGGTTCTCAGCAGACTTTTTCGCGTTCTCCAACCGTTTGCGCAGCGACAGCGTTTTCTTCTCCGCTGCCCGGAAATCAGATTCCACCTTGCTGCCCTGCGCCTTCAAACCCGCCAGAGCATCCGCCGCGGCATCCGCCTCCAGCCGCCGATCGCCGATCTTCGCGGAGATTTGCTTGCGCTCCACAAACTCCTTGTCCTGCCCGAATGTCACCCGCTCGCCGGCGTCCCCAACCGCATACCGCTCGCCCGTCTTCTGATCCGTAAGCAACTGCCCGTTCGCCTCCAGGTCGCGCTCCACGATTTTCCCACGGTCATTCCGATACTTCCGCACCGGGATCCCGTCGGCGCTCAACTCAGGCGGTCCCACCGCCGCCGCCTTGAATTTGATCGTGCCATCCGCGTGCTTGCCTGGCACCCGCCCGCCTTCCGGTGTCACCTCGAATTCCACGCCCTGATCCGCGAGATAAGCGTGTTGATTCCGCTCCGCCTCCTTCCCCGCCGCCTCCTGATCCCGCGCCGCACGCCGGCGCTCGATCTCCGCTTTCCGGGCTGCAATCGCCGCTTCGCGCGCACGTCCAGCCGCTTCGCGCTCCGCGTCCCCGGCCAGCTTCGTGCGCGTGGCGTCCGCCTGCCGTTGATCCGCCTGCCGTTCCTGCTCGTTCGCCGGCAGCCGCGTCGGCCCGAGCACCCCGAGCTTCCCGAGTTGCTTCCGCCGCTCAATCCATGCCTCCCCACCCTCCCCGGGCAGCGGCGTCCCTCTCAGCACGGCGTCAAACTGGTTCACCGGCATTGGCCGCGGCACGCCGGCGTCCATCTCGTCCACCCCGTCCATCTCGTCCAGTTCGTCGGGCGGTATTGGCATGGGAAAAGGCTATTGCACGTACTGGCTCAGTCGGCTTTCCTTTCGATTCACCGCGGCAGCCCGAGTCACTACCGGCTGTCCGCCCGGCCCCTCGTTGACGATCGGCGAGCCCGCCGGCACCGTGCGGCTCAGCGCGTTCCGTGCCTCGTCCACGCGCTGCTGCACGAGCATGCCCCTGACATCCGGACGCCACGCCGCCTCACCAGCCGGCTTCAAATGACCCGCCGCCTGCTGCTCCGCCGATAGAAAATCCCCCGCCTGCCGCGTCACGTTCCGCGCGTTCGCAGGATCCAGTGCCGTGCGCAGTCCGGGAGACACCCCGCCGCGATCCAGCACGGCGTTGCGCGTCTTCGCCGCCGCCCCCACATACCCGTAAGGCGTCACCCCGGCCCGCACATCGTTCGCGTAGTCGGGCCGTCCAGCACGTCCATCCGGCACCCCGCGGAGCGGACTGGCGGTTACGCCGGGTTTTCCTCCGCCCCCGGTTCCGCCAGCCGCCATCATCGCCCCGCTCGCCCCGAGCGTCACGGTCGCGAGCGCGTTCACCACGGCCGCCTTCATCTCCCGTCCGCGTTGCTGCTTTTTCAGCCAGTCCATTCCATCGCCCATCGGCACAGCAAGCGGATCCGCCAGTGGCTTATCCCCTACCATGAGATCCCCCGACTTAGCATCCGTCCCGCTCAGAATCTCCCCGTTCATTCCACGATGCACCTGGCGCAGACGCGCGGGGCGCGCATCGCCAGTCCGCCCATCAATCTTCCGCTCATTGCTAAATCTGTCGAGTCGTCCCGCCATGCCCGCCCGCGCTACCAGAAGGGACACCGCCCGTCAACGTCTATTTTGTTCAGGCCATGACATTCACGCCGGACAGGTTCAGCCGCCACGGCGCCGCGCCCGCGCACGGTAGCGCGCCGCGGCCTCGATGCAAAACAACGCCATCGCCAGCGCCAGCACGTCGTCATCATGCTTCCCCGGCGCCGCCTCATACCGCCCCTTCGAGAGCACGAATGTTCCCATTTCCTCCACGATGCCAGGGCACTCCACTTCGATCTCCGGCTCCCACGTCTTCACACCGGCGCGGTCGCGCTCGGTTCCATGCACCGCGCTTTGCAGGCCCACGATGATCGTGTGCCGCGTCTCGCGAGTCTGGCAGAATCCAAGCACGCCCGTTGCCTTGTTCGTCACGCGGTCAATCGTCCGTTGTTCGTAAAGATTCAGCCCGGCGTTGCGCGCGGCGAGCACCACCCACTCACCTTTGTTCGTCTCCACGACGAGTGGCGGATTCCCATACCACCGGCACAGAAGCGCCATGCAGTAGGTGGTGATGTTCGCGGGAGGGTGCCCCTGCATGATGGCCTTGCGGATGCGCGCGACGACGCGCGTGCGGTGCCACACCCGCGTCTCGTCAGTGCGTTCCTCGTGGTAGCCTTTCCGCAATATCAGGATGCTCGTGCTGTCCAGGTCGTTGTCGCCGTCGCTCACGTCCTCCATGCTCGCCGGGTCGCACACCGCGAGGTAATGGCACCCGTCCCGCGGCTCTTCGAGGATCGCGCACCACGCCTCTTCCTCGGGCGTGGTGCGGAAATAAATCGGTGCGTCCCGCATGCCCTTCCCATGCACCACGTCATCGAAGCTCGACCCCTGCGCCTCGAGTACGCCGAGACGCCACACCGCCCGCGCCGACATCGCCCGCAGCGCGTCCAGGCTCTCCCGCGAGAAGGCGGGCGAGCCCGTCGAGAGAAATGCACTCTGCGGATCCTCGGGGTATTCCTGATCCATCTTATTCTCGTCCCCGCCGAAATCGTTCCGCACCGTCCAGCGCCGCCATTTGATTTGCTCGGCCGTCCACCCGTACCGCGCCACGCCAGCCTTCTCGCGCCGCGTGAGGCTGCCCATGATTTCCTTCGCCTCAGCGGGCGACACGGCCATCGCGTTGCGCGGGATCTCAAACCACGCAGCAAAGACGCGCAGCCACACCTCTTCCGGATCGCCGTCGCCCTGGTTGCTCTCCCATTGCTTCCAGTAGTCGTCATACTCCGGCCACTTCGCCGCGTTCCAACGCTCGTAAAACCACCCCGCGCATCCCGCCGCCGTGCTCTCCGCGATCACGATGCTGCCCGCGGTCTTCGGCACGGTGTTGAGCGTCGCCAGCATCAGCCGCTTCGCATCGCGCACGCCATCCGTGGGAAAATGCGCCGCTTCGGAAAACCACAGCACGCGGAAGCCACCGCCCCGCCCCGCGTTCGGGTCGAGCGCAGTTTCCTTCACCACGATGCTCCCGTTCGGATAATGAATTTGCCGTTGCGTGATGTTCACCCCGAATCCAGGCGCCACCGGCGCCGCGCTCGCGCCCTTCGCCAGCCACGGAAAAATATCCGTGCTCGCGAATTGCCCGACCATCCCATGCACTTCGTCCGACCGCTTGAACACGTCCGCCATCACCAGCGCCTTCGTCTTCGGCTCGCGCCGGCATTCGAGGTTCACCACGTTCGAGCAGATCAGCGAGCAGCCCGAGCGCCGGCCCTTGAGCACGATGATCCGCGCGGGCAGCCCGTTGTCCCGGCACCACCGCACCGCGTCCTCCACACGCCGTTGCAGCGTGTTCGCGACGGTGTATTGCGCGTTCATCGCGCGCATTTTGTCCGGGTCAATCTCGACCTTCCGCCCCACCCACTTCCGCCCCGCGTCATCGAAAAACGATACGCTCGTTTCCAGATGCCGCGTCGGCGAGTGCATCAGCTCACTCAAAGCCGCCTGTTGCACCTTCGAGAGCCCCGCGCTCATTTGGCGGCGTTACAAGGCATCGTCACTTCTCCCCCCTCGCCAGAAAGTCCAGCACCGAGAAGCCCTCGCCCGTGCCGATCTGCACCATTGCCGGCGCATCCAGACCGTGCAGTTTCGCCTCCCGCTCCATCGCCTTGAGCAGCGGTCCGCCAGCCTTCACCTTGCGCTCGAAATCCGCCAGTTCCATCACCACCGGCCCCTCACTCGTCTCCTTCGTCTCCTGCACCGTCAAATCATCCCGCAGCACCAGTCCGCGGTATTCCGCAATCACCAGCTCCAGGTCATGCCCGCGCACCGCCCTGAGCTGTTCCCGCACCGCCGCCTCGCCAGTGGACACCTCCGCAAGCCCCTCTTGCACCAGTCCGTGGACGTAGCCGGTGGACATCTCGATTTTTTCCGCGATCCACCTCATGCTCCTGCCCTTCGCGTACAGCGTCATCACCGCGGCGCGTTGCATCCGCCGCCGCTTCGCGTGCCCGCGGTCTAGTTGCGCCTTCCGCGCCTTCCGCGCCGCTGCCGATGCCTTCGGCCCCTTTTTGGATCCTCCTTTCGCCATCGTCGTTGGTTCGTCTCCGTCTAGTCTATTGTCCGTCCGTCGAAAAGTCCACGCTCATAACACCGTCGCAAACCAGCTCCGCACCCCCGCCGCCCGTAAGGATGCGCTTCGCGTGTGAGGCTAGAAATTCCGCGTAGGCGGGCGGGATTGCATTGTTCGTGTCTCCGGTTTCACCACGCTTGCGAG
>Ga0181348_1001010_pt1 | contig 12342 bp, 18 predicted proteins | sample Su13VDMM110DN_FD_130092 | JGI IMG/M metagenome (GOLD analysis project Ga0181348, IMG submission 130092) | Freshwater viral communities from Lake Michigan, USA - Su13.VD.MM110.D.N | ecosystem: Environmental > Aquatic > Freshwater > Lake | place: USA: Michigan | collected 2013-07-16
CTGATTTTGTAAATTAACATCTTGCTGTTGTAGTAGTAAAACATTCGCCTCAATAGCCAATATTTCTGCTTGTAGTTGTGGAAAAGTATTACCCTGAATGTTGCCATATACTTCGCTTTGAAGAGTCAAAAGACCCTGATATAACGCTTGATTTTTTGTATTATCGTTTATAATTACCTCCGTTGTCAAAGGCGTTGTTTGATTTGGAAAATAAGCAATATTACTATTGGAAAATAATTGACCTGATGTATTAAACCACTTGCCTTGTAGATAAAGGTCATCTACTACTAAAGTGCTTACTTGGGTTTGATTTAATAAACTCATTTGTATATATTATTGATTGATTTTTTTAAAAGTATAATATATACGAATACATGTCATTTTCTACAACTAAAAACTTCTTGAACTTGTCAAGCACAGATAGGACTAGTGGAACTAACAACGATTTTACTATTCAATTTAATAATGCTGGTCTAACTACTGAAAGTAATGGATATTTTGGCAGCACATCATTCATTAATCCAATCTTCTTCAATTTACCTAATAACTGGCAAAATATCCAAGCTGATTATAATGATACATTTTATATAAGTGGCCCCGTTGGCCAGGCACAATTAACCCTTCCAGCAGGTGTTTATCAAAACCCATATCAATTAGCTCTTGCTATTCAAACAGTTGTAACAGCTAACTTAGCATCAGCAGTTAGCGATGGAGCATTCACATGCACTTATTATACAAGCAATAATGCCGATATTAATTGGCAGCACATGCGATTTATTTATACAAGCGCTACTACAGCAAATACACTAAGCTTATGGTTTACGCAAAATACTCCAACCCTTATTGTTTTAAATCCACAAAACTTCGCTAATATAGTTGGTGTCGATGCTTCAAGTATAATTTGCCCTGCTAGTGGAACACCACAATATGGCGATTTTGTCCCTAATCTTATTTTATATGATATGATTCAAATCCAATGTAATCTTTGTAAGGCTACCTATGAAATAGAAAGTGGAATATTAAGTCCTTCGATAATTATGGTAAGTTTTCCAGTTGGAAATTATACGGTCAATAATCAAGTGGTGTTTTTAAATAACAATCCCATGCTATATCGCCAAGAAATGCGAAGTCCCAATTTTGATACAATTCAGATACGAGTGACAGATAAAAATGGTCGGTTAATTAATTTTGTAGGGGAAATCGATATGAGTTTTATAATTGAACGAGAGGTAGTCAATGAACCATTTAATGCACAACGTGTTAAAGATCAAAATCCATATACTGCTAATTTTTCTTGATGCTTTTAGCAAGTTTTATATTTAAAAAGATAGCTACTAAAATAAATAAGGGTTTATACTCTTTTTCCCAGTTATAAATAATTTATAAACAATTACTAGAAAAAAAAAGGAGCATATAGTATAAAATGGCAATTGACGAACAACAAAAAGATATTTTGCGGAAGAGATTAGAATTAGCGAGGGCTAGTAAGGTCGCTAAAAAACAAAAAATCACAGATGTAGTCCAAGCACCCACAAGCAAACCAATAGAAGAACCTTGCGAAAGTAAGGTAGAAGAAGCACCCATAAAGAAGAAAGAAGAACCTAAAATTGTTAATGATATATCATTAGCAAAAGTTAAAGAAATACCATTTGCCAAAGGCACTGATAGTGAAGAACCATTACCAACAAAACGATTAGCAAAAAAAGAAACTAAAGAGAAGTATGCTAAATTAGTATTTTATAAAGAGCCAAGTGGCAAATCAGTTAGTAGATTATCACGCATGATAAATGACGAAGATAGCGATGATGCAGATAAGGCAATACCGCAGACACCAAAGATAGCACCACAACAACAACCTTTAGCACCACTAGCACCTAAACCAGACCCTAGATTAATTAGACAACAACAAATTAGTAATATGGCCAAGAGATTTTTTGATGGAAATTAAAAATAAGAATAATATATAAAATGCTATATTATTCTTATGATTGGTATATGAATTGGTATAATTGGTATTATGGCATAGGCACTATAGCAGAAGAACCAGTTGTAATACCACAGGCACCACAGGTACTTTTAGTAGAAAAGACTCCTCATGATTTTCCTTCCTGTAATTTTTCCCAAGCAACATTAAACGAAGCGATAATAGCAAGTATTAATGATCCACCGCCTCCACCTTCGGTAGAAGAAATTAAAACTGTTTCATTTGGCGCATTACCTAAAAAAATAAAAAATAAGGCAAAAAAAAAAGGGAGACGCCACTAAAAAAGTATATAAAAGAGAATAATTGCGTCCATTAAATGAAAAAATGCAGTTTTTCTATTGAAAATCAAAAAAAAAATTGATAAATAATAATATATCAAAGAAAAAGTAAAATGGAAACGGTATCATCAAAAAATTATCGCACTACTGTGGCACAACGTAAAGCTTCAGATAAGTATAGAAATAATGACGAGCATAAAGAAGCCATTAGAGAATATGACCGAGTTTATAAAACCTACATGTATGCTATGAGCGAAGAGTTTAGAGAACTTAAAAAACAAAAAGCTAGAGAATACTACCATAAAAAGAAAGCAGAAAAGGCTAACGCTAATGTAGCTAATTAATAAAAATGAAAACAGCGATTTTTATTTTTTTTAATATCATTTGAAAAAAAATTGATAAATATAGAATGTATATTATATAATATATAATATGAATAGCGAAGGAATGTCATTCCACAAATTGGGAGAAAACCAATGGGTATTTAAGTGTGTGCACTGCAAAATTGATTCTAGTCCCTATAAGTTCGAAAGTATTGCTAGGAAAGTAGGCGAAGCTCATACGAAATCTAATAATCATATTACCAATAAAATGGGAATAGTTCAAGTAGAACCAGAAAATAGTCCTGCATTTATTCAAAAAGTAGTTAGTTTCATGAATCAACATAACATATTAGATTATGCCGAGGCGTTAGTAGCCTATAAAATACATTTAGAAGAACAATCCGCGAGCGCGCAAATAATGATGAAGGAAGAACGTGATAGATTTATTAAAAACCAAGAAAACAAACATAATATTAAAACTAGTATTTTTAGACAAATAAAAGAGGATTTCCCTATGGACGATATGAAGTTTTTAGTTAAGTTTATTGAAGTAGAAACTGGCTTAGACCTTAGCTCATTTATCCAAGATCCAATTGAACTGGCTTGGTTATATCATGAAGATATAGATACATTAAATCCAGATACATTTGAATATAAGTTTAGTCATGTTGCTAATGTTATACTTGGTTATACGGTAGATACTGATACTTTTAATAGACTAGATTTTACTTGTTGCCATGGTTGCACGATGACCGACCAGAGCGAGATGTTTGAAGATCCAATACCATTAGAAGTTGCTAGGAAAATGTATTGGGATATGGTAGCACGTGGCCGACCTATAGAGAAAATTACAAATTGGAAAGAACTACCGCATGACCCACCAGTTAGAATGAGCGAATATTATAAAGTTAAGAGAGCTAGTAGAATATTAAAGAGATTGATTCATCTAAGCAATACATTTATAGAGCTAATGCTGTTGTGTTTTAATGATTCTAATAAGAAAAACTATAAATTGGAAAGAAATAATAACTTTATAGAAGCATTATACTATAAACCTAAGAAGCTAAGAGAATTGATGACAGGCTCATATAAACATAATATAGTTGAAGATGTTGATGATGGCGCATCGGAAGAAGACTATGAATAGAATGAAGAATCATGATTATATTTATTTTTCTATATTATTTTTATTTTACTCACAAAACTCACAACTTTTTTTTGAAAAACTTTTAGTGAAAAAAAAAAGTGGCATTGAGAGTGTCATCGCAATCTCACTCGAATGTTTTAGAATTATTTTTTTTGTTAAAAAAAGTTGTGAGTTTTGTGAGGAGATTATATAATATACATTTTCTTATTTGTTTTATATAATTCTAATATATGTATGGAGAAGAATGAAAAATGAAAAAAATAAAAAAAAATTGATAATCATAGAGGCAATACATTCTATTATAAAAAATCAATAATATGGCTAGTGTTCCAAATATATGGTTTTACCATTTTAAAGCTAATGAAGTCTATGAAGATGAAACAGTCATCTACACCCCTATTAATGTTGTTATGTTTAACTGGAGTATGTATGCGACTGCAGATTCTAGGAAAATAAGGGACGATTACGGAAAAGAAAAAAATAAAAATAATATTATAGGGTTAGTTGTGTATAAAAAAGATGGGGGATGGTGTTGGGTAGAAAAATGAAAAAAATAAAAAAAAATTGATAATCATAGAGGCAATACATTCTATTTTAAAAAATCAATAATATGGCTAGTGATGGTGAGAATATGACCTGTTGTTCTATTTGTAGTTATTACCCTAAATCTAAAGATTCGACGCAAATTACTTGGTTAATGAAGCGTCATTACCTATCTAAACAACACACCACGAGTTTAAGAAAGAAAAGTGGTTATAATACTATAGACCTTAGTGATGAGGGATTTTTAGAATACTATGAGAAGCGAGTTCCATACGTAGAAGATATAAATGTTAGGGAGACCTATTTAGGATATATCAATCATTTAAAAGATAGAATTGCCATGAGAATTACATTAGAAAAAGAAGGTCAAAAAGCAGGTTATATTACAGCTAATTAGATTAATGTTTAATAATTTGAAAAAAAATATTAAACAATAATATACAATATGGTTAAAGTTATTCATAAACTTGAAATAGTTAATCAAGATGGAGAGCAATTCTATTTTTTAAAGGTAGAAATTACTAACGATGTAGGTAATTATATCTATAAAACATTAACTAAATTGATTCCCTTTAAAGAGTTTATGGAAACTGTATCTATGTCAGATGAAGAAAGAGAACTACGAGCTAAAGCGGAAGAAGTTATGAAAAAAGTATTATTTGATAATATGTGCCGTATTCTACAAAATGAAATAGTTGCAGAAGTTGATAAAATAACAAAATTAGAAGAAGGTCTAAACACTTTTAGCAAAACCAATTAGGTATAATGCTTTTTTCCTAAAAAAGTTTATTGGAGGGCAATAGAATTAAAACTACCGTATAAAGGTAGTCTTTTAGGAGGTGCTTGATTAGCTGGAATATAATAATTGAATAATCTATCTACACGTTGGTCGGTAGTCATTGTTTTCCAATAATCATAAACATTATTTTCATGGATTAATCGAAAATCTAAAACATTTGAATTAGGGTCAACATATGGAGATGATACATTAGTGTTTTGATAGCCCTCAGCGTGCGTCATTCTTTTTAATCTATTGGCGTTCCATTTTTTATCATATTGCTCTTCTAGAATACGATTCTTTTTCCATTTAGCGTTAGCATACAAATTAGTTGTACGCTTATTGGTAATGAATCTTTCATTAGTTAAACTTTCTGATAACATTTTTTATATTCTATAAAAAGATTATAAAAATTGATATTTATTGAATTACTCTTACCCGACGTGCCTGTGTGTCGTATTCAAGTACGCTTGATAAAAGACCGATAAGTAAGAATGAATAACTGGCATTTGCCATTGAGGTTTGAACCAAAATATCGACATTAGTTGCACTAGTATCTATACCAGAAAGACATTTATTAGCACTCGCCCAACCGTCTTCCAAGGAGAAGGACTGTACCCAAATAAATTGATTGGTAATGAAGGTAGGTTGAGTATATGGATATTCATCTACTGATGCACCTGTAGTGGCATTACCAACAATAACATTTTTTTGATAAAGTAGAGATGAAGACATAATACTATTATGCCAGAAATGATGATAAGTGGAATCGGCTAGCAAGTAAGCGCTATTATAGGGTGTGGTTGGATATAATGCAGTTCCTACTTGAATAGACGCATTAAAACCAGTATAGGCAGCGGTATCATTAGCATTAGAAACAGTTATAGGAGCTATAAAATTAAACTTGTTATTATTTGTAGCGTTAATAGCTAATGCTGGATTGATAACATTTCCAACGAAGGCGGCAGGGGTTGCTTGGTTGCTAAGAAGACCACAAATCATTAAAGCATCGATACAAGTAGAACTGAGTTGAACGCGTGTAGTTTGCAAGATTTGAGATACTTGTGAAACAAGGTTTTGGAAGATGAATCTAATTGGTTCTGGTCTTTGCGACCTGGCTTCCATAAAAGCCCCATATATCGCGGGTATGCTGGAAACAGCATCTACATTTAACCTTATGTTAGATAAAGCCCAAGAAACACCGTTGGCAACAGTATTAGCATTGACGCTTCCAGTATTGTCATCAGCGAAAACTGATAAAATAGCGTTAGTGTCAAAGTTCAATTCTAACTCTGCATCTTGCCAGATCGATGTATCAATCATGGAATCAGGATTAACGCTAGCACCATTTGCCTTAGCTAAAAGTAAAAAATCATCTAATACTTGAAATGCGGTTTTTGTTGTTCCAGCTGGAACATCGGTTAAATACCCATATTGGTCGTATAAATCAGAAACCTCAGTAAGTCCTGCGCCTACTTTAGCATGGCAATATGGTTTATTAACACTACTCTTTAAAAACGCATGGTAGATCTGGTTATAATTGTTGGCGAGCGAGCCAGCCACGGAGACTCCACCTAGGTAGAATTGGACGCGTCTAATGTATTTGTATGAAGCAGGTATTAATGCATTAATATATCCACGTGTAGGTGTTCCTGAGCCTACATTAAGACCAGAAATAGTGCTAACAAAACTAACGGATAAGGTAGAAAGATTTAAAATGGACGCTGATGGCATGCGAAATCTGACTACGCCACTTCCATTAGACGATACCGCATCTGTGCCGATTGGAACTATGTTGGTGTTTCTATTAATACGTATTTGAAGTTGCCGTGCACCATATCTAAGAGCCTGAGGTAAAGCCTCTAATTGGTTCATCAATTCTGAATCACTCATTTTTTTTATACTATATGTTAATATAAAAAAAAAAATTGATTATTTGTAATAATTCTATTTACACGATTTTCTTTGACCGCCTCTGCAGCCCATCATAGCTCCTTTTTTGCGAATACCCATACAACCCATCGCATCTGGATTAGACCTATTTCTCATTCCCATTCTCATTTTTTTATATATTATAGTAATATTTTTTTTAAGTCATATGTTTATTAATTATGTCGATGGTTTTATTAGGGTCTAGCAGATATAAATCTATCATACAATCTATCATGTAGGCATTACTATCTGGATATTCTTCCATTAATTGTTTTAGCCATTTCTCCCTAACTTTGTCCCTTGCGGTTTTTTCTAATTTGTTAGTTTCAATTTCCATACTTTCAACCTTACTACTCATTATATACTTTTTAGAGAAAAAAAATCTAGAAAAAAGACCTTTGATTTTCAGATAAAAATTGTTTCCAAGCTTGTAGTGGAAGTTTATTAAAACCTCTTAGTTGTCTTTCAATCCATTCTTTATAAGCTTGAACTAATTGCTCGCTAGTTCCTTCTGGTGGTGAATTATATCCAAAAGCCATTTCAACACGTTTTGCCATATCATAAGGTTCGCCACCACTAAAATCGCTACCTTTAACTGCACCTCCACCTGCTGCCATTTTACCAACAGTTTCGGTTGTTCTTAATAAAGATTGTCTTAACATTTCTACATCTCCCCTTTCAGCAGCTAATTGATACTCTGGTAATCCAAATCGCTTACCCATTTCCTTACTGCGTCGATTTCTAACTAATTCAACTTGTTGTATAACTAGTTCTGTGCCATCACCTAAAGAAGGTAGATTTTGTATTTGCGGTTCAACTCTAAACTTATCCACTCTAGATAATGATACGTCCCTGCTATCAAAATCTTGTTCTACACCTTGCTCTAAACTTTCACGCGCAAACTGACCTAAATCTTCGATTTCGTCCATAACATTACTATCTTCAAGATAAATTAAACTTAATGGATTAGTCCGTTGCAAAATATCTTGCCTACCTCTTCTTTCTGCTTCTAATGCTTCGCCATACATCTCCCTAGAAACAAATCCCATACCACCTTCCGTCATAGCACCTAAAATATCGTCTGGTGATAATTGAGCTAATCTACTTAGGTCTTCAGCAAAACCGCCTTGGTATTCTGGCGGTAATTCTAATGCTGCTCTACTTCCTCCAGACATTTCGCCTTCTCTAAATAGTCGTGCTTCTCTGCCTACGTCTAATCTTTCGCCTAAATTGAACTGACCGCCTTCTCCAGTGCCTAATTCTCGTTGCATGCTACGCATAAACTCACTTTGAAAACTCATACCTCTAAGAAGACCAGCGCCAGCGCCAGCGCCACCGCCACCGCCAGGAGGTTCATCGCCTTCGCCACCGTAGGCATAAATGTCTGCATACTCACCTCCGCTTCCGCTAAAAACGCTACCAATATCATCGCCAGGGTCAAGACTGTAGTCTATGGCTTGTATATCGCGTTGTTGTATAGCGGTAGGTCGTGCTTTCTGAGCTTGAGTTAATGCTTCTGTGCCACTAGCCTTTGCAACTAATTGATTTTGATAATCCACCCAAGTATCTGATAATGTGCCCTGTGCTATTTTTCGTGTCCATGGATTTGTAGCTAAACTCATTCGATTAAGATTAGATAAAGCTACATCTCTGCGCTTACTTGCAGTTATTGCAGCGCCATAAGTCATAGCCTTTTCTTGATTAAATGCTACTGGTATCTGTTGTTGTCGATTTATATTATTCATTATAGTATATAATATGTATCATAAAAAAGTATTGAAAAATATAAAAACCAAAGACCTTAATTTTAAATCTCCGTATGAATGGCCTACATATCAAACTACAGGGGACAATTCGTTTTTCCTATCGTTAATTTCTGGGATCAGAAATGCAGGCAAAAGCACCCTAGTCCTAAATATATTAGAAACGGAAAAGGAACATCTATTAAAAGGCGATGCTAAGGTCTATTTTATTAGCCCTACAAAAGATGCTAAGGTGGATTATTTTATTTCGAAATATCCAGATAATTTTGAATGGATTGATGAACTTACAAAAGAAAATGTTGAAAAATGTTTAGAAAATATAAAAGGTAGAGTTGAAGAATGGAAATCGCAAAAAGAGGCTTATGATGTATTAGATAAATACTTGCGAAATCCAAAATCATTAACGATGGACGAAATAGGGTTTTTAGAAGAGTTTTCATATTTCCAAAATGATAAACAACTTGAACGTGGCAATTTCAATTTTAAACATCCACCGATTTCTTCTCTAGTAATAGATGATAGTGTTGGAAATGATATGATTTGCGAACAACGGTCTAGGAATGGCAAGTGGTTTCAAAAGTTCGTATTGCGCCATCGCCATCACCCTTATCATTGCAATCTATTCATTCTATCGCAACATATAAAATCCATTGCTCGCTATTTCAGAACAAATTGCAACCTGGTTTGTTTATTTCCATTTCGTGATAGGTCGGTTTTGAAATCGGTTTTTGACGAATATAGTGTGCTATTTAATGGTAATTTAAAGGCGTTTCTTGAATTAATGGACGAACTTCGAAATAGAAACCAACATGAAAGCCTTAATATCTATTATGATAAAATCCAATTTGTGCGAATTGGCTGGAATACTGAGGTTATATTTGAAAAACCTATTGAGGAGAAACCAAAAGAAGAAAATGACGTGGAAAAAATCAAAAATAATAAAAAATGATAAAATGTATAACTTGAAAAAAAAAATTGATAAGTATAGAATTAACAATAATAATAACAAAACAATTAGATGGCTAGAACAGAGGAACAAATTACTAGATTAGTTAAATATATTGAATATTCGTTTAAAGATGATTTAAACAATAGCATAATTATTAAACCAGAGGGTGCATTTAAAGAATGTGGCAATTTTGTAGCTTATTTTAAAAAGTCCAACTTAGAAAGCAATAGAAATAAGCCAAAAAAAATTGATTATCGTCTTGAAATTACTATTAGACACATTTTAGATAATTTTGATAATGCTTGCGATGATATAGTATTTTCAAGATATGCTAACACAGATGATTTAGATATTGCTGTTAGAAAGTGTTTAACATGGTTAGATGAAATTGAGTTTAATAAAGGCTATGGAAACTTTGTTAAAAAAAATGCAGAACTGCCTAATCCATTTGAGTATAAAGAAATAATGAATGACTTATGGGATTGCGAATATACTATAAATTGTGCGGTGTGTCTAGAACCTACGCATACTGAAACCGCTTGCGGTCATACATTATGCTTGATTTGTTGGTCTAAAATTAACCGCGATTGTTATCTTAAAAATGATAGAGAGTATTTTGTTGAAGAGATTTATCCTAAATGTCCTTGTTGTAGAGAAAATATCCAATATAAAGATTCCATTGACTAAATATATTAAGGCGTTTAAAGTGTAATTCTTTTTTATTTGTGGATTATATAAAACAAATGGCTTATAGCGAAAAAACCCTACAAACCTACAATAGTTGTCTGAACTCTATAGCAAAAGATTTAAACTTTTATTGTCCTATAGGATTTTATCCAGACGGTTGGCAATGGTTAGAAGATCATAACAAAATATGGAATCTGGTTCAAGTCAAAAGTGATAGTCTGCATTCCAGATCAACCTATTTATACGCTGTTCGATATTTGTTAGATTTACGTGATGCACCGAAAGAATTAGATAATGAATATAAAAAATATACGTATAGTTTGCGCTATAAAATAGAAGAAAGCTATATGACGAAACAAAAGACTAAAAAACAAATTGAAAACTGGGTTAATATGACGGAATTAAAACTAATATTAAAAGGATTAGATGATTGTGTTCCTAAAACAATTAAAAACGCGCAAGATTATCGAAATCTAATTAAATATTTATTATTACTACTTCATATTAGTGTACCATTGCGCCGTGATTTAAGTGAATGTAAAATCTACAAAGACCCTACTCCTGAAGAATTAGCCGATAAGCGTTTTAACTATATAGTTTTAACTACTTCAACAGGTATTGCAAGTTATATAGGTAATGTTTTTAAATCTAGCAAGTATTATGGTGAAATTATATTTGACTGGAATAAGTCTATAGCCAAGGAATTGTTTTATTATTATGATAGTTTAGTGGAGTTTGGCTGCGACCATTATTTTATTGTAGATAGTGGAAAAGAACCATTTAGTAAGTGCAATTATACACGTTTATTAAATAGTATTTTTAAACCATATAATAAAAGAGTTAGTGCAAGTTTATTGCGTAATATCATTATTAGCGATTTATATAATCTTGACGCTGAAAAACAAAAAAAATTAGAAGAGTTTGCTAAAATATGCGGTCATAGCCAGAAAACCCAATATTGTTATTATGCTAAAATCTAGATTTTGTTATTATCATAAAAGTCTTTATTCATTTCTATTCCAATATATTGTCTATTTAATTCCAGGCTGGCTCTTCCACTATTAAATGAGCCAGCAGTAGGGTCTAAAACCATATCGCCTTCGTTAGAATAGCGTTCTATTAACCATTTATAAAGTTCTACTGATTTACAAGTAGGATGTAGTTTAGATTTATTTCTTGGAAAATTAATAACACTTAGAACACATCTTGTATTATCTTCAATATCTCCACCAGTTTCTAGCACAACATCAAAACAACCAGCAATAGTCGTTTTCATATAATTTTTAGGTCTTTTATAACCTTTTTTCCCTTCTACTTTAACATCAATTCTATTATAAAACGAACCATTCTTACTAAAGACATAAATCATTTCATGGCTTTTCATAGGCATTTTATTAGCAAGTTGAAAATTAGTTCCACATTTTTTGTCCCAAACAATATCATATCGAAACCAAGCTGGATTAGAGTTTATTAAATCTACTCCAAATTTGGTATTACAAAACATTAGAACTGGAGTATTATCAGACTTACATAGTCGTTTAACTTCAACCCAGAACTTTTCAAGATCAATCTTAATATCCCATTGGCAACCACCATCTACATGAACTCCACTATCCCTTTCCTTCTTAACTTTTCCAGAACCTCCATTTAAACAACCATAAGGTAAATCACATAGAAACAAATCTACTGATTTATTAGGTAGAGTTTTCATTAATTCCAAACAATCTCCATTCAAACAAAGAGCCATTATATTTTTTGTTAATATTAGTTTATATAACTATACTTATCAATTTTTTTCTCAAATGATATGTTTTATCATTTTTCATTTCTTTCTAATCCATTATATAGATAAAAAAGAAATAAATAGTAATTGATAAAACTCACAAGTTTTTTAAAGAAAAAAAATAATTCTAAAAGATTTGAGTAAGATTGCGATGACACTCTCAATCTCACTTTTA
>Ga0181348_1001011_pt1 | contig 12340 bp, 15 predicted proteins | sample Su13VDMM110DN_FD_130092 | JGI IMG/M metagenome (GOLD analysis project Ga0181348, IMG submission 130092) | Freshwater viral communities from Lake Michigan, USA - Su13.VD.MM110.D.N | ecosystem: Environmental > Aquatic > Freshwater > Lake | place: USA: Michigan | collected 2013-07-16
TAGAATCATCAGGAAATAGAATAACTTGTATAGGAGTTAATGGTTCTGATGATATGTTCTTCGATTAATACTTCCTTATATCGTTAATATCATTTTATTATATTATGGCGATTTTTAACCCAAGACGTGATGTTTCTGATCCAAATGCCAAGGTTTTACCCAGAATTAGTAAAGAAAAGTATGAAAACATTGGAGTTTTAAAGGTTTTAGAAGATTTTCACAATAAATCAGAAGTTAATGAATCTGACTGGCAGAATGAATTTACTCCAGATAAACCTTTTGACGAAATGATTGATGCTATTAACAAAGATGCAAGACTGGATATGTCAAGGGAAACTTATGTTCAAATGATTATGGGTTCGGGCATAAAGGTAAAGGCTAAAAAACAAAGCACACAGGAACTTATCCGAGATTGGTTTGATGAGATTAGATTTGAAGAATTATTAGAAGATGGATTATACAGTTATGTTGGTGTAGGAAATCTAATATGGGAGAGAGCTCCAAAGAACGCAGATTTTATTGAAGTTCCAATCGATACAATATATACTGTAGTAAGAAACAAAAAAGGAAAGATACAAAACTATATCCAGAAAGTTAATAATAAAGATATTGTACTTGCAGCAAAAGATATGGTTCACTTTAAACTCTCTAATGTTTCAAAAGAGATTTGGGGTAGAGGAATATTCCATTCTATATTATCTGATTATTTAGACCCTAGAACTGGAACTACTTATGATTCTCCACTTATCCAAATGAAACAAATAGAGAACAGTATGGCAGAGATATTCCACGCTTATGCTAGTCCTTTATTGATGTTCCAGTTTGAAGATGCAGGAGAGGATTTCATTAGACAACAAGCAGATGCTTTGAAAAAGGCAAAGCCTGGAATGAAGATAGTTACAGATAAAGCATTTAAAGTAGAGAAATTCGAGGTTAGTGGAAATGCTCAATTTGCAGGTTACATTGAACACTTGCAAAGAGATGTATTAGAGCCTGGTTCTAAATTCCCACTACAGTTCTTTAACGCTGGATTTACTGCAAGAGCAGCATCAGAAAGTACAGATTCCGTTCTTATACGAAAGGTAAAAAGAATACAAAAGAGGCTATCATTACAAATCAAAGCCGAAATTATTATTCCTTATCTACGAGCATTAGGTAACAAAACAAAAGCAGAAGATATAGATCTAGTATTTGAATTTGAAAGTAAAGCAGAAATGACAGTTCCAGATGCACTTACATTATACAGAGATAACGGTATCAAGAGATCAGAGTTAAGAAGATACTTGTCAAAAACCACAGGACTTGATATAGACCAAGCAGATATGGAAGATTTGTTACCGATTACTAGTGTCACACCAACTAACACCATTGCAAACGATACATCAAACGATATAGTAAAAGATACTTCCTTTACAGATAAACAGGAGAAAGTAAATACGGCAATGCAAGATTTAAAAAATATGGTTAACATGAGGGAAGAATTAGACAGAGCCGAAAAGAAAAAGAATACTGATGAGATATTATCATTTATTAGAGGTTTAAAAGATGATTAGATTATTTTCTGACCCAGAGGGAAACTATGTATTAGAAGCTCTAGATTTGGGCAGAGTAGAATTAGGAAGAACTACAAAATATAAAATGTATATGAAAAACATTGACCCAACTTGGAGTGTACATAATATCAAAGCCGAGACATCAAACACAGAGTTGAAATTTGAATATCCTGAAACACTTTCTGCTAATGAAGTTAGAGAGATTTTTGTATATTGGACTCCTAAATTAGATAGCAAAAAGCCATTAAGTTCAGAATTTAAATTTACTGGCGAAGTGTATATCGGTTGACCTATACATATCTAAACTACGATTCAAGTAATTATTCAGTAGATATTAATGTTCCAGGTGTTCCAACTGGATTATTTGCAACTAGTGGAAATGCTCAATCTCTACTTAACTGGACAGCACCATCTAATAATGGTGGCTCTGCTATAATAGACTATGTAGTTCAATATTCATTAGATAATTCAAATTGGACTACATTTGCTGATGGTGTAACTACATCTACAAGTGCCACAATTACAGGATTGGTTAATGGTATATTATACTATTTTCGTGTTAGGGCAGAAAACATTGCTGGTTATTCTTCATATACAACTAGTGTTACTGCAACTCCCGCAAGTGATTCAGGCTCTACAAAGAAAAAATTAATATTTAACACAAAGATAAGCAAGATAGCATTTTCTACTAGAGTCAAAGGAACATTAAAATCCCCAAAAATAATAGAGGTTAAAGTATTTGGAAATGGATTTAGTTTAGTAGAATCACTAGTAAGATTTAATGGTATAGTTGAATTAATTTCCACAAATAAAATACAAGGAAAATCTAAACTCCCTATATTACAAGAGTATAAAATACAAGGAAAATCTAAACTACCAATAGTACAAGAAATACTAGTAACAGGAAGAAAAGACTTTACCTCATTAATTGGTGTTTTAAATAAATATATCCAAGATAAAGAACCTCAGGGATATTTGAAAAGAATAGTAGAATCAATTACTTCTTAATGTCCTATATAATGGAAAGAAATCATGGCTAAAAAGATTACTGGACTTGCAATCATGCCAAGAGTATCTAGAAATGGAGTATTCTATTTTCCACAAGAATTAGCAAAATTTGATGGTGTTACAGTTCCACTTCGATATAATCATGACCAATCCGCAGAGGGAATCATAGGAACTGCAACATTTACATTTGATGCAGAAAAAGGACAAGTTCGTTACGAAGCAGAAATAACAGATCAAAAATTTCAATCATATATAGATGATCATCTTTTCCAAGTATCAATAGGTGCAAGTGTAGAGAAAGAAAATCAGATATGTCACCCAGAGGGTAAAGGTTGTTTTGAAGCACCAATACTCTCAGCACCTACAGAATTATCAATAGTAGAGACTCCAGGTATTCCAGAATCAACTCTAGTAGTCATAGAAAAAATATGTCCTAGTTTAGAATTTCCACAAGAATTTGAACAGTTTGTAAATGGCATTGAGATAATTACTTCCGATAAAGAAATTAATTCGAGTTTACTTATGACTAACGAAACTCCTATTGAAAAAATAGAAGTAACCGAAAAAGTTGAACAGATCGATACAAGTAAAATTGTAGATGAAGTCGTTGAAAAAATTCAAAGCTCAAACGAGAAAACAATTAAAGCTGTTATCTCTGAAATCAAAGAAGCATGGATTCCAAAAAGTGAAGTTTCTGAAACCGCAAATAAGCGATTGGAAGAAAAATTTACTGATGAAGATGCCAAAAGTTTCTTAGATAGAGTATTTGAAAATGGATACGGTAGATTGAAAATAGATAAAGAGGGTTGGATTCAAGCACACACCATTCCAGTTAATACTGCAAATGGTCAAGTGCAAGAGGCAATCTCTACTTCTGGAACAATTCCAGGCACTATTACAACTACAGATATATCCATTCAATACGGTAGTAAGACCTCAAAACCAGTTAGACAGTTTGGTCAATACCAATCTATCCCAACTGGACAAAGTGCAGCAAGATTCTATAAAATTACTGTGCCAAATGCAGGTGCTATTACTGAAAGTCCAACAACCGACATAACTGCTGTAACACACACATTAACTTCTGTTGATGTAACATGTGCAGTAAGAGGTTGGAGACAAACCGTAGAAAAGTCAGAACTAGAAAATTTCCCAGGTGCTTTCTTAAATGCACTTAGAGAAACTGCCCGATTCGAGGCAATGCGTGACGAGCATAAACTAATCGTACAAGACCTAGCAGCAACAGATCATGACTTTGGTGGAACTACAACAGCACCTTATCATATTAGTGGCTCAGATGGTTCAGCAGTTACAACCGCAACACTTGAAGATGCATGTGGAGAATTTGATGAAGATGGTCTAAGTTTCGCAAAACGATACTTGGAAGAACTTGGTCAAGATACTTCACCAGGCAACTTGATTGCTTTCATTAGCCCAAGAGCTTTTGAATCACTCATGACAGCTTCTGGATTAACCCAATACACAATGATTGGTAATGCAAATGTAACAAGATTAGGACAACTAGAAATGATATACGGTATTGACATAATGGTTACAAACGAACTATTGACCAATGCTAACGCATGGAGAAACTTGGTTTGTGTAAAGGGCAAATCTTGGGCATTAGCTTCCCAGAGAGATATGGAACTAGAACTCCAGAAAACTATCGCAGGACAATATTGGGATATAGTTTGGACACACCGCATTGGTGTTGACATTCTAGATGCAAATACTTACGTCATTGTAAGTTCAATACAAGCATAGAATCACTTCCTTTTTATTCTTTTTTTATTATACTATTATATGCCTTGCTCTAAATTTGTAAAATCTTTAGCTCGAATAGGTGGTAATTTTGGGGTTGCATTTTTTAGTCCTTTAATTGGTGGTAATGTTGCAGATACAGTTTTCAACGTTGAATTTACTCTAAATCAAATATTGGTAGTATCTCTATTAGCAGCAATATTTACATCAGGATTAGCAGTATCCAGAGAGGCAGTTGACTATGGTAAAAGTAAATAAGAAAGAGAGGCTCAAATCACTATTGGATATTATACTAATAACATAGAGTTTATATACACATTAAAATCATAATAGACATGGTAGAACCATTACTCCTTGCAGTAACAGGAACTGTTATCGGATCAGGATTAAATACTATTAGAGGTTATCTCAATAGTGAAGAACCTTATTCGATAAAGAAACTGTTAGGTGCATTAATTCCAGCAATTTTCGCGGGAATAGTAGTAGGACAAACACTATCGATTGCAGGATTAAATCCTATAGCAGTTGTATTGATTGGACTAACTACAGGTTTTGCAATAGATTATGCAATAACCAAAGCCAAGAAAGATTCAGAGTAATATTACTCTAATCACTTTTTTATTTATATTTATATACTATGGTATCATATAAACCTTATGTATAAATTAGGAGTAGGTCTAAACATATTTGATGATCCATATGGATTAGAAAGGATACTATCAAGTAATGGCTTTTATAAAAATGTAGATAAAATATTCCTAATAGATGGAAGATATAAAAACAGAGATGATAAATTGTCATATGACGAGGTATTAGTTCAGATGATGGTATCAAGATATAGAAAAATACATTATATCAAATTACATGATAATTCACAGGTAGATAAAAGAAATAGATACTGGCAACTTGCCCAAGAATACAATATGGATTATATGCTCGTACTTGACTCAGATGAATACGCTGTAATAGATGATTCATTCCAAGATACTCTACATGAACTGCAATCAAGAGATGCTCAATGTTTTCCAGTATTCCAATCACACCCACAAGTAACAGAAATGCCTAGACCTAGAATATTCAAAGCACCATTTGACTTTAGACATATACAAAGTGAAACTTCATTATCACATGGTTCTTTGTGGAGAGGCGACCACGAAATAATAAACGAGATGCATAGATGGTTTAAAGATCACCCAAAAAGAACAGGTATTCCAGGTATTAAACTCTATCACGATAAGAATTTCCGCACAGAGGATAGGGTAATCAGAGATAGAATATACTATGATGAAAATAAATTTAGATAGGGATTAAAATCCCATTTGTTTAATTATGGAGTCAAATTCATCTTCAAATCCTTTATCATCAGTCTTTTTTATGATTACATTACCTGTCCATTTATCAATAGTTTGATGGTATAGTGATTCTATATATTTGTTTGCTTGACGAAACCATTCCATTCCTATAGGTATTTCTAATATATACATGAGTATTACTTCTATTTATTATTGTATATATAAACACTATCAATGACAAAATACGGAAGCACAGATGAAATCCAGAAACTTGCATGGGGTGGAACTAAAGCAAGTACACCTGAGATATTAGCTTCAATTCAAAATACCGTAACTACATTAATTAATAATATTCTTAACAGAAATGAAGATTTTGCTACTGTTCCTACAGCTATTGGGGATATTGCAAATCTAGTAGGTTCAGAGATTCTCCGCAATAGAGGAAATAGGGAAAACGAAATGACTATACCACAAATACTAGATATGATAAAGGTTCTATTAATGAATTACAAAGACCAAGCTCCAGCAAGTGAGCACCGTTGGGGAACTGTGTGGTATGTGTAGATGGCTGTACTTTTTACTAATTTAAGCGGCACTAGGGAAAACCTAGACAAAACAATTAGATACCACTTACAAACAAATTGGACAGCAGGTAACACAAGCAGTATAACACCAAAGTTTGAAAGTGATACTGAATCACCTGATAGCATGGCTCGTCAAGATGATGCACATTTAAATTCAATAAGGGTAAACTTGTTTTCCAGAGAAAGGGTAAAAGATGCCAACATGGATTTCAATGGAGATGATAAACATACTTGGTCATTTAAATTACTAATAGAAATACAAGGAGAAACATTAACAATAATGACTCAATTAGAAGATGAGGTTAATCGTATATTATGGACACTAGCACCAAATAGTGGAACTAGACTAGTAAAGAGTGATAGTGCAAATAGTGAAGCTGCTTTCTTTGAGGATTCAGAAGTTACATTTAATAGGATAGACCCTAACGGTGAAGATGATTATACTCCTATATCTCAAGGAGAACTAGTAATATTCTATTATAAAGTAAAGACATAAATACTTCTCTATATTGTGGTTTCGTAGAAATATAATATGACAGTTTCAGCACACAACATTACAACTAAAAGAGATATTGTAAAAGAGTTACAATATGTTACAGAGGGCGACACAGTTAGTACACCAGGTTCATTTGGAACTACACCAACTAGTTCAACATTTATCCTTGTAGGAAACAATACAGAAATTACCATTTCTCCAGATGTTCAACACTTTGATGTTAATGTAATAGGGTCAGAGGATATTATCGGTGGAGTTAAAACAGAATCATTATATTCATTTAGTATAAAATATAATCCAATTGATACAGCATTATGGAGATATGCTTGGAACGCAAGTGGCGGTGCAACACTTTGTCCAGATTCTTCATTATCATTTACATATTCTTATAAAATAGGTGGAACAGAACATTATCAACATATGAGAGGTTGCAGAGCATCATCAGCAACAATGGCACTTAATAGAGGAGTTTGGGAATGTAACATTACATTTGTTTGTAAAGATATAACAATTCCATCAACAACAACAGGAGATGCAGGAACTCCAGTATATGTTTCCTCTGAAACATCATCAGATCCAATCTTACACACATCAGGCGGTGGAACTCCATTTACTTGGAATAGTGTAACATATGGTGAACGTTCATTTTCCACAACAGTAACAAGAGGAATAGCAGTAATGTCCGTAAACGGAGAAAATGATATAACATATTGTAAAGCAGTATCAAGACAAATAACATTTACAACAGATGTCTTTGCAGGAACAACAAGTAACTTAACTGCAATGTACACCGACTATGAGGGTAAGACCTCAAGAAGTGCATCATATAAATTCACATCTTCACCATCTAAAACATTCACTTTTGCAAACTGTATAATTACAGATTATGGATATACTCATTCAGCAGGTTCAACAGATGCCTTGATCGAATCAATCACAGTTCGAGCCGAATCAGTTACAGATATTACATAAGCCTTATATACTAATCAAATAAAGATTTTATATGGTGTATTTAAATATTGAAAAGAAAGTTTGGGCAATTAAAACTAAGGAATATAAAGTTATAGAAAACATTTCAATGAAAGACCTAAAATGGTTTAGAACAGAATATAAAGACATTATAAAAAGAACCGAATCTGGAGAACTTACACAAACAGAAGCATTAGAGTTTGATGAAAAATGGTGGGATAAATTATGTGAGATTGGATTAGCAACTACAGTAGATGATATATTAGATTGTAATTGTACAGAGAAAGAATTTAGAGACTTTATGGCGGAACTTTACTATTTTTTATCACAAGTTTCAACGATAGAAGAAGCCAAGCTGTCCGTTTTATACGCTCCAAAGACAATAAAGAAAGACAAATAGCATTACAAGACTATCCAGAACTAACAGAACTCGTGCCAATTATTAATATGGTTCGTAGCGGATTCGGAAATTATAAAGAGGTAATGGATTTAAAAGAAAAATACGGTATAGACTATCTAATGGAATTACAATACATCTTATCTATATTGAATCAAGAAGATGAACTAGATGCCCGTCACAGTCATAGGAGCTGATATAGTAGCTAGAGAATTTGAAAAGTTATCTAATAGTATTCCTTATACACAAGAAAAATTACTCAGCACAATATCAAAAGAAACAATATCATTATTAAGAAAAAATACGCCAAAAGATACAGGACAGTTATCAAACTCTTGGTATGAAAAATATAAAGATACTAGTAGTTTAATAATAGGAGTATCTGCTGACCAAGATGATAAATTAGTTTATATCGTATTTGGAACAAGATACATTCAACCAAATGACTTTATATCTCCAATAGTAAATGTAATAGGGGATAATATAGAGGGCATAATGAGGTCATATCTAAAAGAATCACACCCATATCTTAATAATATATCCTCAGGTCGTAGAGGTGGAATTGATACTCCTAGTAATATTGTAGGACTTACAGGAACACAATTCATGGCAAGGAGAGGTAGAGGTAGGTCAACTATCAGTATTCCAAGATCAGGTAGGTTAAGACTCAATAGAAGAATAGGACTTCGTAGAAAAGTATAGATTACTTCTATTTATTTCAGGTATGTGAATTATATTATGGAAAAAATAGAGATAGGTGTAAATGTAGTAAATAATGCTTCTAAACAGTTATCTAATGTTGCAACAGATGTAACCACTTTTAAACGTACAATAGATGGTGCTACAAAATCAGTAGATGGATTCGATAGAGTAATACAAAAATTTAGTCTCCAGGCATTTGCTCAAGGAGTTTTAAATGTATCAACTTCGGCAGCACAGCTTGTTACTTCATTTTCTAATTTAGATAGAGTGGCAAATCAAGTAGCAGCATCTACGGTTGCACTTCATAAAGCAGAAGATCAAATATTAAGAAAGCAAACTCAGTTATCACAGGCAATAGAAAAATATGGCTCAAATTCAGAAAGAGCCGCAATGATAACTGGTGAACTCGCAACAGCACAAGATCAATTAGCAGTTAAAACCGAACGTGTAAAATTAGCACAAGACCAACAAAATGACACTTATATATTAATGGCATCAAACATTACAAATACAGTATTCGGTTCATTACAAACATTAGGTGCATTAAAGACTATGTTAATAGCAAAATATACAGCATCAATAGCAGTAACAACATTAGATTCAGCAGCTACAAATGCAAATGCTCATATTCATTCATTTAATGCTGCACAAGTCGCACTTGCAGGTGCAGCTAAGGCAGGTGCAATAGCACCAACTCTAGGTTATACTGGTGCAGTAGTAGGTAACACAGCAGCAACAGCAGCGTTCACTACTGTATTATGGGCATCATTAAGAGCAATGATAGTACACCCATTTTTCGCACCAGCGGTATTAGCCGCACTAGCAATAGGAGTAGTAGCATATTCCGCACATATAGATAACTTGAATAAAACTATGAAACAATCAACAGTATCAATTACAGATGGAAGTTCAGCAGGTTATGGTTTTGGAGAAATGGCAAATTTTACATCTCCAAATATAGATGGATTAAGTACATCAGTTTTTAATTTAGGAGAAAGTTATACTGTAGCGGCAGAAAAAGTCGTAAATGCTTCAAAAGTAATACAACAAAGAAGTGGTAGATTTGGTGGAACTACAGGTATAGATACACCTTTAGATGTAAGTCTACCTAATCTACAAGGTCGTAGATTTAATAAAGGAACATCAGCAAGACCTACAAATACTCTAGCTAGTCCAGTTGCAGAACAATATACTGTAGAAAAATTTACAGCAATAATGGCACAAACTAAAGATGCAAGTGATTTCAGTTCGGTGATTTCTGATATACAACCTTATCTTACTACTCTTAATAGAATCAAAGATACCGTAATAGCATTAAGAAACTCTTATGATGATTTAAATGGAGTACAAACTGGACAAGCAACTGAAATGGCAATACAGAAAATGCACGAGCAAAACACAGCATTAGGACTAACAGATGCAATGGTAAGAAACTTAATAACACATAATAAAGATTTAGGAGACATACAAGATACTAATTATAAGAATGAAAAATCAAATCTAAGGCGACTAGCAGAAATAAAAAAAAAGCTTATATCGGATTACGGTTTTACTAGACAAGGCTCAAATAGAGAATCATTCATTGCAGGTGATACCAACTACTTCATGGGAGAAAGCGGAATACCTTTTAGTGGCTATATAAATAAAAAAACAAATGATGTAGCAATAGCTATTGAACATAGAGAGGCATTTGATTCAATTATGGCGGCATTGGATTGGACTCAAAGCCAAGTTTCAGCAGGAGTTATCACACCTAATCAAGCATCAAGAATAATGAGTGATTTGAATAATGCTTTTAACAATACTAGAAATATTACAAGTGCATATAAATGGAATGGAGAATCACCTATTAAACCTATAGTAACACAAACCATATCAGGTATCATAGATAAAATGAGGGCAACTGGTAAGTTTTCAAATTTAGATAATAGGTTTAGCAATATGAAAATATTTAATCCTGTTAGTGGGGAACTTACATCTACTGGACAATATTTTAGAGATACAGCAAGTTTATCATATGCAAGATTACAAGCTCAATATTATGAAAAAAATAAACCTAATATTAATATAAGAAACCAATCAAATAGTAATCCTTATGGTAATTATGCGAATCCTGGGTTTGCAACGGGTAAACCTAGTAATAGTGCTAGATTCAAAATAGATGCAAGTTTTGGAATAGCACGTAGAGCGAAAGATGCATTTGCCAATTCTGCAATAGGTCAATCCATATTTGCAGCACGTTCACTATTAACAGGTGGTTCATTTGCTTATAGTGGTTCTGCTGGTAGAGCAGCAGCAAAATCAAATTCATTTGATAGCACTTCATTAATGATGGCAGGATTATTAGGATTTTACCCATCAGATGATAGTAGTGTAAGTTCAATGGTTCAAGAATCAGTTGATTTTTTAGCAAGTAATATGTCGTCAATTCCTACATCAATGAGAAATAGTGCATTTGCATCCATATTAAGAAATTCGGTAGCCAAAGATGCATATATATTACCAATGGGATATTCTTATTTAAGAGACCAACGTTCAAGTAAACTAGGAGACGAACGTGCAAGATCTATAAGAGCATCTAAAGCAGGTATGTTAAATACTTTAATCAATAGATTTAATACTGGAAACTATGGAGAATATGATGCAACATTAATGCAAGTATTATTATCTGGAGATTTTGCACACCCTGAATTACAACAAGAATATAATTCATTTCAAAGTAATATCGCACCAAAATTAGGAATATCATTTAGTCAATTCGGATCAACGTTATCTGACACTCAAAGAGGATATAATGAAATTGATGATAGGTTAAGATACTATGATAGACTTGCCGCAATATCAACAGGAGCAACTGCATTTTGACTCTAACTCCAGGCTATGATCCAAATCCATTACACCCTAGAATATTAATTACTAATGCCTACGGTGCTTCTGCATATAACTTTGTATCAGCAAAACTTACTAGTAGCCCAACTCAGGACTTTAAATTAATATCATTTAATTTAGAACTAGGAATTAATGATAACTTTGGTAATATGGTTTTACTATTACATGACCATAATAACATTTTCACAGATACAACAGATGTAAAAAGACCTGGAGTAATAGAACGAGAATGGGGTATTCAATTATACCTTGGTAAAACATTAGCACTTGAAAATAGATACTTTTACGGCAAAATAAAAGAGGTAACAATAGAAAGACCTAGTACAGGATTACAACTAGTAACTCTAGTTTGTGTAGGTTGGGGAATCATATTAAGGGAAAGATTATCTAAACTAGTAAGGACTCAGGCAAAAGCCGCTAATGGAATTGATTTAGATGATACAGATACATCAACAAGAATAGACAAATTATTATTAGATGTATTTCAAGATAAAGATCATCAGATAGATAATAACATTACTCAGTTATCAAGTATAACTACAGCACCAAGTAGCACAGGAGAGGGAATATGTGAGGATTGTACAGCAATAAAGATAGCCAATGTGAACTTTAATATTGCATCTTACGCACAGATCATATCAAATCTTGTAGGTATCACAAATTCTACTTGGCACGTTGATCAAGATAGA
>Ga0181348_1001012_pt1 | contig 12327 bp, 25 predicted proteins | sample Su13VDMM110DN_FD_130092 | JGI IMG/M metagenome (GOLD analysis project Ga0181348, IMG submission 130092) | Freshwater viral communities from Lake Michigan, USA - Su13.VD.MM110.D.N | ecosystem: Environmental > Aquatic > Freshwater > Lake | place: USA: Michigan | collected 2013-07-16
GAATATTGATACGTTTCCATGTAGCCAGCCATTGTCTTCATCTAAACTAAGTCCCGGTAGATTTGTAGTGCTAGCCGCAGTTGGGTCAAAACTATCCCAAGAATTTACGAGGCCTCCCGGCCGTGTTAGATCTACAGCGTTGTTATATTCATCAAGCCAGGCCAAACCCCACGGTTCGGCCTCCCATGTACCCACGGTATTTGCCAATGAATATGTGATATCATCACCTTGGAAATCATATCCATCAAATTTATATGCATAACGACTACCCGATCTACCAGTTGGCAAGGTTGTCTCCTGCTCTCTTAGAGTAGGTATATATAAATTTTCAGCATCTACTGTTATGAAAGTTTCATTCACAGAAGAGGAAGTATCAGCAGTGAATCCGCCGCGACTTACAACTTCAAGTGTATAATTTTGTGTATCATAATTTGCCCCATCAAATGCCTGTATGGTGAATGCATAGGCTAAATTCTGACTCAATTGATTAAAGTCGTAAGGACCAAGATCATATTCTTGTTGCTGAGCCGGATCTAAAATTGTGGCTGTAATAGTGGTATTATATACATGTTGTATTACTGATCCTGGAGTATCAACCCTCCACAGGTTCACGTTACCCGTTGTTGATTGCCATTGTGTTAAATCAAAATCATTGTTTGCTGCTATATCAAGCAATGCGGTATAATAATTATTATTATATAATACTAGGTCACCGGCAGTATATGCAGATCCGCGCTGCCATGTTGTAATTGATGATACTATCGTTGTACCAGTAATAATATTTCCACCGGTTAAATACATGCCAAGTTGGATAATTCCCGATTGAACCGTGCCCACACTCAACGTTGATCCACTGATAGTTGAGTTTGATAAAATTGCAATGGTACCAACTGGTATTTTGCTTTCACCATCAAATCCGGCTGGACCATATGCCCCAATTAATTCTAACGGATTAACATATCCGGAGATTAATCCTGTAGATGACAATGTCACACCACTTGGTAATGATCCTTCGACTATGGACCATTCTATTTTTGCATCGGGATTTAATTCTTGTACTGATAATTGTTGGTTATAATATGACCCGTCAAATACTGTTCCAAGATTTGTACTAATACCTGTTGTTGGTCGAATAATGGGACCATATACGTTGGTGATACTTACACTAAATGATCGATCTAAAAGTTGTGTCAACGCATTTGTGGCACGCACGGTGAAATTATATGTTTGACTTTGATCAACTAATACAGCATTTAAGAAAGTTGGAACCCCGGTCAACAACCCATTGGATAATAATTGCATACCGGCCGGCAATTCACCCGATATCAAACTATATGTAATAGACGATCCACTTACACTTGCAGCTTGAATCTGCAATGCGTAGTATTCACCGTTGGGAATCATACCAAGATCACCACCAGGCGTCACCCAGGCAAAGTTACCATTAATTATATTCGTTAATGTTATTATAAAAGAACCATCAATCACGTTACCATTGCTACTTGTGGCTCGTAGTATAAATTCATATTGTGAAGTTGTATCAAAGCCGGTCATTGATGGAGTACCGGAAATAGTACCATTGGTCGCAAGACTCATTCCCGGAGGAAGAGACCCGTATAATAATTTATAGGTTACAGTATACGCATTGTTTGTAGTATCAAGTGCCTGTACCTTTACGGATATTGGATTGCTAACTAATATATTGGCAATAGTTCCGGGCTTAGTTATCCAAATTAGCGGGTTCTTCATGTTACGCAGTTATGGATGTTCTTGCAACTTTAATCACCATGGTAGTTGGCGTATAGTTTGGAGTAAATATCAACTGGATTGATCCACCACTGTATGCGGTACTAAATATACCCAGATAGGTAGCTTGATTAGATACCACAGCGTATTCGGTTAGGTACGGAATAGTACTCGCCCCATTTCTATCATGCACTATTAATACTTCGCACGTCTGAACTTTGGCTGGAATACTCCCGGTATCAACTATTTGAATAACATATTTGGCAGAGGTATAGGTAACTGCTGTAAAGGTATCTAAAATAGCGGCCGATGCAGAGCTTATAGTGCTACTGGTATAGGTAGTATCGAAGCTAGGACCCATCGTCAAAGTTGCAGCCGCTAACGCACCACTGAGGCTCAACGAAGTTAGTCCAGAAATGGTACTAATATATACGTTACCCGATGCTGTTATATTTGTTACGCCAATGGTAGTTGCATTTAGTACACCAGTTGTTGTGGTACCAGTAATACTTAAATTACCAATGCTACCAAGTCCGGTAATATAAGGTTGGTTTGCTGTTAATACGTTACCGTAAAAAGATCCAACTAATCCAGTGGCAACTACGTTACCGTTTGCCGAAATATTACCACCAATTGATCCACTTCCTACCCCAAGGCCGCCTAGTATAACAACTGCGCCAGTATTTGCCGCAGTTGATACACCAGTTGATGTAAACACGGTATTTCCAACAAACAAACTACCAACACCAGTAAATGTTGATAACCCTAGTGTGGCCAATTGTCCAGTTGTGACCACTTGTGATCCACCGGAATAAATCAAGCCATCAACTGATAAGTTACTGGCTATAGTACCACTAACTGCCATTCTTGTGATGTTGGCCACAGTGGATATTACATTACCATAGTATGCCGTGGCCGTGATACTATTTGCGGCAAAGACATTACCAGTTATACCAGCACCACCCTTGACTATTAATGCCCCTGTTGTGGAACTGCTTGATATGGTACTATTACTTAAAAATAAACCACCAAGTTGTGCATTACCATACACACCATCATACACAACGTTGTTGCCTATTGTGGCATTGGTATTAGTGATCTTGAAAACAAAATTATCATTTGCTGGTTGGTAACCAAAGAATGCGTATGTGTTTGCACCACCAAAGTCGCTGGTAATATTTCCCATAACACCAGTATCTTGTACGTCACCGGGCGAAGCATTGGCATGGACCAGTAATATGCCAGCATCGCTTGATGATGATATTTGCGTGGCTGCATCTGTAGATTGCGAATAAATTGTTCTAAAACGATTTGATGCTGTACCAAGGTCATATACACCGTCGGTGCCCGGAAGCATAGAGCCGCCTATGGACATGTTGGCACCAAAACTAGATTGTCCGGTTATTGCTAAAGTTCCGCCAACAGAGGTATTTCCAGCTAGGCTAGTTATACCCGCATTATATATTCCGCTAGTGGCATATATTGCGGAATTAGCCCGTACATTACCCGCTGTGATATTCGATAAAAAACTTGCTGTATTACCTGTGGCATTTGCTACAAATAAGTTTGCTACCGTAATATAATTTGATAATAAATTATAAGAAATGTTTGCATTCAGGAAGTCAACTCGTGTTCCTGCTAAGAAACCAGATATATTACTAAAATTGCTATCAACTTTAGTAAACGAAAACCGTATATTATCACCAGTTCCATCATTTGGCGACGTACCTACGTTGATATCTGAAATGGATGTGGTTTGCCAAAAAGCCATAGATTAAATCCTCATATAGCTTATTTAGCGGAATTGGTTAAAGCTGAGTTTTGAGCAGTACCCTATATAGAAAAACTACTCCCGCAACCACACGTTGATTGGGCATTTGGGTTAGATATGCTAAAATTAGCGCCATTGAGGTCTTCTATATAATCTACTGTGGCGCCTTGTAGGTATTGTCCACTCATTGGATCCACTAAAATATGAAGATCGCTAAATTCGAGATCCCAATCATCATCGGCTTGCACTTCGTCTAATGTAAATCCGTATTGAAATCCCGAACAACCACCACCGTGTACAAAAATACGTAGTTTAATGTCGGGATTGTTTTCTTCTGTCATGATATTTTTAATCTTATTCACAGCATTATCAGTTATAGTAATCATTATAATCTTCGGTTAACAGCGTCCCAGTCAATGATACGCCAGATACTGTCTATGTATTTGCCCTTGTCGGAGTGATAGTCTAGAGACCACGCATGTTCCCACCAATCGATCAACAAGGCTATGTCGGTACGCTTTGCATGATTGCGAATGTTTCTAATTTGACCGCTTTTACTCAGATAAATCCAACCAGACCCTTGGATTTTCATTGCTTCTGCTTTGATGTTTTTCTTAAAATCTATAAAATTGGTATGATGACGGTTGATAATATCTAGTATCTGTCCACGAGGGCGACTTACACCGGGTGATTTAAATTGACTGAACCAGATTGAGTGCAAGAATGCACCAGCTTCGTTGAAGGTCTTGTCGCCTTCGCCCTTGTTGTAACGGTCAACATAGCCTTTGTACAACTTACCGTAGTGATAATCGATACTAGAAGAACTAAGCACAGGGCTTAGACCACTACGATTATAGGGTAGTTTTATCTGTTCTAATTTAACTTTTTCTTCAAGTAGATCTATTGTATTGCGAATGTCCATATACATATTTATAACTTGTATAAATTGTCATTGATTTTATCCCACGATAATTGATAGGTTTTATAATCTAAATCAGTACATATCATATTTTATTTTGTTCGATATACCACGCGACCGCGACTCATATCATATGGACTCATTTCTACTTCTACTTCATCACCCATTAATATGCGTATATTATTTTGTCTTAATCTGCCACCAATTACAGCAATAATTTTGTGATCGTTTTCCAACGATACCCTAAACATAGCATTTGGTAATACCTCTTCCACTATACCGGACATCCGCAATAACTCTTCTTTACTCATAATTTATGTTTGTAGTCCTTATATGTTAACGACGCATATTACTTATCTCAATTGCTTATCCTTATCTACGCATTTTAGCCAAATCTTCAGCATCTGATTTCTTAAAAATTGGGATAGCATTGGATTTATGAAGTTGTCCAATGCCGATCATTTCACTGCCGGTATACACTTTGTCCGGGGGTTTGATACAAGGATCCCAACTTGACACTCGGCTGGGGATTTTTGGATCACCAACTCCCCGGTGATTGGGCACTGGGGGATTGTATACTTTTGCAGATAAGGCTCGCTTATGTTTTTTCACTTCTGTTTTGGTTGCCCATTTCTTCTGTAACTCCTTCCACGACACATCAAGTTCTCGTGATTTACGAGCTTGGTCGGCATTGCGGAATTTATGTTTACCCTTTTTCTTCCCGGTTGTACTAAGAGCAGGATGTGCTAGATGCATTGACATTATTTTATCCCATAATATTTGTTGGTTATTTTTTCATCATCTTTGAGTTTATCCAATACACAATTATAGCAACTAAAAACTAAGTAACAAACACCACCAAATGCTAAAGTTAGTCCAATAGTGGTAGCCGGGATATAATAGCAAATTAAATTTATTATTGCAGAACATAGAGCAGCAAATCCCACGATAGATAATGTACGAATAATCGCTTGTTGTTTGATTGTCATTTTGATTCCTTTAGTTTATCAAGTTTTAAAACAGTTTGTTTAATAGCATGAGCCACATTGAGCGCAGAATCTCGCTCTAATAAAAGCACATGTTGTTCTTCACGATAACCGTTAATTAAAATATCCCAGGCCGCTTTGATACGGCTAAATCCCTTTTTCCAAAATGGAGTAGTAGTATTGACATAGAACGTTAAAATAACCTCATCATTACCATCAATTTCGACCCAGGCGTGGACTAAATGTTGGTCACAATAACATGCACAGGCAATTGTGTATGATACAGCATTTTTATACTCGCTGTCAACCAGGATTCCTTTTGCTGCGGTTTGTATACTCATTTAATTTCTACGTTAGGATCAACAGGTGAAAATTCCGGACCAACCAGTAATTCAGTATCACTTACTAAAAATATATGATCAACCCATCGACTTTTTAATACAGTAATAATCTCATCTCTGGTTCGTCCTTGCGCGATAAACTGCTTGGTATGTAAATCATACCAATACCATACTCCATCATGTTGTTCCACTTCAACTTGATGTGTGATATTGTTAAGGTGTTTGACTATTCTTTTTTCAACATCAAGTTTGTATTCTATATATGCAAATAACAACTTGGAAAAAATTTTAGCGATACATATCCAAACTATTATTTGTAATACGAAATTCCAAAACCCAACGGTAACTTCAAACATTATTAAACTCCATTATTACAATTCGGATATTATGTCAACTAAAGTAGTTCTTCAATCAAATTGATAACTCACGTATCAAGTCCATAGTCCATGTCTGACTTTGATCAATCTGATCAACATTGCTTCATCTTCCTTCTCGTAATCTGCTTCCATCTTGTGGAGTAGCTTGAGTGCTCGGTTGCCCATCTTTTTAAGTTCGGGCGTCTTGTCACGGCTGAAGCTTAACCGACCACCGTTAGCGATACGGCTTGTCTCGCAGTATTTAGTCCACCCACTGGCATCATAAACATCTGGGCGATTACGATAGGTCTTGGTCCACCAAGTATACAAGGCCAAGATCTCTTGAGCCTTGACTGCTTGCGGGGTAAGTTCGCCTAGGCCTTTGAAATCTGCACCTACTTCATCTTCTTTCCAACGCAGATTACGTTGCCATTCTAGACTAGCAAGTCCGGCTTCGGGACTGCGCCAAGTTCTCCAGCGCCACCAACCTGTGGCATACCAAGGTGATTTAAATTGCTTACGGGCTGCATCATCCCAAGCAATATGCCACCAGGCTAACTCCACCTCAACAAAGTCCACAAGCTCATTGAATAGGCAAGGCAGAAAGCGGTGCCCCACGTCCTGCCAGTGACCAGGTTTAATATCCTGGGCATGAGCGGTAAGACTATGAGTACGAGTAACCCAACGGTTGTTAATGTAATATTTGATGTCATACAGTTTCCTGGTGGGCCAAGTTACAAAATCCTGTAAAAAACCCAACCCCTCATCTGCTAACCAATAACGAAAGGGGTGGGCTTTGGTTGCTGTATCGGTCCATTCCTCCCAGACTTCGCTGGTGGCGGAACCTGGCTTAGTAGTGCCACGGAGCCAATCTGCAAATTTACTACAAGACCAATAGTTACTGTGTTGCGCCATGGTGTTTTTCCTTAATAGTTAAGTAAGTATATTATAGCATCATTTAGATATTGCGTCAGGACCAATATAACCGAAATATTGTGGCATCTACGCCACGCCGAAACCGAAATGAGAATCCCTCAATTGATTTATATCCGCTCAAGTGGTATTCACCGCCGGGTGCATTATTAACCCAGTCCAATAACTTTCCAATGGGTATATATGGGTGTCCCAATATCTCATCCCACATTATAATAACTTCGATCCAATGGTTGGGTGGCGGCCAAATTTCTACTTTTTTCATTATAGATATTTTAATCGAAACCAGGTTTCTTTTACATCATCAAAAAAATCAAGATAGACTATCCCATTACCGTTATAGTTAATCACGTAATGTTCTTGCTTATGAAATCGAGGAGTAAATCCAAGCTCACGCTTCATAGCCGATCTAATATTCACAATACTCATTGGATATTCTTTTGACAATTGTTGTCGAATATCCCGCCATTTGGCTCCGGTTAAAGTAATCATTATGGTTCGTATCTTATCAGGTCCATCTTAATATAAACACCATGGCATCAGCATCCGAGCGAAAAAATCCTGTCCGCACCATACGTGTGGCCGTTGGGTGCCACCACGATTGAATATTATATTCATCCCGGATATATTGCTGACACCAGTCATCTATTTTATTCCGATCATATATCCAATTATCAGTCAAAGGTATCTCTACGGTATGAAATCCCTGCGCCAGCATATTATCAACATGTTCAAATATTCGAATACCCATTAACCCCACCTCAACAAGAACCATTCTTTATGTTCGGGATCACCAAATGTGATCCCCATGCAACTTACACCAGCCCAATACGTCCATTTAGAATTTTTAGGACGGCGCGAGCCAAACGTTTTCTCTAACCATTTAAGAATATGTGCTGGTTCACAGTTATATACAACTAGTTCGTTTAGGCGAAGTCCATTTTGTATATTCACTTTTTTAATATCCTAACTAAATCCTCTTTAGCTTCAGCATGCCATTCTGTAAGCCAAGGACTATGATCACATTCATTAACATGAGCCATAATTCTATGACGCCCGGCGTTCTCTATAGCCTCATGCATAGAGAATCGCATAACAATATCACCGTGACATTTAATTAATATTGTCATAAGATCGTCAGGATCATTCTCCCAACTATAATCATCAAACAGGTTACTCCGTGCATTTTCTATGATCATGACCACCTCAACAAAGAATCAAATATAATTTTAATATAAATTTACGTTAATAACTACTCTAAAATCATTGAGTGTTGGGTTACTACTGGCATGATATCGTAGCCCATTAAAGAATACTGCTCGGCCCTTTTTAGGTGTAATGGTTATGCTTTTGTCTGACCCTTCATGTTCTTTATCTAGTATTTTATCAAACATATAAGTATCACCGTCTGAATCTACAGGATAATAGAGCATTGTTGTATGTTTTGGTTCTGCTGGTGCATCACCGTGGGGCATATGATGCTTATTGCTAATACTATTACTTATTCTAGTTAGTAATCCGCCTCGTATTCTATTAATAATTAGATTTTGTTTGCCAACTGCGTCGCATGCCGTGAGTATCATAGGCAAAATCATATCATGATATGAACTTTGATGATTAATTGGTTTACAATAAAACAAATGACTGAACCCATAGCTGGGTATCCAATTATCATTTATTATTTTTATAAAAGAAGAATCATATGACACTACCTCTTTTTGCCAATACCACGGAAACGAATCACTGCCAATAGCAGCAGCTAAATGATCTTGATAAGATGTTGGTATAACATCATCAATAATTATTACATCATCGAATATAGTATCGTTTTTAATTATCATATTAGTGAACTGCATGTATTAAGTTTCCATGTTATATGTTTTCTGCACGGTCAAATAGGTCTTCCATTATGACCATTTTAATTTATAATATGTAAAGTCTTGTTCTTTCATGGTACCGGTTATTACAACTTGAAATCCATATGATGCCGGATCAGGGGTGCAATGAAACTCTCCCTGATCAACCAAATGCGACATCGCCCATTTGCCTTGTTCTGTTTGTTGCCATGCGTAAATTGGAAAGGCCGCATATAAGTATGGATCTTCAGCATCTGCCATACGAAAAGTATGCAGAACTGTTTTTATATTTGCCAGATTACCTCCACTTTAAATGAAAAAACGACAACTCTTGATCACCTTTAAGATAAATTATTCCTGATCGTGCCCGACGTCTAACATCAAAAGTATCAAACGACCAATACTCACATCCACGATCCTTACCAAATTCATTCCACCATTGATACTCTACTGCTGGCCCCCATGTAGTATAACACCAATCCCTGACATCTAGAAACGATTTGACATCTGATTTTATCTGCCATTTGAAGTGTCCGTACAATGCATTACGACCATCAATTTCTCTAATTTTCATATGACTATCATACCAATTTGGTTATAAAAGCCTGCCGTTGCCGGTTCTAGCACTGGAAAATTCTTGCCCTGCGGTTTTAAGTTGAAACCATAATGCATCGCGTTTATCTGTAAATGTAAACAGCATGTAATTTGTAGTAGGATGAAATTGTACCCGCTCACCCGGAAGACCAAATACTTCCACAGTCCAAGCTAGTAGCTCGTTCCACGCTTCCTGTTTATTGTGGGGATTTCCCCAAGGTACCACAATCGTTATGGCCATGTCCTATGTTTCTCCGCAACCCATTCTATACCGTCGTATTCTGCTATGGTCCACTCAACACCATACGGAACTTCTACTATCTTGAGGTCAGCATATTTACCGTTGGCCGCTGCACCCATTTCACGCACAATACTCACCAATATTGGATCATCTCGGGCAAGATCATGATCATACCAATCGGGATCGGCGATACCGCGCCGTTCCTTGTATATCTCTATAGCTGGTTCGCTTAGACCAAATCCACCGTGTACCGTATTGATCACAATACGTTGGATACCTTTAATCTCTTCGATTAATTGTTCATTGGTTATTCCGGTTTTGATATTCATAATTACATCCATTGCAGGCTAAACCAAGATGCTGCCTTGTCATTGGGCAACGTGAATCGATAATTCCACGAAGGAAAGTTAGATTCAATTCCCCAATTGGACCCATGATGTTTATTGCACCAGGCCACGATTGCATATACATCTTTTTTCTTACAATTTATTGTGATAGTTTTTGTCATATACAATTATAACATATAAGTGAATTATAGGTCTGTGGTTTTTAGTATATCAAATATCTTTTTTTGCTCTAAAAATTTCTTTTCGAGTTTCTTATAGTGTTCAGCGGCTTGACGTAGTTGGCCAAATTCTTTTTCAAGTTCTGGATTGGGAACGAGGATACCAAGACGGTCTTCAATCTTGGCTATAGTTTCGTTAAAGCTCTTTCCGTTTATTACAATATCAGCATCTTTCCCATCAATTTTTATACTATCGGTGATTGCCCAAGGGGGGACATCAAAGATATACGGAGAGGTGGTAGCTACTGTTGTTACTATGGTTTTCGCGACCGCTGATATTGATATGGGATTATTGATTGACATATAGCAGTATAACAAATATATCTAAGGTAAGTCAACGAATCTTCTGGTTTGTAATAACCATCCAATATTATTAAAATCCGTTTCTACTTCTTCGGTCACATAACTTTCTTCAACGAAGCCAAATAAGTCTTTACCTTTGCTACCGGAGCAATATAGGGCTGTATAATCTTCAAGTTCTCGAATATCCGCCACGATGTTTGCAGCATAGCGCCAGCTACAGTCCCAATGTATATTTTTTAGGATACCCCATACATCTTTGGGCACGTATTCGTTATTACATAATGCTGCATATAGATTTTGAGCGTAAATATCTTGATGACGGATCTTATCAATAAGCCAATCTGTACTTCTAATGTCAAACTCTAAATTAAAGATTTTACGATGCATTAAATATTTATTACAGTGGTCATGAAAAAGCCCACCAAAGTGGGCTTTTATTGGAATTGAATTTAGAGTTAATTCAATTCATTTGGTCTAGAATTAGACCAAACCAAGTGCCATCGCTTTGTAAGCAATAGCAACCATGCGCCGGCTAGCTTCACCATGACGATACTCAGTTACTGTAACGCCATTGCCAGCAACACGTTGATTACCATAGATAGCATAACCGCGTTGACGGATAGAGCTGATGGTAGCAGTGGGGTTAGCAATGCTGAAACGCTTAGAGATTTGCGCTTCGCTCAATGTCTCGTGTTTCAATACCAACGCTTGGAACAACTTACCCTGCTTAGTTTTCAAATCAAACTTCTTCAATTTTACAGCCATCTTTATTTCTCCTTTGTTTGCTTATTTCTAAGCATGAATGTATTATGCACTAATTTATTTGCAAATGCAACGACTGATTTAACCGTTTTATTAGATATTATTATCGTTGGGGCCGGTAACTATGTTCCACCCTAGTTTATGCAGATCTTCTTTTATCTCTTTGGTAACTGCTCCCTCGGGAACATAATTCATTTTAGACATAAATTCCTTGTTTTCTTCTGCATCATATGTAGCCAAGCCTCCCATGCCACTACAATACCAATCCATATAGTCGCCTTGTTCACGTATATCGGCAATTACCCCTCCGGCATAACGCCAACTGCAACTCCATACTTCATCTTTTAGTATGGGCCATACTTCGGACTTTTGGAATTGATTGTTGCATAAAGCGGCATATAGATTTTGGGCATAACGGTCGTCGTCACGTATCTTATCTACGATCCAAGCCGTTTTCAAAAGATCTGTTTCTAGGTCGTGTTCTAATTTATTTCTCATTATTAATTTTACATTTATTTTAATTTTGTGTCAACTGATTTCGTGGGTTAGGCGTTAATATATATACACAGACAAACTTGTTTGTGTTAACTTTTAAAAGGAAATACAAATGAAATTCATTACTACACTTATCGCAACCATGTTCGCTGCAACCGTTTTCGCTGCCGATGCCCCCAAAGCAGAAGCCGTTAAAGCACCCGAAGTTAAAGCCGAAGCTAAGAAAGCCGAAGCTAAAAAAGATGCTCCCAAGGCAGCTAAGAAAGAACATAAAAAAGCCGACACTAAAAGTGAAGCTAAGGCACCTGCTGCCAAAGCCGATGCAAAGGTTGCAGCACCAGCTAAGTAATCCATTTAGCAAATGCACGAACAATGGGGATCGACTCACAGATGCAGATGAATTAGTTGCCCATCGTTCATATCCGCGTCCCGAAGTTATTGAAGATGATATCGACAATA
>Ga0181348_1001013_pt1 | contig 12326 bp, 15 predicted proteins | sample Su13VDMM110DN_FD_130092 | JGI IMG/M metagenome (GOLD analysis project Ga0181348, IMG submission 130092) | Freshwater viral communities from Lake Michigan, USA - Su13.VD.MM110.D.N | ecosystem: Environmental > Aquatic > Freshwater > Lake | place: USA: Michigan | collected 2013-07-16
ACTTTCTTCAGTCTTGCCGTCGTTAAGAATTTCCTTGATAATAATCCTACTGGATACTGTTTGTATTTTGATACTGAAGCAGCAATCACAAAATCCCTTTTGGAAGGCAGGGGAATTGACACAACTCGCTTGGTGGTTGTCAATGTAGTCACGATTGAAGATTTTCGTAATAAGACTCTGAAAGCAGTTGATTTATATCTGAAAAAATCTAAAGATGAAAGACGACCTTGTATATTCGTATTAGATTCTTTGGGTATGCTTTCTACAAATAAAGAAATCACAGATACACTTGCCGAGAAAGATACTCGTGATATGACTAAGGCACAACTGATTAAGGGTGCCTTTAGGATGTTGACTCTTAAGTTGGGTCAGGCAAATATTCCTATGATAGTCACTAATCACACTTACGAAAGTATGAGTCTTTATGGTGGTAAACAAATGTCAGGTGGATCTGGACTGATGTATGCATCATCAACAATCGTATACTTATCCAAATCAAAAGAAAAGGATGGAACAGAAGTTATAGGAAATATTATTAAAGCAACAACAAAGAAATCAAGATTGAGTAAAGAAAATAAGCAAGTCGAAATTCGATTATTTTATGATGAACGTGGGCTTGATAAGTATTATGGATTACTTGAACTTGGTGAGATTGGTGGACTTTGGAAAAATGTAGCAGGTCGTTATGAAATGAATGGTAAAAAAATCTATGGTAAGGATATATTAAAAGATGTGAATAAGTATTTTACTTCAGAAGTTATGGAAAAACTTAATGCAATTGCTAAAGATGAATTTAGTTATGGTTAAAAATGTTTATTATATAATATAATGTCAAGTTCAATAAAAGTAATTGAAACTGGAATTGACATCTCTAATGTATTAACACAGTTACAAAAACATTCAGAAGATTGGGGAGTTCAAAAAAAAAGAAAGAACACGATTCAGTTGGATTCTGAAAAATATAAAGTAACTGTGGATGTTCTCCAGTTAATACTGGGTGGAGTAAATACAAAAGATGAGTATGTTGGAGACACTGAAATTTGTGTAAAAACTGAAGCATATTATAAGCATACTGAAATATTAAATCTTATTGGTAAACGATTTAAGAGAATTGATAAACTTAGAAGATGTGCTTTTTTAGGTATGCCAGTAGGCGGTGAAGTTGGATCACATGTTGATTTTGGAAAATATTATTTAAATAAGGATCGATATCATGTGTCAATTCAAGGTAAATATTGCTACACTGTTGGTGATGATAGTATAATTGTAGAACCAGGAACTTTCTTTTGGTTCAATAATAAATTAGAGCATTCTTCCAAAAACATTGGAAATGATACTAGAATAACATTTGTATTTGATATGCCACATCATAAAAATAACCCACAACACAAAGTAAAAGATAATGGAGAGAATTGAAACTACTGTAATATCAAATTTAATTTATAATGAAGAGTATTGTAGAAAAGTTCTCCCTTTCATAAAAACTGAATATTTTAATGATAATAAAGAGCGAGTTGTTTTTGAAATTGTTTGTGAGTTTGTAGTCAAGTATGGTAAGATGATTACTAAAGAAATCTTGCATATTGAACTTGATAATCGTAAAGATATTTCCGATTCTGAGTTATTAGATACAAACAAAATTGTAGAAAATATTAACAACAACTCTTCTGATTATAAATGGTTACTTGATACTACTGAAAAATGGTGTAGAGATCGTGCTATTTATTTGGCATTAATGGAATCAATTCAAATTGCTGATGATGAATCTGAAAAACAAAATCGTGATGCAATTCCACACATTTTAAGTGAAGCATTAGCAATATCTTTTGATAATAATATAGGACATGATTATATTAAAGATTTTGAATCTAGATTTGAATTTTATCATAGAGATGAAGAGAAGATTCCTTTTGATTTAGAATTCTTCAACAAGATTACGAAAGGTGGTCTTCCTAATAAAACTCTTAATGTTGCCCTCGCAGGCACTGGTGTAGGCAAATCTTTGTTTATGTGTCATCTTGCCAGTTCTATATTATTGCAAAATAAAAATGTATTATACATTACTTTGGAGATGTCTGAAGAAAAAATTGCAGAACGTATTGATGCAAATCTTTTAAATGTTAATATTCAATCTCTTATGGATTTATCACATAATGATTTTGAAAGTAAGATTTCTAAATTATCTAAAAAAACTCAAGGAAAATTAATTATTAAAGAATACCCAACAGCATCTGCTCACTCTGGACATTTTAAATCTTTGTTAAATGAACTGTCTCTTAAGAAGTCATTTAAACCTAATATAATTTTTGTTGATTATTTAAATATTTGTGCATCATCTAGGTATAAAGGTTCTAATGTAAACTCATATACTTTAGTGAAATCAATTGCAGAAGAATTGAGAGGGTTGGCTGTAGAATTCAATGTACCTATTGTTAGTGCTACTCAAACTACCCGTTCAGGTTATGGCAATTCTGATGTAGAATTAACTGATACTAGTGAGTCCTTTGGTCTTCCTGCTACTGCTGATCTTATGTTTGCTCTTATCACTACAGAAGAACTTGAGGGACTGGGACAAATTATGGTTAAACAACTCAAAAATAGATATAATGATCCAACAATGAATAAAAGGTTTGTAGTCGGAGTTGATCGTGCTAAGATGAGATTGTATGATGTAGATCAAGCAGCACAGACAGAAATAGTTGACAGCGGACAAGATTTACAGTATAATAAAGGTTCGTCACCTTTGAAAAATACATTCGGAGAATTCAAATTTTAATGGAACAAATTATTGATACAACCAAATATATTGATTTTGTTAGAGAAACTACAAGTCCTGCTAGTAGAGACTTTGCACAACTTCTTTCTCGTATGACTGAATTAGAAGTTAATGATGATGCAGATTTATCTCGATTATTAACTGCTGCTTTAGGTATAAGTTCCGAGGCAGGGGAATTTACAGAAGTAGTCAAAAAAATTATATTTCAAGGAAAACCTTATAATGAAGATAATATTTTTCATTTAAAACGAGAACTTGGTGATATATTTTGGTATATTGCTCAAGCATGTATGGCTCTTGATACTAATTTTGAAGAAATTCTTAACATGAATTATGAAAAATTAAGTGCTAGATATCCCGAAGGAACATTTTCAATTCATAAATCAGAAAATAGAAATGTTGAAGACATATAAGATTAATAATATATAATAAATTATTCAAAAAAGTCATTATCTAAATAGAGATGATGACTTTTTTATTTTATGGATTTGAAATTAAAAGAAATTTTATCTTATATTAATTATTTAGAAACTCAAATTAAAGCAAGTAAATCTAAAAATTTAAAACTTAAATTTACAAAACAAAAAAATGCATTAATCTGTTTACTATCTAATAAAAAATGAAAAACTTTTCACAATTTATATTAGAGTCAAAAAAAATATCAAAAGATATTTATTTTAATTTAACTGCAGATCAATTACGAGAAGAATATATTACTGGAAATATCTTTAAAGAAGGAAGTTTATTGGAAAAAATTGATACTGGTGAAACTGGAAGAGTAACAAGGAGAGGATCTAATCATCTTATTTGTGTAACTGAAAATGGTAATATGTTTAAAGCATGGATTACTGATGTAAAAGAAGTTTATGAAGTTGGAACTTGTTCGTATAGAAAACATGCTCAGAAATACACTCCAGGACAACCAGTAAAACCTTTTACTGGAAAGATTAAAATTAAATCGTCTTATAAATAAAATTAATAAAAGATTTTTTGTTTAGTTACTATGTCTAATCCCTGGGCGGAAGTATATAAAGATTTTAGATCCGAAGTTTTAAATGAACAAAATCTTCAAGAGAGAAGAAAACTTCGTGATATTAAAACAGCATCTACACAAACTAGATATGATCTAAAATCGAGAGTTGCTAAAATGAGAGCACAGGGTAAAACTGATCTTGAAGTTAAACAATACTTAGATAATTACATTCAGAATTCCCAACTTCCTGGTGAACAGAAAGCACAAATTAGACAAAATGCATTATCCTCCGGATATGAACCAGAAGGTCAATTGGTTGAAGAAAATGAAAAAGTTACTGTAAGAATTACTACCGAAGATGGTAGAGTGTTTGAAAAAAAAGTTGAAAGAGATAAAATTGCAGAACTAAGAAAGAGATATAAAACTGTAGTTGAAGTTGGATCATCGGAAAAAACAGTAACCACAACTAATAATAAACCAGGTGTGCCTACTTCTGGAATGAAGGAATCATTAGATTCAGTGGGTCAAGAGGACGCTGATATTGACAATGATGGTGATGATGATAAGACCGATAAGTATCTTCACAATCGTCGTAAAGCAATTGGTAAAGCAATTGGAAAGAAAAAGAAAAAAGTAAGATCAGAATCTTTTTCTGATTGGAGATATGAAATTCAAATCGATGAACAACAACTTGGTTTAACTCCTACGGAAATGAGATCCTCAGGAGAGGATCAAAAAAAAAAATGAAGACTCCTGGGAAAGTGAATCCGAACTCCCCGAATGTGGTGATATTGGAACCTGGGAAGAGTCAGACGAGCAGTTAGTAAATCGTTTAGGGGGAGAACTTGGCGCTGAAGTTTTGGGTGTTGAAGTTCTTGATGAATTTGCAGGAGCTGCATCAGCACTTAAAGCTCCTGCTGGGTTTATAATTAAAGTGCTTACTGATCCAAAAACTGGACAAATTATTAGGGCATTTGTTCCAATCAAACCACCAGTAATAAAACCACCAGTAATCAAACCACCAGTAATCAAACCAACACCAGCGCCAGGTCCAAAACCAACACCAGCGCCAGGTCCAAAACCAACACCAGCGCCAGGTCCAAAACCAACACCAGCGCCAGGTCCAAAACCAACACCAGCGCCAGGTCCAACACCAACACCAACACCAACACCAACACCAATAAAACCACCAACACCAACACCAATAAAACCACCAACACCAACACCAAAGCCAATACCAACACCAAAGCCAATACCAACACCAATAAAACCACCAACACCAATAAAACCACCACCACCAATAAAACCACCAATAAAACGACTACCACCAATAAAACGACTACCACCAATTACTATTCCATTCGGATTACCTAAAATTACTGAACCTAAAAATGTTGGTAAAGTTGTAAAAGTATAATTATTCAGGTCTATTTTTTTTATAAATACATTCATAAGAACTATTGTAAGTAGGTAAAACCACATGTCACTTTGGGGTATTTCAACGACTACTGAAACGCAGGAAAATAATTATGCTCTTCCCAAACACCTAAGTGAGTCTGATCGCACTAATACTCCATGGAATTGTTTTGCCGATAACAGAGGTTGGGTGTATAGAAGATATGGATCATCCGAGAACTCTGGGCTTTCTACGAATTATTATGATGAAGTATTAATTACTGTCTCCGGATTAAACACTGGTCCTGCTACTGGTATTTCTTCAAATGCAACTGGATTGTGTGCTGCTACTCCTGTGGCGGTTTTCTTTGAGGATCTGAATCTTGCAAGTCCAATTTCTATTGGTGCTGGTGGAACAACTGGAATTGCAACTGGAACCACTGGTTATGTACATGTTGTTTGGAATGAACCAGTATTTGTATCTGCTGGAGCAACTGTATTAATTAAACAATCTACTGGAGCAAATATTGTTGCAACAGCACGTTCATTTGCAAATGGATCAACTGTAACATTCCATCATAACGATGGTGATTTTGTTAAATATACTAGTTTTAATGGGCAGATTTCTAATAGAGTTTCTTTTGCTCTTACTGCACCATCGACTGGCATTTCAACTACATTATCAATCATAACAACATCTGGTGTTGTGGGAACAGTTACTGACTTTTCTAATGTGGTTGCTGTAAAAACACTTTCCGCAGATTTAATTAGAAACATTGGTGGAGCTGGAGCTTACAATTCTGCAGTTGGCATTGGAACAACAACTTTAACATTAAAAGCATAATATAATACATGAGATTTGATGAATTGAATGATCAAAACTATATGATGTTTGCAATAAAACATTATGAAAATCCTCAAGCAGTAACGCAAGAGGATTTTCTTGAGGATATGAAAAGATTTAAATACGTCAAAAGGCTCTTAAAAAAATATAAAAATAGTGGAGATCTTAAATCTCATTTATTAATCAACCATTTTATTATTTTATATAATGTATTTGACGATGCAGCAACTCCATTATTGTTTTACAAGATAGATAAAGAACTTTGGCGAGTATTAAAAACTTTTATGATGTTTTTAGGGAGAGTTCCGGAATATCCAAAGTCCATAATACACGATATATATCCAGATATTGAATGTTTATCACAACTTCAAAAAATATGAACTTACAAAAGATAATAAATATTATTAGATATATTCAAGAAGAAGCGCCAACCATGTCTTCTGGAACTGGTGGATTTACAGGTGCTGCAAATGCCAGTGGTCCTGTTGCTGGTTACGATAAAGTTAGTGATTTTAGAACTCGTTATGGTAGAAGAGCAAAAAATCAACCAATAACTAAAATCGAAGCAAAAAAAACTTAACAAATAACACCCACCATTTTAAAATAATAAAATGTATCCTCCCACTCAATCAGTAGAAACTAAAGTTGCAATACTAGAAGAAAAATTTAATTCTTCTGATCAATTATTAGCAAAAATTGAAAATGCAATTGATAAATTGATTGAGGCAAATTCAAATGTGGCTAGAATGCTTGCTGTTCATGATGAAAAATTAGACAAGCAAGATAGAATTGATGCAGTGTTATTCGAAAAAATAGATAGTTTGCATAGAGATATGACTCGTCAGACTGATAATATTAAAAAAGGATGTGCAAGCGATATTATTAAAGTTAGTGATCGTTTGAGTAATTTAGAAAAAAAGATGTGGACTATTGCTGGAGGACTTACCGTAATTTCATTAATTTTTTCAACTGTTGGTAGTAATATTATTACAAATTTATTAGATCTTCAATCAGCACCTAACGAAATAATTATAACGAAGTAAAATCATGTACAGTGCATGGGTTGACAAAATAAATTCCTTAGGGTAGAATGAAATATCTAAAATTAAATCATGAGTTTTATTGACGACAAATTTATAGGGATGATTTCTTCTAGATTAGAAAAATTTAAAATAGTAAAACCGGGTCTTTATAACTTTAGATGTCCAATTTGCGGAGATTCTAAAAAGAATAAATCAAAATCAAGAGGATATCTTTATTTAAAAAAATCTGATTTGAATTATAAATGTCATAACTGTGGTGCTACATCAACGTTTGCGTATTTTTTAAAGGGTATTGACGAATCTCTTTACAAGGAATATGTAATGGAAAGATATAAAGTTGGTCTAACTGGTAAAGGTACTGTTGTTCCGAATCCAAAAATTGTTAGGAAAGTTCCAGAATTTACATATTCAATTTTTAAAGATCTTCCGAAAATTTCAGATCTAAATATAACACATATAGCAAGGGAATATCTTACTAAAAGACAAATACCAGAACAGTACTACTCAAACTTTTATTACGTTGAAGATTTTAATTTGTGGTCAAAATCTACCAACACTTATAAAGAATCTAGAATTATTTTACCACTTAAAAATTTTGATGGTAAAGTATTTGGATATCAAGGAAGATCTATTGACAAAAATTCAAATCTTCGTTATATTACAACAATTTTGGATACAGAATATCCTAAAATATTTGGACTTGATCGTGTAGATATTGAGAAGACAGTATATATTGTAGAGGGTCCATTTGATTCTCTTTTTGTTTCAAATGGAATTGCTATGTGTGGATCTGATGTTTATATTAATGATTTGCAAATTTCAGATTATGTATGGGTGTATGATAATGAACCAAGAAATTTAGAAATTCATTCACGAATGCTTCGTAATATAAAAATAGGAAACAAAATTGTAATCTGGCCTTCATCAATAATTGAGAAGGATATAAATGATATGATTTTAGGTGGTAATAATATTCAAAGTATTATTGAGAATAATACATTTCAAGGAATTAAAGCGCAGTTAAAATTTACCGAATGGAAAAAAGTATGAGTAATGGAATCAATGTCAAAAAACGTGATGGTAATGTTCAATCTTTAGACTTGGAAAAGATGCATATAATGGTTGCTGAGGCATGTGAAGGACTCACTGGAGTATCAGCATCTCAAATTGAAATGCAATCAGGCATTCAATTTTATGATGGAATTAGTACATCTGAAATTCAAGAAATACTAATTCGTTCTGCGTCTGATCTTATCTGTCTTGAGAATGCAAACTATCAATATGCTGCGGCAAGATTGTTACTTTTTACTATTCGTAAACAAGTTTTTGGAAGAATTAAAGAATTTCCAACTTTGCATTGTCATACAATGACATGCATTGATAAGGGAATTTACGATGAATATATTATTAAAAAATATAATACTAGTGAGTTTTCTGATCTTAATAATTATATTGATCATGATAGAGATTTTATTTTTACATATGCTGGACTTAGACAAGTAGTTGATAAATACTTAGTTCAGGATAGAAGCACCGGTAATATTTACGAAACTCCTCAGTTTGCGTATATGCTTATTGCAATGACAATCTTTCAGGAATACCCTAAAGAAAATAGAATTTCATATGTAAAGAGGTACTATGACGCAATATCCAAACACAAAATCAACATTCCAACACCAATCATGGCAGGAGTGCGAACTCCACTTCGTCAATTTGCATCTTGTGTTCTCGTTGATGTTGATGACACCCTCGATAGTATCTTTAGCAGCGATATGGCTATTGGCAAATATGTTTCACAGAGGGCTGGTATCGGTATCAACGCAGGTAGAATCCGTGGAATCAACAGTAAAATCAGAGGGGGAGAAGTTACTCATACAGGTGTTATCCCATTCCTCAAAAAATTTGAATCAACTGTTAGGTGTTGTACACAAAACGGGATTCGTGGTGGAAGTGCTACGGTACACTTTCCAATCTGGCACAGTGAAATAGAAGATATTCTTGTTCTTAAAAATAATAAAGGAACTGAAGATAACCGTGTTCGTAAACTTGACTATTCAATTCAACTTAGTAAAATATTTTATGAAAGATTTATTCAAGATCGTGAGATTACACTTTTCTCCCCGCATGATGTACCTGGACTTTATGATTCTTTCGGAACAATTGAGTTTGATTCTCTCTACATTGGGTATGAAAATAACCCTAATGTTTCAAAGAAAACAATAAAGGCACAGAAACTTATTATTAGTCTTCTTAAAGAAAGAGCAGAAACGGGAAGAATCTATATTATGAATATAGACCATTGTAACTTTCATAGTTCTTTTAAGGACAAGATTGAGATGAGTAACCTTTGTCAAGAAATTACACTTCCCACTAGACCACTTCAACACATTGATGATCCAGAAGGTGAAATTGCTTTATGTATTCTTTCTGCTGTAAATGTGGGTAAGATTAAACATCTTGATGATCTGGAAGAACTTTGTGATTTATCTGTTCGTTCCTTAGACGAGTTGATTGATTATCAAAATTACCCCGTAAAGGCAGCCGAGATCTCCACCAAGGCACGTCGTTCTCTTGGTGTAGGTTATATTGGATTAGCACATTATCTTGCTCGTCACGGAGAGCATTACAATGATAGTAAATCTTGGCAGTTAGTTCACGACCTTACAGAAGCATTCCAGTATTATCTACTGAAATCCTCTAATCAACTTGCCAAAGAAAAAGATGCGTGTTCTCTTTTTGCAAATACTAAATATGCTGATGGTATTCTACCTATCGACACCTACAAGAAAGATGTAGATCAAATTGTACCACACAACCTTAACTATGATTGGGAATCTCTTAGATCATCTATCCTCAAATACGGTCTTAGGAACTCAACACTGTCCGCACAGATGCCTTCAGAGAGTAGTTCCGTTGTGTCAAATGCAACCAATGGAATTGAACCACCTCGCGGATACTTGTCCATTAAGAAGTCTAAGAAGGGGCCCCTTAAGCAAATTGTTCCACAGTATAATACACTCAAGAATAACTACACACTTCTTTGGGACATGCCTAATAATAGTGGTTATATTAATATTGTTGCTGTGATTCAAAAGTTTTTCGATCAAGCAATTAGTGGTAACTGGTCTTATAATCCAGAAAACTATCCAGACAATGAGGTGCCTGTATCTGTAATGGCTCAGGATTTTTTAAATACATATAAGTATGGATGGAAAACTTCTTATTATCAAAATACATATGATATCAAAACTGACGAATTGGAAGACTTAGCACAAGTAGATAATGCTTTAGATAAATTACTCACCAATCTAGAAGGAGAAGAAGACTGTGAATCATGTAGAATTTAAATTAAACAAAATCTCTCTTAAATCTATGCCTAAGATTAAAGGTATGACAGTGTTTAACACTGAGAATCATAATGTGAAAACACAACCAATGTTTTTTGGAAAACCATTAGGAGTTCAAAGGTATGATGAATACAAGTATCCTGTTTTTGATAAACTTACACAAACTCAATTAGGATATTTTTGGAGACCGGAAGAAATTTCTCTTCAAAAGGATCGTGCAGATTATGCACATCTACGTTCAGAACAAAAACATATTTTTACTTCTAATTTGAAGTATCAAATTATGTTAGATTCTGTTCAAGGTCGTGGACCTGGTATGGCATTTATTCCTTACTGCTCTCTTCCTGAATTGGAAGCATGTATGCAAGCATGGGGATTTATGGAAATGATTCATAGTAGATCATATACATATATTATAAAAAATATTTACTCAAACCCATCTGAAGTTTTTGATACTATTTTATCTGATGATCGCATTTTAGAACGTGCTTCAAGCGTTACTGAATCATACGATAGTTTTATAAATGCTGCACATTCGTATGGATCATCACCTACTTGGGAATATGTAAATGAAAATGTTGAATATGCAAAAGCAGAAAGGTATGAACTTAAAAGAAAACTTTATCGTGCAGTCTCTAACGTCAACATTCTTGAGGGTATCCGATTCTACGTGTCATTCGCTTGCTCGTTTGCGTTTGGTGAACTCAAACTTATGGAAGGATCCGCTAAAATTATCTCTCTCATCTCAAGAGATGAAAATCAACATCTTGTCATTACTCAAAACATCCTCAACAAATGGAAAGAAGGGGACGATCCGGAAATGAAACAGATTGCTAAAGAAGAAGAGCAAAATGTTTATGCTATGTTCAAACGTGCTGTTGATGAAGAACGTCATTGGGCAGAGTATTTGTTTAAAGAAGGTTCTATGATTGGATTGAATGATAAATTGCTATGTCAATATGTTGAATGGATTGCAAATAGACGTATGAAATCTATTGGATTAAAACCAATTTATGATATTCCTGCTAAGAACAATCCACTTCCTTGGACTGAACATTGGATTTCCTCTAAAGGACTTCAAGTAGCCCCACAAGAAACAGAGGTCGAGAGTTATGTCGTTGGTGGTATTAAGCAAGACGTTAAAGCAAATACTTTCTCTGGTTTTCAATTGTGAAAAGAATGGGATTGTCACTGACCCTTGGTTTAACTGAATAGATAAATACCTCCAGTGATGGGGGTATTTTATTATGAAACCACAGTCGGCTAAGGCCAAAGGGAGAATTCTTCAACAGTGGATGAGGGATAAACTTATTGAAATGCTTAATGTTCATCCAGAAGACATTGAATCTCGTAGTATGGGAGCGGGTGGGGAAGACCTTATTATGTCTCGTGCTGCTAGAGAAAAATTTCCATTTTCAACGGAATGTAAAAATACAGAAAAGTTAAATGTGTGGGAAGCATACGAACAAGCAAAAAGTAATTGTAATGGATATGAACCAATTGTTGTAATGAAAAAAAATCATAAGAAACCTTTGGTTGTTATTGATGCTGAATATTTCATTACAAATTTTCACACACGCCTTGACAAAACCTAAATAACCTTATATAATGCTTAAGCAGTCCTTAATAAGATTGCTTTTTTTTATTATGAGATTTTGACGTGACAACCTAGAGCCGTGGAAGATGCCCTTCGAGAGAGGTGGTATACCCCTCTTCTATACGGATGCCGAATTCTATTAAAATTAATGCTACTATCAACAATTGCTACCCTTTCAGTCTTAACTGCGTTTCAGTCACCACTCTTAATACCAGTGAGTGCTCCACCAGTTCCTGAGAAAGAAAGTCTAGAACTCACAATTCAAGACTTCTCAAATCAGAAAGACACCAAATCTGAAAAACTAAACATTACAGAAACGAAGGTCGAAAATAAAGAAAAGATTTGGAAATG
>Ga0181348_1001015_pt1 | contig 12310 bp, 10 predicted proteins | sample Su13VDMM110DN_FD_130092 | JGI IMG/M metagenome (GOLD analysis project Ga0181348, IMG submission 130092) | Freshwater viral communities from Lake Michigan, USA - Su13.VD.MM110.D.N | ecosystem: Environmental > Aquatic > Freshwater > Lake | place: USA: Michigan | collected 2013-07-16
AGAAAACACCGCATTGAAGACGACGAACCGCTGTCTGAAGTACTGATGAGAATTCAGATTGAACGAGAGGCGGCAATGGTCTAAAAAAAAGGGAGCCACAGTGTCCCAATGTTTTTTTTTACTTACTGTGTAAGCGCCGTCCACGCAACCTCCTTGAGTTGCTGATTTTCTGTAACAACATAGTCGTAATCACAAGTTGCTTCTTGGAGTTTGGTGAGCTCGTTCTCAAGAAATTCCGTTCTCGCTTGATACCACATTGCGTCATCGTACTTCTCCGCATACCGAAGGTCGTCGAAGGTGTGTACCTTGTTTGTCTTCATTGTCGCCCACATTGTTCGCACTGGTCCTTCAGGATGGGTGATGGTACTGAAGCGGCTGGGATTGTTTTCGGCGATTGCCTTGAGGTTTTCTTCATCTTGTTTGTAACTGTACCTCGCCGTAGTGGATGGTGTTGCCCTCTTCAGTTTTTTGTATTCAACTTTGAGTTCAGCAAGTTCCTTCTCGGCAGCGTCAAGGCATTGTTCAATCATTTCCGTTTCCTCATCCACTCTTGCCTCGACCTCCTCAGAAACCCACATCTTAGCTCTCTCGAGATTGGTACACACAAAGTAGTCGTTGTCGTACAGAAGAGCAATAGCTGCCTTGATTTCCGCTGTCATTGTTGTTGCCATTTCGTATTTGTTGTTGTTGCTTGAACTGATGAATGTTGAGTTAGTTTTTAAGTTTTCAATTTATATTTTTTTCACTCACCTTTTGCTTTATCGCTGCTATCCCTAATTATAGGATTAATTTGATTTCAATTTTCTGTTTTGCTAAAATCGGAGGATAAAATAGATAATTCATATATCGATAAGTCAACATTGAATGTTTCCACCAAATCACCACTTTTTTGACGATTTCCAAAACTATTTCTATAGGCGAAAACCATCTACCCAACTTCCAAAATTACAGTGAAAAAAAGGGTAGTAGCACCAGCCACAAAACCCTACCTACCAAAATTAATCCTCGTCACTATCTTCGCTGTCCTCGCTGTCGCTGTGGTCATTGCCGTATTTATGAACCTCACAGAACACAGTCCAGTGGTTGAACTTAAGGTATCTCATTTTCCTCTTGAGTTCTGCGAGTTCATCATTCTCCTTCTTGAGTTTTTTATTTATTTCTTGGAGTTCCTCGTAGGCAACCCTCCACTTGTCGAGTTCTTGTCCCCACTTGAAGCCGGTACCCTTCACTTTCTTCTGTGTTGTTGTTGCTGTTGTTGCTGTTGCTGTTTCTGTTGCTGTTGTTGACATTCTGATTTGTTGCTGTGTTCGATTTATAGGATTACTCTGCTTTCAATTTTCCGAGTTACGAAAATGTTTTTCAATTTTTATTTTATTCAATAATGAAAAATCGGTTTTCCACCACTTCCACCACTTTTTTGACCATTTCCAAAACTATTTCTATGGGAAGGAACTATCTACCCATCTACCAAAACTGTTAGAAAGGTAGTTTGGAAGATTCTTTTCGCTAACGCGTAGGGTAATCTATTCTCTTAATTATGGTGATTTATTTATTGTTAAAAGGGTTATTATAATGATATGTGTTAACGCGAAGGTAATTCTATCTACCAAAGTACCTAATCTACCTAACCTATTTAAAGCTTTAGCATTTATAGAAAACAAAGGGTAATATTTTCTGCTCCTATTATAAAAATGGAACTGATAGTTGAAGAAATGCCTACTGATAACTCGGTTAAATTCAAGTGTGACCTCTGTAATTTCAACCCTTATCAAGCGTGGTGTAAAGGTAGCGTAGCAAGGTTCCACGCAGCCCTTATGAAGCACAAGCAGAGCATACGTCATAAGGAAGCGGAAGCATTCTCAAAAGGGGAGCAACCAGTCAACATTAGTAAAGGGGGCAAGGTATCAGCGGACGCGCCCAGTACAGACAGACCTCCTCATTTTTACATCTCTAAATTAGAAACTATGATTGATAAACTGGAACAGCGCATAGATGCTCTCAACTCTGCGTACGAACCTAGCGAAGACAGCGAGGGTAATAATACAAATCCGGTAGTTTGGGAGGACATTCCGCCCCATAGAAATAGTTTTGGAAATGGTCAAAAAAGTGGGGATTTGGTGGAAAAGGTTGAAAAGGTACACCAGCCACAAATATTTGATTTTAAAGAAATAGAGAAAAAGGCAATGAGAAAGTTTGGGGATGGTAGTTGTATTACGAATACGAATACCTTGAATGCGGTCGTACGTTGCTTGAATTGGTGTGAGGTCTACATTAAGGAAGACGGACGTAGGGCGAGAAATACTGGATATTTGAAGACAACAGTGGATATGATAAAGTCATTGTGTTCATTGGTCGCTGAAGGGTGGAGGGCGGAGGAAGAGGATTACGACGCAATCGGTGGACGTTTAGACAGTATTATGGAACATCAATTTTCAGTGTAATCTTGGAAGTTGGGTAGATGGTTTCCTCCTATAGAAATACTTTCAGAAATGGTCAAAAAAGTGGTGGAAATGGTGGAAACTGGGGGTTTGTGGCTGGTGACCCTCTTAATCTCTTTATAATTGAAAAGTGATATAAAGATGGTTCAATATATATTATAATATTATCCTTAATATAAGAGAGATGATGAATGCTTTGAACGTTATACCGCAAACGGCAAGTGTGTCACCTCCAAACACAATATCGCCTATCAACCGCCAGTACGTCCAGCGGTGTCTTTTTAATTGGCGGCACCAGTTGGGTGTCGATTTATCGGTTGAAGAACACGCGGAGTTTCGCGAAAATAAGAAATCGTATTTAGGAATAGGTGAACTGTCGCCGCACCTTGTTTGTAAAATGGTGAGGCACTTTTATCCGGAATTCCAGTTTCCCAGTAACCCTATACCAATCCCTCCAAAAAATATAAATTGAAAACTTAAAAACTAACTCAACATTCATCAGTTCAAGCAACAACAACAGAACAAGATGCCCACCTACTACTCAAGCGCAAAGGACTACAAGGACACAGCAAAAAATATGGCGAAAAAAGTGAAAAAAATTTACCCCACATTCCTCAAGGGAAAGATTGTGGATTTGGATTGTGAATCAGATGGAGCGAGTAGGGTGTTCTTCAAGTGTGATGGAATTGATTTCACTATCAGAACGTGGAACATAGAGGAATGCTCAAAAGGAAGAATCAAAATTGATTACAGCGTTTATGGATGGTATAATTGTACAGATTGTAACGAGAAGTTCGCACGAGATTTGCCTGAAGATTTTACGAGATGCGACAAGTGTGCGTCCGGTAAATGATTTGTTTAATATAATAAAAAAAAAGGATATAAATCCTTCTTTTTTATTTTCAACGTTTCTTGCCCTTTCCCTTTTGGATTGTTTCCAAATCCTCTCCCTCAGCCATTCCAGCAGAGAGTAACCAGCAATTTTTTTCAGTCATAACGACTTGCGGATAATTTTTAAATATACAGCACCAGCGCGTATCGAGTTTTTTAATCGCGAGAATGTCTTTTATATCCAAGCCCACGTACCCCTCTAATAAATAGCGTTGCCCTTTGAATGAGGAACTGTGTGGGAAGTATACAATGGCGTGTGCCTCGTTCAGAATGCGTCGAGTATTGCCCCTATCTGTAGGCAAGTGGGATACGTAGCACGCGGAGATTTTAAAATGTCTACCGATTTCCAGTACTTGATTTGCTAATTCCACGACTGCGGTGCGGATTTTCTTATCGGAGATACAATCTTGGTCATCAAAAATAACCAAACTCTCCTTCAAATCTTCCGGTTTCAAGGGTTTCTTATAAATTTCTTCGTCCATTTTCACACGTTTGGGTTTTATGGCATCCAAACTTTCATCCTCATTCAGTGACGAGAAGAGGTAAATTTCTCTGTCCGGATATGCTTTGCGGAACTTTTCGCAGTATTTTCGAATATACGTCGACTTGCCGCTGCCTGATGCTCCAGTAAGGTAAATGATTTCGCGTTCTGCTTTTATGTTGGGGATTTGCTGAAAATGGAATTCTTCCGGAAGTTCGAGACGTTCAAACCCTTCCTTTGCTTTTTCGCTGCCGGTCGCAACCCAAATCTGCTTTCCTTTTAAATAACCGTCACCTTCAATGGACGCAAGGGGTCGACCTATCTTTTCCACGTTTAATGACATTTAAATATTCGTATGTTATTATACACTAAAATATGATTATATTATTTTTTCTTGAAGAATTGTAATGTTTCTTGTTGTATTTTATTATCATTTGATTTGATTATTTCTTCGACTTCAGAAATTGAGGAAATGCCTAATTCTTTGAGTACGAAGCTTGCTCGCCCTTTCGTCATTTCGTCACTGTGGTGTTCGAGTAGGAGTTTGAGTGCCTTGAGCTGTGCGTTCTTCTGATACAGCGCCCCAATCGGCGAATTGAATAAGCGTGTTAGACGTACCATATCTTCAGTGCGACCTTGTATATTATAGATGGAAAATAATCTTTTTTTCGCTTTAAATAAGTTGCCGTCTCGAGTATATTCGGCAACCTCATCCTCTAATGCTTTGAGGGGGTTTTCGACAGAGGAGGGTTCTGTGAAATTGTAGATGACTGATAATTCTGTAAACGTATTTGCTAAATAGAGGACGTAGTCAATCTTAATGAAATCGAGCGACTTTCCTTCAATAGCTCGGAGGAATGCCGTTCTTGAGAAGTCCTTTTGGGTGTTGAACTTGGTTTTGCTATCATCTGTATTTTGTACTTTGAGTTCGATAAAGTAGAGCGTTTGACATCTATCATTGTCGGAGCGTTTCAAGATGAGGCGGATTTCGTCATAGATTTTTTGTGCGGATGCTGGTTCACCAATTTGAGAGAAGAGGTCAATGTCGCTGTAATAATTCTGAATGGCGAGCTTTGCTGACCCAGCGATGATGATGGGTTCATCTTTGTATTTGAGTTTGTTAATAATGCCGACCACGTCGCCGCTTACAATACGTTTTTCGCAAACATCTGCCATTATGTATATTATTATATTAATCGTAGATTATATTTATTAAATAATATTTGTGTATTATAATTACAATATTAATTAATGACCGATTTTAAAAGGTATCTTGACGGAATTGGAATGTCACCGAAACAGTACTTGATGGAGGCGAGGAACAATGCGAACAAGCGAGGATACGATGCGGACACCCTTGAGTTCAGCGAAGACGGCGTTGCGAAGTTGGTGTACGAGGGTGTGGGGTTTGGGCGTGTTGGTTATAGGGATTTTATTATATGGCGGCATTTAGAGAACCAGCGACAAGTGCCGCGCGGTACGGCAGCCCTTCGACAGCGTGCTTATTTGGCGAGGGCAAGGGGCATCAAGGGGGCGTGGAGGGGTAATCCTATTTCACGCAATTCTCTCGCCATATCGATTCTATGGGATGGAAATACATCCATTCGTTGATGTATTAATTATAATAAAATAATAAAATCAGATTTAATTATAATAGTATAATAGTATAATATAAACAGAATAAAAAATGTCATTTGCGACTTTTTGTGGAACAGACCCAACAAATGCGGCAACGTATCAAAGAGTACTTACACGTTATCTAGAGGGCGGAGGTGGTGGTGGTGTAGCGGCGGTGACAGAGGGTGTTCTTGGAAACATCAGTATTCCTAATCCGTTAGTGCCATTTGTCTCCGTGAGGAACCCTCTCAACGCAGTACTCAATCTCGGCACACAAAGTATTACTGGAACAACTGGTAGTATAACGCTTGTAAATGCGGTGGGAACTTCTCAATCAATCCTAAACGCAAATCAACTCCGCATCCAAGATACCGCCGTCGCAGCAAACGGAATACTCCTTACCGAAACCTCCCTTGTCGTTGCTGGTTCTGCTGGAGCAGAAACCATCACATACGGTAGTTCAAATATAGTGAAAACTGGTGGAAATATGGGTATTTCTGCTCCAACTGGATTATCTATAAACGCTGGTGTAGGTGTGAATATTAATAGTGGAACCGCCCCAGTTCAAATAACCCAACCTCTAAATACAACCTCAAAACTAACTACGAATATAGCGAATGTGAATTACTATGCTGATTACGTGATAGATAACGCCAACTCTACGGCGGTTGTTAACATCCCTCCGCCCAACTACAACGGACAGCGTTTAACGTGTATAGCGAGGGGAATAGCACCATTGATAAGTTGGGTTCCATTTGGAAACTTGGCAACAACGGCAAGTCCAAACGGAGTTTATGCGACGTTACTATCTTCTCAAAATGAGGTATGGGTAGCACGGACGGATAGTGCCACCGTTGAAGTATGGGATGCTGCCCTCTCCGCTATACAAGCCACCATCGTTCTCGCTGGAGGTGCGGAGCGATGTTATGTGCTATATGAAGCTGGAGGGTTTATGTTTATAGGAGGTAGTTTTACTCAAATTGGGGCGACATCACAGAACGGACTTGGGAGGTGTAATGTCACCGCTCCATACGCAGAAGATAAAATGTTGGATACAGTAAATAATCACGATGGGGTAGATACGACTGTTGGAGTTAATGGAGTATATGCCCTTGAAGTTCAAGGGGCGTATCTATATGCTGGTGGGACTTTCTCGCAGTTTCTTCCCACCGCCGCGACAGCAAACAATTTTTTTAGAGTAGAGTTTTATACTTCCCCAACCAACGCCCAACTCTATACAGAGGTAGGTGGTGGGACGAATGCCCCAGTGTATGCCCTACTTAATACTGGTACTTATTTATTCGTTGGGGGCGACTTCACTTCTGTTGGACCCAACGCTTATAATTATTGTGCGACTTGGGACGGACTAAATTGGGGTTTTACAGATTCCAATTCTTTTAATAACACAGTAACTGTTCTTGAAAGCGTCAATTTTGTTGGAGTATTCGTAGGTGGGGGGTTTACTCATAGTCCACAAGCGTATTCGTGTTATCTTGATTATAACGTTCCAACAGCAGCCAACCAAGCAACAAATCTTTCAATAGCAAACCCCCTAACGAGAGGTTGCTCTTTTTATAATGGCACCACCTATGTAAATACACAGACCGACGGCACCTTTAGTTCCAACACGCTAGGCGTGTGGGTTAGTGAGGGGTCAGCTGGAAATGCTACACCGTCTTTTTTTGGTTCATTCAACGGAACCCTAAATGTAGCGTGGGTTGACGCGGTTGGTTATTATAAGCGAGATATTCCAGCACAAACCTCAACATTCACTCTAACGAGCGGTAATTTTGAGTTTAATAATAATGCTACATACACGACTGCTACTATTATTGTTCCGGATGTCGCTCAATCTTGGATAGGTGTTGATGTGGCGACAGCTCCAAAATGGATACAAATAGCGTATAACCCCTATTTGAATTATACTTAATTTTAGAATTAAAATAAATAAAATCATTTTTAAATCAGATTTTATTTATGTGAAATCAATCGCCCTTTAGGGTTTTACTTTATATTTAGGGTCTTCGACTCCGAGACGGCGCGGCATACCCTTCAGCAATCCGAGTGCTTTATCTTGGAGCATTTCGCCGTGTACCAATGGACTTGCTTCAAAGGAGCGTCCGCTGTGCGTGTATACATCATTCTGTTCGTCGTGGTACCCTTCATAGCTTTCCTTCGGAAGACGACGGCGGCGAGCCAACCCTATACGCTGACCTCCACTCGTTTTCGGTGTAGGATGGAGGTCTTCCTCTGTGGGCTGGAGTGCTTTAGGCAGCTTGGCGTATTTGATGTTCACCTCCACGCCATTGCCTCCGCCTTCCATTCCCTCTTCGTCATCATCGTCGTAGCCGTGATTACCACCCCTCACGCTCGCCTTTCGTGCGTTGGCGGACTTTTCGCCTTGTTTATATCTGTACGCTTTTGTGCCGTTACACAGAGAAGAAGTGAAACAACAACGACCAGCGCCGTCTGCTCCTCGCCTTGCTGCTTGCCTATTACTGAGATAGGTCTGAACCAATCTTGCTGCGATTCCAGCGATACGCCATTTCGCAGCGAGAAAAGGTAGTAACACTTCCGGATGTTTTACAATATAGGTGAGAACGACTTGAGTGGCTTCATTTTCATAGACATCCCTTGCCGCTCCTGCTGCCGATTGAGCCGCAGCATTAGCCCTTTGAACCGCATCAATCATAACTGGGGCGGCAGCGGCAGCACCAGCGCCGGCAGCTTGAGCCGCAGCCATTACAGCCGCTGGAGTACCGATGGCGGCGGCAATCAAGCCATTAAGAGCCGCTTCAAGAGCATCCCTACCGTGTCCCCTGAGTTTGTACATAGCACGTTCAAGTGCGTTTGTTCTATCTTCATCGCCGACGAGCATCCAGTCCTCTTCATCGTCTACATCGGCTTCATCTTTCAAGTTGCCTTCCGCATTAAGTCGAATAATACCTCCCTCCATACGACGAGAAATAGCACTTGGACGACCACTTCCGAGAACGCCTCTATTCTGAAGAATGGGGATAATCGACCCAGTACTGTCGCCAATGTATTCGTTCCCCCTATAACGATTTTTCAATTGGGCGAGTGTATTCGGAATAACGGACGTACCAGTGAAATCGTTATTAAGGCGGAGAGGTCGCCCTCTTGGAGCATTGCCGTTGCCGTTGCCCTTGCCGTTGCCCTTGCCGTCACCCATAAAGAACCTAAATGGTGCTGTGACTCCTTTTAAAAGAGAAGAGGCATTAGGGTTTTTATTAGAAAACGAATTAAATGCGGAGGATGCGACATTTTGAGTAAATGGGCTTTTCTTGTACCCTTTATACAAATGACCAACTCCTTCTTCCACTAAATCTTCAAGAAGGTCACCCAAGAATCCGCCTTCCATACCGTTGCCCTTGCCGTTGCCCTTGCCGTTGCCCTTGCCGTTGCCCATAAGTTTCAAATTATTTTTAACAACCTCCACACTTATACCCAATGCCGCAGCGACTTGTCTTACTTCATTTTTCACCCTTCCTCTTGCCGCTTTATCCATATTATTATATCCATCTAATTGTTGGGTTAGACCCAAATCTTGAATCTTATCGAAAATCGCTCTTTGGGTTTTTGCGGCTTTGCCACGCTGCTGTTTAGCTAGTGCTGCTGCTGCTGATGCTGCTGCTTCTGCCTCTTGTCGTCGTCTAAATTCTTCCATTACGGCTTCCGGTATATTAGGTAGACGAGGATTAGGACGCAGTGGGCGAGGTTGCGGCGGCGGCGGTTGCGCTGGTCCACCTTGCTGTCCTTGCTGTCCTTGCTGTGCGTTGTCGCGTCGGTAGTCGCTTATTGCGTCTATAATAGTAGCAATATAAGCATCTATTTCGTCATCATTTTGAAGACCATAAAATTGTTGGAGTTCATCTCTAGTATCATCTTCGAAAGCGTTTACAATATCATCAGCGTCTACATTTGGGTCACTAATACTATTGCCAGTTTGACCCTCGAATCTATTAATATCAGTAGCAATACGACGATGTATACCTTCCAATTCTTGTTCTCTCGCCCTATTCACTTGTTGGGATAGTTGAGGGTCATCTTGATATGCGTCTATAACACGACTGATGAATTGTGGATTTACATTTGTGAATGCTGCTTCTAGCGGAAATGTATTTGGGTCTTGGACTGGCTGCGGCGCTGGCTGCGGCGCTGGAGGCGGCGGTTGCGGCGCTGGTCCGCCCTGCTGCTGTTGCTGTTGCTGTTGTTGCTGTTGCTGTTGTTGCTGTTGCTGCTGTTGCTGCTGTTGCTGCTGCTGCTGCTGCTGCGGCGGAGGAGGAGGAGGGTTGTTAGGGTTGAAAGGAGGTTGACCGGCTGGTCCCCCTTGATTTGCGAGTACATTCGGCGGCAATCGTTGGTTTAGAAGTGAAGTTCTTGCCTCTGCTCCATATCTAACATTCTTGTAAAATCCAACTTGAAGTTGTTGAAAAATATCCGCGAGAGATGCCTCATTCTGAACCGTTGCGGCTTGTCCTTGCTGTGCGAAAACTTGTTCTTTAAAAGATTTAATCTGTTGTATACCATTTGCGAAGAATTGAAAAAGGTCATCTTTTAGTTTTTGGCGAACGTAGTTGTAGTCGCCAGCAGTAGCCGCTTGAACATTCGCATCGGTCTGCTGACCTTTAAGGTAAGGATTAATTCTCGCGACCAATTTATTCCAAGCAAGAGACACTGAACTAAAATCGGCAAATCCTCTATCAATCGCTTCGTCTGAATTCATTTCAGTGAGACCTTGATTGAGTGCGTTTTTAACGTTTTCAATATCTTTATTGAACTGGAACGCTATTTGCTGGAGTTTATCGTTAGGGGGAATTTCGCTTTGGGGCATAATAGCGACTTGCTGTTGTTCGCGTTCAAAGACCTTCTTGTTTGCCCTTAAATCTTCGTCAACACATTCTCGGTTTTGCCGATTTCGTAGAGATAGGACTACCATTTTATGTTATAATATATATATAACGTATATATTTATTATAATTTTATTGCTAAATTATAATCCATTACAGATTTTATTTATTTACGATATGTTGCCGATGCTTGCGATAATGCGTCCTTGTACGAAACGCCGTGTTTGGATGCGTATGCTTTTACGTGCGTAATCCACGCTGAAGCACGCCCTCCACTCGCACGACCTCCGATGGTTCCATACATTTGGTCTACTGGTGTCAAAGCACGACCGCCGCACGAATACATCGGCATAGCCCCACCCTCGCCTTGATAGGCATCCGGTACGTCAAGACCGTAAGGGTCTTTAAGGGTAGGAGGGTTTCCACCATAGTTGCTATCCGCTCCACTGCGACGACGACGACGACCTCCGCTAGCGGCAGAGCGGTCGACATACCCTCTTGTTGCTACATTTCTAGGAGGAAGTAGACCGCTGGGCTGTTCGTCATTGTCGTATCCATACAAGCTTTCTTGTCCCATAGCTGCGACTGGTGCTTGACCTCCCTTCATATACAGACGTTTACCACCAGCACCAAGAGCGTTTACCCTTTCTCTTTGGCGACGGTCGGCACTAACTATATCGCCTCTCATTTTAGAGCGGAGTTTATCATCTTCACGGTCAAAACCGTCTTGCGCTCTCATCGCCATACCAAAGTTACCGCCTTCAGCAACCATAGGGGGTCTGTATCGTGCGTCTTTCATTCTTCCAGTACCTCCACAGCATTGACAGTCACTTCCATCGTCCCCTCCGCCGTATGACATAGCACCGCCGCTGGCACGACCTCCGTATGACATAGCACGACCAATTCCCTTACCTTTTGGTTTTCTTTTTAATGCCCCTTTCAATTCATCCTTAAATGCCTCTTTTCCTACTTCAATCGCAATAGGTAGGAGTTCATCCTTCGCAAATTCTCCTGCTTTGCGAAATCCGTGTTTAAGGTAGGGTAATGATGCGTTAAATGCTGGACCAAGAACGTTTGCTACTTCTCGAGGTATTTGACCAAGTTTTTTAAAAAGGGTATCGAAGAATCCCCTACCACTCATAACTGGGTGTCCTTTTCCAATCTTGAATAGTTTTTGGAATATATCGACCAAATGGGGTATAGCTAGAGCAGCTAGATGAGCAATATCGTCCGCAGCCATTTTACCACCACTGACACGTCCACCGCTCGCACGACCGCCCCTCTTCATTACACTCATCCCAATTTTGTGTGCCATATCTGTAAAAATAGGCAATGCTGGTTTCAATCTTTTGTCTAGATGGGACTTTAATAAATCCTTCATCATCATTAATTTCATATTCCTCGCACCACCGCTATAGGCACCGCCAAATAAGTTGCTAAGTAAATTTCCGACAGAACTGGCAGCATTACTGGCTAAATCAGCTGGGAGCTTTAACATATCACTGGGGTTCGATGTCAAATAATCCCCCAAGTTTCGACCGCCGCTGTTACGACCGCCGTACGACATAGCGCCGCCAACTTCGCGAGACGCTTCTTCGAAGGAACCGCCTATCATTTCATTCTCATAATCGTCGGCATAAGCACCGCCGCCCTCCATTTCCTCATCTTCACTCAAATAATCGTCACCTTCACCTCCAACACCGCGTCCGCTTCCATTGAGACGGTCTACCATCTGCCCTTTGCGTCGCTGAAGGGCGTTGCTCTTTGCTGTCAAAGCACGATTGTATGCGTCATTATATCCAACCATTTTAATTTATGTTATACTATCCCTTAATATAATTATTTTAATACTTATTTTACTCCAATATTATTTACATTCTCTAATGAATTTCTATCAAACTCTTCTATGATTTTTTACACCGCCATTCCACTCATCAGATTTGGCGGAGCGATGGCTTTTGGGTGAGGTTCTGCTACATCTGCCTTAACCTCCGCATCAACATCGCGGTCAA
>Ga0181348_1001016_pt1 | contig 12293 bp, 19 predicted proteins | sample Su13VDMM110DN_FD_130092 | JGI IMG/M metagenome (GOLD analysis project Ga0181348, IMG submission 130092) | Freshwater viral communities from Lake Michigan, USA - Su13.VD.MM110.D.N | ecosystem: Environmental > Aquatic > Freshwater > Lake | place: USA: Michigan | collected 2013-07-16
ACCTATAGCTTTAAAAATAAAAACAAATAAATAATATTTATAAATATGAATCGACTTAGACAATTAGTTAAAGAAGTACTACAACATCACAATTCAAAAAAACACTGTTGTGCTGCTTGTAGTTTAAAAATTAAAGAAGAACTAAAACCTGCTTCAAAATTATATGAAATTGATGGTATATTAGTAATTGATACAGATGCAATGTTCCATAAACAAGTAATGTCAGATATTAGAGCTATTACTGGAATAACAATTGTTAAAGATTATATTTATGAACCAGCAGGCGGATCTGAAAATCGTGGTTATGCTACTTTAAGTATTAAAATTGATCCAGCACCCTTTGAAAATAAAAACGCAACTGAAATTACTACTAAAGTAATTGAAGATATCAAACATGTTAGAGGAGTTCGTGCTTTTAAATTAAAAAAAGGACCAATAAGTATTGAACTATAATGAAAACAACTAAACGCAGAAACAGAAAAAATACTGTTAAAAATATCAAACAACTACAAGCTAATCTTAAAGTGATAGCGAGTTTAAAATAAAACATAATATTTATAAGCATGAAATTACAACAACTACGTAAACTAATTAAAGAAGAATTAGAAACAGCATTAGCAGAAGCTCCAATTGAAGAAACAACACACAAACTTGAAAAAGATGAATTAGGTAAATTTTATGTTGTTACTAAACCAACCCAACCTAAAGAAAATAACATTCATGAAACTAACATTATGGAATTTGCCAAGAAAATTAAATCAGGTGAATTAGATGAAGCTAGAATTGTAGGTGTATATGAAAAAAGTGGTTCAGCTAAAACTAAATCAAAAGAACTTTTAGATAAAATTGAATCAGAAATGAATGAATTAAAAACTCACATGGATGAATTCCGTTCTAAAAAAAGTGAATTAGATGGTGCTAAAACTAAAGCAGCAGAAATTATTAAAAAATATAAAAAATAACTATGAAAAAACAATTAATAAACGAACAATTCAGCCGCATGCAAAAAATTGCAGGTCTTATTACTGAAAACCAAATCAATGAAGAATCACATTCTCCAGATAAAATGTTTGAACTAATACAAATGTATATTAGTAATTATCATGATGGAGGTATGGGTGCTGGTGCTGCTTTAAATAAAATAGAAGATATTCTTGATGGAAAATTAGATGGCTATGATATAGCATTCTTAAAAGGTGAAGAAGATTCTTACTAAGAATTAACATAATTAAACTTATAACTTAAAAGATAGCCCACCCAACAAAGGAGGGCTATTTTTGTTTGGCCTCCTCATAAAATAATGTTATATTTGATATATGAATATATTCTATATTAATGAAGATCCAATCCTTGCGGCGCGTGAATTAGTAGATGATCACATCCGTAAAATGCAGATAGAATCCGCGCAAATGTTATGTACAACTTTTTGGCATTTTGGACATGAAGCTCCATATAAAAAATGTTTTTTCAATCATCCATCAACTAAATGGGTTCGTGAATCAATAGAACATTTTGATTGGTTATTAAATCATGGATTAGAAATATGTGAGGAGTTTGAGAAACGTTATGGTAAACCACATGTTACTAAAAATACATTAATATGGTGTCAAACAAATAGAAACGCATTAAACGGTTTAATCTCAACGAATTCATTTGTTCCTCCACCACAATGTATGCCTGAAGAATATAAGAAGCAAGATACTTTGGAAGCATACAGAAATTTTTATATATTAGATAAGATAGGCGTAAAAAAATTAAATTACAATAAATTAAATAATCAACCTGAATGGACAAAATAGTGATAATAGGTGCCGGAGTAGCGGGTATAAATGCAGCTACTAAATTAATAGACAATGGGTATCCAGGTGAGTTAATTACAATAATTGATAAGGGTAATGACCCATACAATCGCTTACCTGAAGAAGTAATGACAGGTATGTTAGGAGCTGGAGGATGGAGTGATGGTAAATTAACATATCACACATCAATTGGAGGACAATTATCAAAGTATTGTGGTGAAGAAAAAGCAATGGAATTAATGGATCAAGTAATTAAAAACTTTACTCGTTTCCATCCTAAACCTGAAGAAATATTTATGTCTGATCCACAAGAAGAACCTGAATTTATTAAACCATACTTTGGTTTGAGAATGTTCCCTGTATGGCATATTGGAAGTAATTATCTTCATCTCATCGCTTGCAAATGGTATGAATATTTATTATCGAAGGGAGTGAATTTCATGTGGAATACTGAAGTCACCGATATAAACTTTGATAATAATGAAATCGAATTTAAAACAAACTAAAATTTACATTTACTTTTTAGAAAAGAATAATAATGTCTTTTATGTTGGTAAAACAAAAAATCCTAAACGTAGAGAATATGATTGGAAAAGAGAATTTGGAGAAGACATTGTTTTTAATTTAGTAGATGAAACAGAAAATGATAAAACAATATGGAAATTTTGGGAAAATTATTGGATTCAACAATTTAGACAGTGGGGGTTTAATTTAATTAACCAAAATGAAGGTGGTGGTGGTTTAGATAAACATTCTGATGAAACTATTAAAAAAATTAGATCTAAAAAAATAGGTAAAAGATATAATAAACCTTATAAAACTAGAAAAGATAAAGGATTAAAACATAATAAACAACAAGGTATTAAAATTGGTCGTCCTGAAGGATTTAAATATAGTGAAGAACTTAAATTACATTTAAGTAACAAAATGAAAGGACGTTCAAAACATACTGAAGAAGGAAGATATAAATTTGTAGATAATAATGTATATTCTTTTATTAATATAGGTACTAATGAAGAATTTAATGGTATTAGATATGATTTTCAAAAGAAATATAATTTAAGATATAAAGGGATATATAATTTAATAGCAAATAAAGCAAAAACATATAAAGGATGGAAAATAAAGAATTAATAGAAAAATATGTACTAGCAGGTGTACATCAAAATAAGATAATCACAACTAAAAATCCAAGCGTTGTTAATTGGTCTTTATCAAGAAAATGTATTGTTAGTGAAAATGGAATAGAACCACTGGAAGTTATTGATGATGGGAAGGGTAATAAGAGATTATCTTATGAAAATAATAGAATAATTAGTATGCAAATTAGAACCGAATTAACTAAAGATGATGTAGAAGAAATTAATAATTCAAATGGGATTATTTGTACAGATGCTTTATATGGTAGAGAAGGTTTTCGATACGGATTTATACCTTCATAATTTAAAAATAAAATACGATACTTTAATATTTGCAGTAGGTAAATCAGGTATTGACTTTGGTAAACAACTAGCAGATGATTATAAATTACCTACCGAGCAAAAGTCGGTCCAAATAGGCTGTAGATTTGAAGCACCACAAAAATATTTCCAAAAATTAATTGATGTATCTTATGATTTTAAACTTTACCAGAAATTTGATAACGTATCTATTCGTAGCTTTTGTACTAATAATAACGCTGCCTTTGTGGCTGTTGAAGAAACTTATGGTGATGTTAGTTACAATGGCCATGCGAAAAAAGGCGAAGAATATAGGAACGATATGACTAATTTTGGTATATTAATGGAAATTAAAGGTATTGAAGATCCGTTTACTTGGTCAAGAAGAGTAGTAGAATCATGTCAAGCTAATAAAACTGGATTATATTACTCACCTAACATGACTCGTAAACCAGGATTAACATCAGAAGGTACAACTGTATCAGCTTGGGAAATATCTGAACATTCATTAGATAATATTAGAAATGCTATGGGTGGTTATTTTGAAAATATTGAAAAGTTTATTGATGATATGAACAAAATATTTGAATTTGGTGATGATTATGGAATCTACATTCCAGAGATAAAATATTTATCTCCAGAACCACTTGTAAACCATGATAATTTATCATTAAATCAATATCCAAACGTACATTTTGTAGGTGATGCATTATCAGCAAGAGGAATTACTGTATCAGGAGCGCATGGAATATATGTTGCTGAATATTTATTGACAAAATAATATGTCTACAATTGTACTCTTAAGTTGCACTAAATCAAAACTTGACCATTCAGCTCCTGCACAGGAACTATACTCTGCGTCACCAATGTTTAATAAAACGTTAGAGTATGGTAAGTCATTAAAACCAGATAAAATGTTTATATTATCTGCTAAACATCATTTAGTACCTCTTGATAAAGAATTAGCACCATACGAAAAAACACTTAAGGAAATGCCTAAAGATGAAAAAGAAGCATGGGGTGAAGAAACATTTAAACAAATGAAATCTAAAGGTATTTCTCCTGAGAAAGATAATTTTATATTTTTAACAGGTTCAGAATATATGAAACCTTTACTTAAATATATTCCAGAAGACCATATTCAAAAACCAATGGAAGGTAAACGATTTGGTGAGCGTTTAAAGTGGTTAAATTCACAAGTACAAAAAGTAACAGAAACTATTAAACTAATAAAAACAATAATTTATGAAGAATTCAAAAAAGCAACTAGAAGAATATATTAAATTATATTTGAATGATGCTGAGGATTACGGTGACGATGATGAATTTTTAATCATCGCTGAAAACACACTAACTAAATTCAACAAAAACTTAATTACAGAATCTGAATTTGATTTAGAATCAGTATTGACTGAAGCTATAAACAAAGCACAAACTAAATCAAAAACTGTACTACAAGATTTTCGTATCTACATACAAAACATATAGGCTAGTTTGGCTATTAGGGGAAAGGATGTTATATTATATATATGACAAAAACACCTTTTCCTCAATCAAGAAAATTAACAAAAGCCGATGGTACCATAATGCATATATGGGATGGAAAAATCCATAACTGGGAAGGACCAGCATTAATACCTGAAGGTAACAATAAAAAACGTGAATATTATTTATACGGTATTAAATTCACTGAGAAAGAGTGGAAAGAACGTAAAAAACAATTAACAGGTTTACCGTTTTATAAAAATTCAGCAATTAAATCAAGAACATAATATGAGAATAGGTTTTGCAGGAACAATGAGTGTAGGAAAGACTACATTAGTAAATGCTCTAAAGGAAATGGAGCAATTTAAAGATTATAAATTCGCTACTGAACGTAGTAAATACTTAAATGATTTAGGTATTCCATTAAATACTGATTCTACATTATTAGGACAGTTTGTATTCATGGCTGAAAGAGCTGCTGAATTAATGAATGAAAATATTATATCAGATAGAACAATATATGATGTATGTGCATTTACTTTTAGTTCTAAGTCTATAGTATGGCATAATAAAGAAACATTAGTTAAAACAGGAATGTTATTAACTGATAAGTATGATATAATATTTTATGTGTCACCTGAAGGTGTAGAAATTGAAGATAATGGCGTTAGAACAACAGATCCTGATTATAGGATGAAAATTGATGCTGTTATTAAAGCTATGTTAAAAGAATATCCACCAGTTAAAGTAGTAGAATTATCTGGTTCTACTGAGGAAAGATGTGCTAAAATATTACAATCAATAAGTTTATAATATTTATATATAAACATTAAACATGAAACACACAACATTACTTAAGATTATTAGAGAAGAAATTCAAAATGTTATAAAAGAAGAAACATATGTTGGTAAAGATTCTAAAGACGAATTTATTAAAAATCCAAAAACATCTACTCTTTCTGCTGATGCTAAAAAATCAGCACTAAAGACTTTAGATAAAAATTTAGATTCAGTAACATTAGAAGAAGAAGAATTAGATGAAATGGCTCGTGCTAAAGTAATTTATAATTTAGTACCCGCTGAAAAATCAAGTTTAGAAAAAATTGTTGATGCCGCTAAAGGTAACACTAAATTAGCGTTACAATATTTATTAGATAATGGAGAATTATCAATTGCTGATTTAGCAAAAGATCTTAAAAAAGATCCTGCAACATTTAATAATCCACCATTTAGAAAATTAATGGCTGATTTAGCAGATAGAGGTATTACTAAAACAGATGCTAATTTTGTTGAAAAAGCACCTAAAGCTGCTGCTCCTAAAGCAGAAAAATCAGTATCAGTAATGCCTAAAGCAGAAAAACCAGCTAAACCAACTAAATCAGTTTCAACTGATGATAGTGAAGAAAGTGATTTTGAACAAGAAGCACCATCAGATAAAGATGTAGCAGCAGCTGAAAAAGAATTTGGTGATGTAGGAGCTGAAAAATTAGGTGGTGAAGAAAAAGCAAAATTCGAAAAGTTAAATAAAGCAATTATTGCAAAAGCAACAAAATTAGAAAAAATGCCTATGTCACAAAGATCTAAATCATTAGATATGGCGGTATTAAAACAAATTATAGCTAAACCTGAAATCATAAAATTATTCAAATCAAGAGGAATAAACGTTAAAGATTTAGTTAGTAATGTTATAGCATAATCATGAAATTTAAATTTGAATATATTATTATAATAGTCCTTGTAGTAGCTTTGCTACTACAAAGGGCTTGTAATAAAAATAATGTAGTAACTGAAACTACTATTAAAACAGAAATTAAATGGGATACAATAAATAAAACAACTCCTGTTTATGTTCCTAAGTGGAAAACACGTACTGAAATTGATATCGATACCTTTACTGTTCCAATAGATACTATCGCTATACTTAAAGATTACTACGCAATATACGCATATAGTGATACTATAAGTACAGATAGTGTTACAATTGTTATGAATGATTCTATTACAAAGAATAAAATATTGTCTCGTATTGTAGACTATAAAATAATATATCCTACAATTACCATTACTAAAGAAACAGTTATAAATAAGTCACAATTATATTATGGTTTAGGAATTAAAGCTGGAGCTAACATAAGCATAGGACCTGAACTCTTATATAAGACTAAAACTAACCAAGCATTTGGATTAGGATTGGAAGTTAATCAAAATTTTCAACCCTCATTATCCATAAGAATGTATTGGAAAATAGGAAAATAAATGCCTGATTACAAACAAATAATCAAAGAAGAATACTTGAAATGTCTTCAATCACCAGATCATTTCATGAAAAAGTATTGTTTTATACAACATCCTCAACGTGGTAGAATAATGTTTAACCTATATCCATTTCAGGGTAAAGTTCTTAACTTATGGAAAGAAAATCCATATTCTATTGTTCTTAAATCTCGTCAGTTAGGTATATCTACATTAGCTGCTGGTTATTCATTATGGTTAATGTTATTTCATAAAGATAAAAATGTACTGTGTTTAGCAACAAAACAAGAAACTGCTAAAAACATGGTTACAAAAGTAAGATTTATGTATGATAACTTACCGGCGTGGCTTAAGATACCAGCAGATGAAAATAATAAATTAAGTTTAAGACTATCAAACGGTTCTCAAATTAAAGCTGTTTCAGCTGCAGGTGACGCAGGTAGATCCGAAGCTGTATCTTTGCTATTAGTCGATGAGGCAGCTTTTATTGATAATATAGGTGAGATTTGGGCTTCTGCTCAACAAACGTTAGCAACGGGTGGTGGAGCTATAGTATTATCTACTCCATACGGAACAGGAAATTGGTTTCATCAAACATGGGTAAAAGCAGAAGCTGATACCAGTAATAATCCGAATAAATTTTTACCTATAAAATTACCTTGGTATGTTCATCCTGAAAGAAATGAAGAATGGAGAAAATTACAAGATGAATTATTAGGTGATCCTAGATTAGCAGCTCAAGAATGTGATTGTGATTTTGCAACATCAGGAGATACAGTATTCTTTCCAGAATATATAGAGTTTTATGAAAAAACATATATGAAGGAACCTATAGAAAGACGTGGCGCTGATAAAAACTTATGGATATGGGAACCGGTTGATTATAGTCGTTCTTACATGGTTGTAGCTGACGTTGCTCGTGGAGATTCTAAAGATTACTCAGCATTTCATATTATAGATATAGAAACTAACACGCAAGTTGGTGAATATAAAGGTCAACTTAGTACAACTGAGTTTGGACATTTATTAGTAGGTATAGCAACAGAATATAATGAAGCATTATTAGTAGTTGAAAACGCTAATATAGGTTGGTCAACAATACAAACAATATTGGATAGAGGATACAAAAACATGTACTTTTCATCTAAGAGTGATAAAGCAGATGCTTCTACGTATTTTGATAAGTATAGTGACAACAGCAACTTAACAGCTGGTTTTACTAATTCATTAAAAACACGACCAATGGTTGTAAATAAGTTTAGAGAGTACATAGGAGATAAAAGTGTTATTATACAATCTAAACGATTAATTGAAGAAATGAAAGTCTTTATTTGGAAAAATGGAAGACCAGAAGCTCAATCAGGATATAATGATGATTTAATAATAAGTTTTGGTATTGGAATGTATGTAAGAGATACAGCTTTAAAATCAAATCTACAAGGAAGTGAAATGGCTAAAGCAACAATTAATAGCTTTACTAAAACACAATTTAACGGAGGTGCATATTCATCAGCAAATCCATACGGAAATGATTGGACAATGGATGTAAACGGAAGTCAAGAAAGTACTAGATGGTTACTATAATATATTTATAAACACAATGGCAGAGACAAACATATTTACTAGATTAAGACGATTATTCTCAACAGATGTCGTTATTAGAAACACAGGCGGAGATCAACTACGAGTTGTTGATGTTAACAATATCCAAAAATCCGGAGAGATAGAAACTAACTCATTAGTAGATAGATTTAAAAGAATTTATACTACTAGTCCTACTTCATTATATGGTCAACAGCAAAATTTTAACTATCAAACATTACGTACTCAATTATATTCTGAGTATGATGTAATGGATGGTGACGCTATTATAGCTTCAGCTTTAGATATTATTTCTGATGAAAGTACACTTAAAAATGAAAACGGAGAAGTACTTCATATTAAATCAAGTGACGAAGATATTCAAAAAATACTATATAATTTATTCTATGATGTATTAAATATTGAATTTAATTTATGGTCTTGGATTCGTCAAATGTGTAAATATGGTGATTTTTTCTTAAAACTAGAAATTGCAGATAAATATGGTGTATATAATATTATTCCATATTCAGCTTATCATATTGAAAGACAAGAAGCATTTGATAGAGAAAATCCAGCATCAGTAAGATTTAGATATGATGTAAATGGTTTAGCTGGTGTGACTACAGGATATTATGGTGTTCCAAATACAGATAGTGCTTCATCTATTTATTTTGATAATTATGAAATGGCTCATTTCCGCTTATTATCAGATACTAATTATTTACCTTACGGTAGAAGCTATTTAGAACCTGGCCGTAAATTGTATAAACAATATGCTTTAATGGAAGATGCAATGTTAATTCATCGTATTGTTAGAGCGCCTGAAAAACGTGTATTTTACATTAATGTTGCTGGTATTGCACCTACAGAAGTAGAAGCATTTATGCAAAAAACTGTTAATACAATGAAACGTACTCCATATATGGATCCAGCAACTGGAGATTATAACTTAAAATATAACATGCAAAATATGTTAGAAGATTTTTATATTCCAGTTCGTGGTAATGATCAAACAACAAAAATTGATACTACTAAAGGGTTAGAATATGATGGTATTAAAGACGTAGAATATTTAAGAGATAAATTATTTGCTGCCTTAAAAGTACCTAAAGCATTTATGGGTTATGAAAAAGACTTAACTGGTAAAGCAACATTAGCAGCTGAAGACATTCGTTTTGCTCGTACAATTGAACGTCTACAACGTATTATAGTATCAGAATTATATAAAATAGCAATAATTCATTTATATACTCAAGGATATGATGACGAATCATTAGTTAATTTTGAATTAAGTTTAACAACTCCATCAATTATATACGATCAAGAACGTATTGCTTTAATGAAGGAAAAAGTTGATTTAGCTAAAAACATTATGGATGCTAATTTATTACCTACTGATTGGATTTATGATAATATATTCCATATGAGTGATAATGAATATGGTGAATATAGAGATTTAATTAGAGAAGATGCTAAACGTGGATTTAGAATAAGTCAAATTAAAGAAGAAGGTAATGATCCATTTGAAACAGGTCAATCATATGGTACACCACATGATTTAGCTTATTTATATGGTAACATGAAAAATCATGGAACTACTCCTGAAGGATATGATGAAAAAGCAACTTTAGGTCGTCCAAAAGAAAAAGTAAGTAATATAAATACTCAAAATAACGCATTAGGAAGAGATAGATTAGGTGTAGATGACATGAAAACAGATGACCAACCAACACAAGGTCGTACTAATTATAAAGGTGGCTCACCACTAGCATTAGAAGGTTCAAAAGTAACATACCTAAAAAATAAACAGTTATTAGAAGGTATGAAAAAGAAACTTGTATTTGAAGAAGAAAAAAATGCTGGTACATACCTAAATGAAGATTTAATCAAAGACTAACAATTTTTATATATTTATAACAAAACTTACTTATTGATGAGTAACATTAAACACAATAAATTCAAAAACTCCGGAATATTATTTGAACTATTAGTTAGACAAATAACTAATGACACATTATCAAGTAAAGATTCACCGGCGGTAGATATTCTTAAAAAGTACTTTGTTAAATCAGAACTAGGTAGAGAATATAAATTGTATGATACTTTATTTAAAAGTACACAATTAAGTGAAACTAAAGCTAATATCATTATTGAAGAGGTATTGAAATCATCTAGAAGACTTAATAGAACTACTTTAAAAAAAGAAAAATATAATTTAATCAACGAAATTAAAAAACACTACAATTTAGAAGAGTTTTTTAAATCGAAACTTCCAAATTATAAGTCACAAGCATCTCTTTATACATTAATAGAGATATACAACACACAAGATCTTGTTGACCCAAATCAGATCATATCTAATAAAATGACTTTATTAGAAACATTAACTACTCAGCCTATTAATGAAACTGAAGTTAGAGAAAATGTTCTTGAAGAATTTAAAAAATATGATAAAGATTTACGTATATTGACATACCAAGTATTATTAGAAAAATTTAATGGTAAATATGGTTCGTTAAATGATAACCAAAAATTAGTTTTAAGAGAATTCATTAATGCTGTAGATAATAATACTCGTTTAAGAGAATTTTATAATGCTAAAATAAAAGACGTTAAAGTTCAATTAACTGAACTAAACAAAAACACATCTAATAAAGTTACTAAAATTAAACTTAATGAAGTAATATCTTTAATTACTGAAATAGATAAGTCATCTAAAATATCAAATGATGATATAGTTAATTTGTTACAATATTACTCATTAGTTGAAGAACTAAAAATTATTAAATAATGGAACAAAAATTTAGAAAACTCATTAGAGAAGAAATTCGCAAAGCATTAAAGGAAATTGAAGAAATGCCTGAAGATGATATATTAGCACAACTTAGAAAATCAATGAAACCTTATATTACTGGTAATAAAGGACCAGTAGATGTTAAGATAATTGATAAACGTAAAGGTAGTAATGGTAAAGAAAAAACTATCACTATGGGTCAAGATGAAAGTGGTAACATTAAAGTAATGGAAGTAGATGAAGCTATAAAAGATAAATTAATGGTTGGAATAGTTTGCACTATTTTAGCATCTGGATTAGTTTCTTGTACAAAAGATACTAGTGGAGTAGGTTATAATTTTGGAGCTCGTAAAACAACATATGATATATCTAATCAGAAAAATCCAAATAGTAAAATAAAAATATCATCAGTTGACGCTGGTGAAAAAACATATGATGTAGATTCAACATCTGGTGTTTTAGATAGATTTGTAACTAGTTCAGGTGGTAAATTTAAAAGAGCTATGTCTCCAACAGAAGCAAAAATAATGTTGGCTGGAAAAGCTTATCAAGCTGAAAGAATAGGTAATACAAATAAACGATTAACACCTAAAAACTTAGTATATGATTTTGATGCTGAAGATGGGACTATATCAACAGATCTTTATAGTACTGAGGTAGCTAACATGGATGATTGTAGAGAGCATCCATTATGGGATTTAGGTCTTCAATATTTTAAAGATGAGGGAGTTGATACAAATGCTCTTGTTAGAAAAGCAGATCAAGAAGTAGAAAGCGGTATTAAATATACTAAATAACATGAAACACACAGAACTAAATCAATTGATCAAAGAAGAGATCAAGAAAGTATTAAAAGAAGAGGCTACCTTTGATAAGATTAAACGTCTGTTTCAAAGAACACCAATAGAAGTTAAATTATTAAACAGTTTAGATGTATAT
>Ga0181348_1001017_pt1 | contig 12284 bp, 7 predicted proteins | sample Su13VDMM110DN_FD_130092 | JGI IMG/M metagenome (GOLD analysis project Ga0181348, IMG submission 130092) | Freshwater viral communities from Lake Michigan, USA - Su13.VD.MM110.D.N | ecosystem: Environmental > Aquatic > Freshwater > Lake | place: USA: Michigan | collected 2013-07-16
GGGCTATATCAGCACCGGCCCACGCATCCGCTGGCGATTGCTTGGGCCATACTTCCAGATTTGGCCGGGAATGAACGCAGGCGAGTTGCTTGGGTTTGAGTACCGCAGCATTGCGTGGGCTTACAACGCCCTTGGTGTGTCAAAAAACAGTTTTACTTCCGACACCGACACTTGCGTGTACCCCGACCGCGTGATGGTTCTGGGCACCAAACTAAAGTATTTTGAGGCTAAGGGCTTCGACACCACGGCGTTGTACCGCGACTACCTTGCAGAACTAGAGACCGCTATTGGTCAAGACGTAGCCGCTGCCAATCTTTCGTTTGCCCCGCGACCGGGAGCCGTACTGATTGGGTACGACAACATCCCCGATAGCGGTTACGGCTCGGACGGTTAGTAATGGCTAGTCCGGTACGCAGGCGGTTAATCCAACGCACGACGGCAAACGTTGCATCTTTGCCTGCCCCGGTGGGCGGCTGGAACGCTCGGGATGCACTTGCCAACATGGCTCCGACCGACGCCGTGTACTTGGAAAATATGTTTCCGAGCGTTTCCAACGTGAATTTGCGCGGTGGATATATTAAACACAAGACCGGACTTCCCGGCACCGTTGATACGCTGATGACGTACAACGCTGGCAACACAATCGCGTTGTTTGCCATTTCAACGGGCAACATCTATGACGTAACCTCTGCAGGTACGGCAGGGTCGGCGCTAGTCGCCAGCCTGTCTAACTCCGCATGGGAATACACCAACGTTACCACGGGTGGTGGCAGTTATCTCTACGCTTCCAACGGTGTGGACAAGCCGTTGCTGTACAACGGAACCACATGGACGCCGATTGATAGCGTATCCACGCCTGCCATCACGGGCGTTACTACAACTGACTTGGAAAGCCCCACGCTGTTTAAAAACAGGGTGTGGTTTATCCAAAAAAACACGTTAAAGGCGTGGTATTTGCCGGTTGCGTCTGTGGGCGGTGCAGCCAACGTTCTTGACCTTTCTAGCGTCATGCACTTGGGCGGCAAACTCACGGCAATGGCAACGTGGACGATTGACGCGGGATATGGAGTAGACGACAACCTTGTCTTGATAAGCGACAAGGGCGAGGTTGCTGTATATCGCGGCACCGACCCTACCAGCGCCTCTACATGGTCGTTGATCGGTGTGTGGATTCTCGGCCAGCCAATTAGCCGCAGGTGCGTAACCAAATACGGCGGTGATTTGTTGATTCTGACGCTTGACGGGCTTATTCCGTTTGCTTCTGCGCTGCAATCCTCGCGGCTTGACCCCAACATTGCGCTGTCGGATAAGATACAAGGCGCGTTTGCGTCTGCCGCACGCACCTACAAGGACACGTTTGGCTGGGCGTTAATTTACAACCCGCTAAACAACGCCCTAATTATCAATGTTCCGGTCAGCACTGGACAACAGCAGTTTGTGATGAACAACATCACAAAAGCGTGGTGCAATTTTACGGGCTGGAACGCAAGTTCATGGGCGTTAATTGGCAGTGAGCCGTATTTTGGCGGCAATACCTACGTCGCAAAGGCATGGACAACGGGCGACAACGGCTTCATGGACGATAGCGAGCCGATCCCGACCAAGGCGCTGCAGGCGTTTAACTACTTCGAGACACGCGGCGTCATTAAGTATTTTACCCGCGCACGGCCTAGCATTTTCAGTAACGGCCAGCCGCAAATTGTCATTGGCATCAATACCGACTTTCAGACGGTTGACCAGACGGGTGCGCTGTCGTTCTCGCCCACTACCGCAGGGCTATGGGGCATCGGGTTATGGGACGTTGCGCTGTGGGGTTCGGATGTTGTCATCACGAACAACCAGTCTGGCGTGACGGGTTTGGGTTACTCGGGAGCCATTTCGTTCACTAGTAGCAGCAAAAACCTGCAGATTCAGTGGGCCTCAACTGATGTGGTTTATCAGATAGGATGGGCTGGAATATAGTTAACGGCCCTAAAGTGGGCCTATGGGTAACCGAGCGGACGCAGGGCGGGTTTGACCCGCAGCGGTCGGTTGCCATTGGGTTAGAGCGTGACGGCGAAATAGTCGCCGGTACGGTTTATGAGAATTGGAACGGGGTTAGCGTGATGTGCCACATTGTTTGGCAGCAGGTTACTCCGGCGTATTTAGCGGCGGTGTACGACTATCCCTACAACGTCGCAAAAGTTGATAAGATTATAGGGCCAATCAGTAGCAACCATACAAGGGCGCTCGCATTGGTCAGCAAGATGGGGTTTTTGGAGGAAGCGCGGATTAAAGGAGCCGCGCATGACTCTGGGGACATTGTTTTGATGACTCAGACACCCGAACGGTGTCGATATTTGGAGCCTCGGTATGGGAAAAAGATCACCAGCGCCGCCACCAACGCCTGATTACGCTGCAATAGCGCGTCAGCAAGGGCAGGAAAACATAGAGGCCGCACGCCAGTCGGCCTATATGTCCAATCCCAATGTCTACACGCCAACGGCGAGTCAGACGGTATCGTGGCAGAAAACGCCGCAATTCAACCAAAGCGGCTATGACCAAGCATTAAATGAATTTCAAACGCAGTCGCAATTTGGCACGGAGGGCCTTACAGAACCTAACCGCGAGGCGTTTACCTCCTATATTGAACAACCAACCGTTCGTCAGGAATTGGTTGGCGAATCCAAAAACATCTTTGACATTCAGCAGCAAGCCGAAAAAGCGATGGCATCGCTCGGCCAGCGCGAAATTGGTGATCTTTCCCAATATCTCAACAAAGACTTTTTAGCCTCGCTGTCGCCAATCCTTACGGGATATGGCGATTACGGCACCACTACCGACGCTCCTAATCTCGCATCCTATGGTCAAGCGGGCGGCGTTGCGCCCGGAGCGGGTGGCGCGATTGAGGGTGCTCCCTCGGCTGCTGGCTATGCGCCTACGCGGTCGTTTGCTGGCCCCGCCCTGCAAGGCGAGTTCGGCACTACGGGCGCTGCAGGGTCAAACGTACAGGCTTTTGGCACGCCCGACTACTCTGGTGTCGGCCAAGGCTCTGCCTACGGCAATCTGGGCGAATTTGGGCAGGTTTCGGGCGCTCCCAATATCACCGGCATGGGTCAAGCCGGAACCGGCGGTATGGCCGCAGGCGCGGGTTTGCCGGGGCAAGTTAATTTCGGTCAATTTGGCAGCGCACAAGCCAACGTATCGCCCTTTGGGGCCACTGGCGGCCCGCAGGCTGGGGCGTTCGGAATGGCGGCAGGTGGCCCGCAGGCTGCGAACCTCGGTCAACTGAATTTTAGCGGCGTTGGCGGCGTTACGGGCGCTCCCGGTGCCGGTCAGTTCGGTACGGCGGGCGGTGGCCCTGCCGCTGGCTTGTACGGCTTTGCAGCGGGCGGCCCGAGCGCAATGCAGTTTGGCGGGTTGGACACTAGCGGGCTGCAGGGCATCCAAGGCGGCGTTGGTCAGTTTGGTCAAGCGCAAGGCGGCCCCGCTGGGCTTGCTTTTGGCGGATTTGACGCTAGCCGCACTGGCGAAATGGGCGCAACGCCGTCTTACGATCAATTTGGCCGTGCTACTGGCGGCCCTGCCGCGCCGACGTTGCAAGAAAACCTCAACCTGTCGGGTGTGGGTGACGTTGCCCGCAATGTGCAAGAAGGCCGATTTGGCTATGCACGCGGCGATCTTGCCACGCCAGAATTGCAACGGCAGTTAAACACGCAAAACCTTGCAGCAATGCCGGTCAACTCAGGCATAAATGCGCAGAACGCAATCATGTCGCGCCTTGACCCGCAGTTGCAGCGCGAGCGTTCGCAATTAGAGCAGCGCCTTGTTAACCAAGGTTTGCGACCGGGCGGTGAAGCCTACAACGCCGAAATGCAGTTGCAGGGGCAGCGCGAAAACGACTTTCGCACGCAGGCGGCGTTGCAGGGCATAAGCCTTGACGCGCAAATGCGCCAGCAGGGACTTTCTGAGCAGCAGACGTTGGCCGATTTTGCTAACCAAGCGGCGCAGTCGCAATTTGGCATGGGCGCACAAGGTCTTGGCCTCTACAACGAAGCCATCTCGCAAAACTTCCAGCAAAGCCTTGCCGCACAATCCGCGCAGAACATGGGGCAGCAGCAAGCGTTCCAACAGCGGATGCAGGCCGGTGAGTTTGGTCGAGAGGCGCAGATCGCCTCGTTTGGCATGGGCCAGCAGGCGCAGCAAACGACAAACCAAGCGCAGCAGCAGAACTTTGAGCGTGCGCTAGCCGCACAGCAAGCCCAGAACGCCACCCAACAGCAAGGCTTTGGGCAGCAGATGGCGCAACAGCAGTTTGGCCGTGAGGGGGCAATGGCGGGCTTTGAGACGCAACAGCAAGCCCAGCAAGCGCAAAATGCTGCTACCGCCCAAAACACGCAGTTGGCCTTGCAGTCGGGTCAGTTTGCCAACCAAGCGCAGGCCCAACAATTTGCCCAGCGGCTCGCTGCCGGTGAGTTTGGCCGCGAAGCGCAAATGGCGTCGTTTCAGACGGGACAGGCCGCGCAGGACGCAATCAACCGGGCCATTACGCAGAACTTTGCGCAAGGTCAATCGGCGCAACAAACGCAAAACCAAGCCATCGGCCAGAATTTTGAGCAAGCATTGGCTGCGCAACAGGCGGCAAACGCAGCGCAAGGACAACAGTTTGGTCAAGCCGTAGGCGCGGGTGAATTTAACCGCGAGGCGCTATTGGCGCAATTTGGGATGGGTCAACAGGCTTCCCAAGCCCAAAACCAAGCATTTGCACAAAACTTTGCGCAGGCACAAGCCGCTGCGCAGATGCAAAATCAGGCCGGTCAGCAGGCGTTTGGGCAACAAGTCACCGCACAGGAACTTGCCAATCAAGCCGTTGCGCAGAACCAATCCGCTTCTGCACAGCAAGCGCAGGTTAACGCGGCACTGCAGGCGCAAGGGTTTGGTCAACAGCAGCAGGTGAGTCAAGCGGCCAATCAGGCGCTAGGGCAGAACCAGCAAGCCGCCCTGCAGCAACAGCAAGCAGCAAACCAAGCCCAGCAACAACAGTTTTCGCAGAGCATGGGCGCAGGCGAATTTGCAAATCAAGCGTTGGCACAAAACCAAGCCGCCGCACAGCAACGGTTCCAAGCGCAATCGGCTGCGCAAAACCAACAGTTTGGGCAGCAGGTCACGGCGCAGCAGATGCAAAACCAAGCCCTTGCGCAGAATCAAGCGCAGGCTTTGGCGGCGTATCAGGCCAATCTTGGCCGCCAGCAGCAGGGGTTCCAGCAGGCTGGCGCACAGGCTGAATTTGGCAACCAAGCGGGGATGCAGGCATACCAGCAGTTTCTTGCGCAACAGGCCGCCGCAAACGCTGCACAGCAGCAGCGGTTTGGTCAGGGCATGGACATCCAAGGGATGTACAACGCTTCAATTCTGCAAAACCAGCAGTCTGCGTTGACGGGACAAGCCGCAGCCAATGCCGCACAACAGCAACGGTACAACCAAATGGCCGGTGCTGCAGGGTTCCAAAACCAAGCGGTGCAACAGCAGTTGGCGCAACAGATGGCACTGCGCAACCAGCCGCTCAACGAGATCAGCGCGTTGTTGTCTGGCTCGCAAGTGCAGATGCCGCAGTTCCAAGGTTACACCGGCTCAACCGTTGCCCCGACACCGTATCTGCAGGCCATGCAGGCTGGAGACGCCGCTGCTGTGCAGCGTTACGGCATCCAAGCGAACCAAGCCGCCAGCAATATGTCCGGTTTGTACAGTTTGGCAGGCGCAGCCATAATGTCCGACCGGCGCTTAAAGTCCAACATTGTGCGTATCGGCACGCACCCGCTCGGCATAGGTGTGTACGAGTACGACATATTTGGGCAGCGTCAACGCGGTGTGATGGCCGACGAAGTAGAAAGCGTTATGCCGGAAGCCGTGCTAACGCGGCCTGACGGCTACAAGATGGTTAACTACGGAGTGCTATGACATGAAGTATTACCAAAACTTTAGTCAACAATCCGACCCGCGCCGATTGGCAGAAATGCTTGCATTGCAAGAGACTAACCAGCGCATTGACACAAGTTATGGCGCGTTACCTTCCATGTCGAACGGTCAATCCATTGACCCAATGGCGTTAATGCAAATGAAAGAAAAAGGCGAGGAAATGCGACTTAAACGCACCGCCGCTAAAACGAAAAAAATTGGTAAAAATACTTACGACACCACAACACCTATTGACACGACGGGGTTAGCATGAACGGACGACGCCCGATGAGTATGCCGATGCAGCCTGATCGTCGCCCACAAGAGTTGGCGCGGATGCTGGCAATGCAAGAGCGCAACGCCTCGCTTGACGGCATGACGCCAAGACAGCCGCAGCAGCCGTCGCTGGCTTATGCAGGCGCTACGCCAAACTCTGCACCCGGCGTGGCCCCGCAAAACATGAACTTCAACGGCCCATCTGGCCCGTCGCAGTATGGAGGCCCGATCAGCAACCCCGCCATGAGCACAATGGCACCGCGTCAGCAGAGCGGCCCCGAAATGGCCCCGCAGATTGGCGGTATGCGTCGTCCGTCAGGTGCTGGAGCGCGTGGTTACCCATCCGCCCCCGGCATGACGACTCCGCAGGGAGGAACTTACCGAGGCGATTTCGATGGCAATTAAAACCTACGAGGCGTTTAGAGCGCCAAGTTCATACGAACAAGAGCGACTGCGTGCCGAACGCCAGCGTCGCTACGCCGAACTTTTAGAACAACAGTTGATGGAGCCGGAAGGTGAGTTTACCTACCAAGGCATCCGCGCCATGCCCTCCTCGGCTGCTGCCCTCGGCAAACTGCTGTCGGCATACCAATCCAAGAAGGCCCGCAATAAAGCGGAAGAAGCCGAAGCGCGTCAAATAGGAATGGAACAGGAAGCCGCAGGGCAGATTGCAGGCCGCTTGACGGGCCGTAAAATTGCTCCCGTTGCTCCCGCTGCTCCCGGTGTTCCCGTTGCTCCCGTTGATTCTGTTGCTTTGCAAGAGCAACGCCAAATTGAAGAAGAAAAAAACCTTCTTCAACGCAATGCGGAAGAACAAGCCCAACTTAAAGCGGGAGACATTCAAGAGGTTACGCGTCAATCGCAATATGTCTATGATCCAGAGGGGGCAATGCAGCGGGCAATGACCCCGCAAGGCGGTGCCGCAATTAAAGGCAACCCGGTGTTAGCGGCGATGTTGCAGAAAACAATGGAAGCGCCAAAAACCGCTGAATACGGCACAACGCCACAGTTTGACGCAGATGGCCGCGCTTTTGTCGTCAATAAAGACGGTGAAGTGCGTTATTTAAATGGTGTCAAAAAACCCGCAGAAACGCCCACGACAAACCAGCGCGATTATGAATTTGCACGCAGCCAAGGCTATAAAGGCTCATTTGAAGATTTTCGGCAATCTGGCACGCCAAAGACTACGGTTGATGTTCGCTATGGCGCTCCGGTTGCTGGCGTGGATGCACAAGGTAATCCGGTGTTTTTCCAGCCAAACCCGGCAGGCGGGCCACCGTCAATGATTTCGGGCGTTCGTCCAGAAGGCAAAGCGCTGACCGAATCACAGTCAAACGCTATGCTTTTTGCTGAGCGCATGGCACAAGCAGAACCGCTTTTCCAAAACCCGCCTCCGACTTTTGGTTCGCGGTTTAAAGAAGGACTGCCGGGCAACGTTGGCAACGTATTGATTACGCCAGAATCACGACAATTTTTTCAAGCCGAGCGCAATTTTATTAACGCAGTTTTGCGTAAAGAATCAGGCGCGGCTATTGCCGACACGGAATTTGAGAACGCCCGTAAGCAATACATTCCGCAACCGGGTGATGATGCCGGAACTTTGAAACTCAAACGCCAAGCCCGCGAAACCGCCATTAAGCAAATTGCAGCGGGTGGCGGTGCTGGGTACAAACCGCTTAGCATTAGCGAATCGCAAATTATTGATTTGCCCCCGCGCCGGAGATAAGCCATGCCGCAATACCGCATTGAAGGCCAAATCTACGAAGCCGCAAGCCCTGACGAGGCATACGCAAAACACAATCAGGCAGTAACGACAAAAAGCGCCATGCAGCGCGGCGCTCAAATGTCGCCGTTTGCACAAGGCGCATTGACCGCATCGCAAGGCGCTACGTTTAATTTTGCCGATGAAATGGCAGGACTTATTAACCCGCAATACCGAGATGTTGTTCGTGGCGCTACACGCCAATTTGCCAGCGATTATCCCATTGGCGCTGCTGCAACTGAAATGGCGGGCGGCCTTGTTACTGCCCCGTTTACCGGCCCACTATCACTTGGTCGCGGCATTACGACTGCCGGCAAGGTATTGCGTACTGCAGGCGATTTGGCTGCGCAAGGTGCGCTGTCGGGCGCAGGCGCAGCAGAAGAAGGCGAAAGGCTTTCTGGCGCTGCAATGGGCGCAGGCACTAGCCTTGCAGTAGGCGGCGCAGCAAATGTGGTGGGCCGTGGCGTACGAAACATTGTTGGCACGCCGGTCATGTCGCGCTTGCCGCAAAACGTTATGGGTATGGTTCCAGAAACAACTGGCGGTTATAACGTGCGACCAGATTACCCCCGCGAGCGCCTTGCACAATTACTTGAGCGTGACGCGCAGGCCCGCATTATGGGCGGCGTGGAGCCCGGGCAAGAGGCGATAATAGCCGCGACAAGGTTGGGTAAGGTTGGCGCAGAGGCTCCAATTTCTGTATCTGGCAATAACACGTTGGCCGAAATTGATATGCTTTCGCAGTTGCCCGGGACGGCGGGACGGCAATTAACGCAACAACAGCGCCGCGTAGCAGCAGGCCGCAGCAGCGCAATTACTAGCACAGCCGAAGGCATTACAGGCGTCAGCCGGTCGGCAGAGGATGCACTGACTGACCTTGCCAAAAAGCAAGCGGAAGCCGCAGGCCCGCTGTATCAAAAACTGCAATCTATTACGTTTCCCGTAGATGGTGAACTGCAAAACATTTTGAATCGTTCCAAGTTGGACTTAGGCGCGGCACAGCGCACGGCGACTCGACGCGGGGAACCGCAAGTTGCATTGCGCAAACTTAAAGAAGGCGATGAATTGCCGTTTTCTGCAGCAGATCAGTTGAAGCGCACACTGTGGGATAAGGCAGAGGCCGCTCGCCGCGCAGGCAACAAAAATGAGGCGGCAGATTTGGACAAGTTGCGCCTTGATTTGGTTGCCAAGTTGGATGCGCTGTCGCCAGATTATTTTAAAGCACGCAGCACGTTTGCTGGGTACGCCGAATTGCAAAACGCGGTGGAGCAAGGTCGCAAATCGTTGTCGGAATCTGCCGAGTCGTTGTCCAAACTAACTGATCAAATGACGCCATCAGAAATTGAAGCGTTCCGCGTTGGCGCGGTGGACGCATTGCGCGGCGTGGCTGGCGGGCAGGCAGGACAAACTCGCTTGCTGAATATGTACAAAGAGACAGAATTGCAAGGCAAATTGCGTGCTATTTTTGGCAACGATTTTCGCAAGTTTCAGCGCACAATACTGGCGCAAGAAGAACTTAAAAAGTTAGAGCGCGTTGGCAGTGGTTCGCAAACCTTTCGACGACTTGCTCAAGCGCAAGATCAAAAAGACACGTTTGATTTGTTGCAAGCCTCACAAGCCGCAACAAACCCCATTGGTGCATTTCAGATGTTGCAGCAGAAAGCCACGCAATATGGGATGCCAGAAGAACAGCGCAATCGTCTTGCAAAATTGTTGATGTTGCGTGATAAGCCTGCGCAGGAAGAACTGCGCAATATGGAAGCCTATATGCGCCGCCGTGCGGCAGGACAAGCATTAGGTCGTCAAGTTTCGGGTCGTGTTGGCGCTTACGGCGCAGGACAGGAATAGGAGATAATCAATGAGTTTTAACGGCTCCGGCACCTTCGTAATCAATTCGGCAGGCCAGCCTGTCGTTGCCAACACCGTGATCAGCGCAACCACGTTTAACGCGCTAACTTCTGACGTTGCCAACGGTCTGACGACTTGTATTACCAAGGACGGGCAGACCACGCCTACGGCCAACATTCCAATGGGCGGGTTCAAAGTTACAAACCTTGCCACGGGTACTGCCGCTACGGACGCGGCTACGGTTGCGCAGATTCAAAGCAACGGCTCGGCCCTCGTTACGGTTAGCGGAACCGACACGCTAACCGGCTTGCTGACCCCGGCCCTTGTTGCCTACGTTACGGGTGCGGTGTACTACTTTATTGCTCCAGCCGCCAACACGGGCGCTGTTACGCTCAACATTGACACGCTTGGCGCGAAAAACGTTACGCGAGATAGCACAACCGCTCTTGTGGCGGGTGACATCGTATCGGGCGAAATGGTCGCTGTGGTGTACGACGGCACTCGTTTCCAACTTATCAGCCCGATTAACAGTTTTACCAACCTTAACGTCTCGGGGACGCTGACGGTTGCAGGCACGGCTACGCTTAACGGTAACGTTGCCATCGGTGATGCGTCAGCCGACACGATTAACTTTAAGTCAAGCGGCTGGACGCTGACGAACAACGTCTCGATAACGGGAACGTGGGCCGACATTGGCACGATTACCACCGCTGACATCAATGGCGGCACCATTGACGGCACGATTATTGGCGGCGGCACGGCTGCAGCGGGTACGTTTACAACCGCTACGGCCACGACCGGCAACATCACCACGGTTAACGCTACGACGGTAGACAGCACCAACCTTGAAGTGTCCAACCTCAAGGCCAAGGACGGTACTGCGGCAGGCTCCATTGCTGACGCTACGGGCGTTGTCACGCTTAACAGCGTTGTTGCTACAACTGCCGACATCAACGGTGGCACGATTGACGCCACTACTATCGGCGGATCGTCCCCGGCAGTAGGTAACTTTACGACTGTTTCTGCCGCCTCGGCAGTCTTTACAACGGCTACCATCACAACCGTTAACACGACGACCCTTGACCTGACCAACCTTGAAGTGACAAACATCAAGGCCAAGGACGGCACGGCGTCTATGACGATTGACGACGTTACGGGCAAGGTAAACGCCACCACGGTGTCGGCTGCTTCCATGAACGCGGGTGTGGCTGCGGTAACGTCCCTAACGGCTACTGGAGCCTCTGTAGCCTCTGCCAACGTTGGCACTGCCGTCATTACCAACGGCACCGTTACGGCCCTCACGGCCACAGGCGCGTCTATTGCAAGCATGAACGCAGGGGTAGCCCTGTTCACGACTGCAACGGTGACTAACTTTACGGCCTCCGGGGCGTCCATTGCTTCGGCTAACATTGGCAACCTTCAGTTTACGGCCGCCTCCATTGCCTCTATCAACGCTGGCGTGGCGGTCATTACAAGCCTTACGGCTACCGGCGCATCCATCGCTTCGGCCAACGTTGGCACGGCAGTTATCACAACGGCTACGGTGACGGGCGCATCCATCGCTAGCATGAACGTTGGAGTGGCGTTGTTAACAACCGCTACGGTCACCAATTTTACGGCTACGGGCGCATCCATTGCTTCGGCCAACATAGGCACCATTGCGTTGACTCGCCTTGACGTAACGGCAGCGTCCGTTGCGTCGGCCAATGCAGGTGTAGCGGTTATTACGACCGGCACAGTTACTAACCTTACCAGCACTAGCGCCTCCATTGCGTCCATGAACGCTGGAGTGGCTCTGTTGACCACGGCAACGGTAACAAGCCTGACCGCCACGGGTGCCTCTGTGGCGTCGGCTAACGTCGGTACAGCGGTTGTGACGGGTTTGACGGTTACGGGCGCGTCTATTGCCTCAATTAACGTTGGCACGGCCACGATCTCCGGCGTAGCAACCTTCTCGGCAGGCACTGCGGCAGCCCCGTCTATCACCACGACCGGCGATACCAACACCGGCATCTTCTTCCCGGCCGCTGACTCGATTGCCTTCACGGAGGGCGGCGTTGAGGCGGCTAGGTTTGATAGTTCCGGCAACCTCGGCATCGGGACAAGTTCGCCTTCGTATAAGTTGACAATCAATGATGCCACGGGAGACTACTACCCGATTGCACTAACATCTTCAGCAATAGGCACCGTTGGTAACTTTGTTGGGATGCGCTTTGGTTTTGCAGGAAATACATATCAAAAGGCTGCTTTGATATTTCAGTCTGCGGACGCAAATGGACGGGGTACGCTTCACTTCTGTCTTGATGCAAATGCTAACAGCGCCAATGCTGACCTTGGCGACTCAAAACTGCAACTTGATTACTCCGGCAACCTCGGTCTGGGCGTAACGCCGAGTGCGTCAAATGCTTGCAACAATTTTCAGATAGGTCCAAACGGAGACACTATTTCTAGCCGAATTCTTGCA
>Ga0181348_1001022_pt1 | contig 12243 bp, 21 predicted proteins | sample Su13VDMM110DN_FD_130092 | JGI IMG/M metagenome (GOLD analysis project Ga0181348, IMG submission 130092) | Freshwater viral communities from Lake Michigan, USA - Su13.VD.MM110.D.N | ecosystem: Environmental > Aquatic > Freshwater > Lake | place: USA: Michigan | collected 2013-07-16
AACTAATCCACCTATACCAAATTCAGAACCAATAGCGAAACCAATATCACAAAACTTTTTATAGTCATCTTCGCAAAGGTCTATATTTCTGCTTTTAATTTGGTCTATAATATATGAAAAGTCATCCTGAGCAAAGAAGAATGTTTCTTTTTTTACTTCTTTCTTTTGTTTTTTAGCTGCAAATTTTTAAGACTTTTCATTTACATAAATATCCATATCAAAAGATATGTATCTTAAACGTGAAGCATCTTTGCAAGATTGGTCTATATCTACATTAAATGTGTCAGAATAATACTGAGCCAAACCATGAAAAGACTCAATAAATAATTCAGGATTTATTTTAACAAATACAACTAACCCAGTACCGCTAACTGAACGATTAGAACACATTGTATATTTATCCTCATCAATACGTTTACGAAGTTCTGTATCTACAATATCGTCAATATCTAGCAATATTAACCCGTTCATTTCTTCAACATTTGCAACTGAACGACTGCCTTGTTTCTGTGTGCAACTTCCCGTTATTGCTGGTAGTTGAGATTTAAAACTATTATAGATTGCTTTATCTTTTATGTTCGCTCTAGCATTAAAAATAAGCCCTTGATGGTCTCCGTTTTTCACTAATTCTACATACTTTTCAAAATCAATTTTGATGTTATCTTTCTCAAAATGCGTTTTGTACTTACTGAATATCATATTTCTTTTTTAATTGTGTTAATACTATTTCTTTTTGTTTTTGCCATGTTCTGTTTGAAGATGATTCTAAATCTGATTGTATTATTTTTAAATATCCTTTCTTTAATGTTGTTTCTAAAACTCGTTCAACTCCTCCGTTTAGATTTTTTTCAAATTGTGCTTTTTCGACGTTTTGAAACATCCGTAGGATTTGCGAAGATAGAACTTTTAAAGCGAAAAACTTACCTTTTCCTTCCGAGAATCTAATTATTTTATCGTAGTCAATACCTACTGAGTTTATTTTTTGAGCAATTCTGTTTAGTATTTCAACGTCTTTTATCACGCAGTTATTGAAATCACAAGCCTTACATAAACAAGCATTTATATTCATTGTTTCGCCACAACTTTCACAATCTTTTGTTTCCTCTTCAGGTGCTTCTTTTTTGGGTTTATAATCACCTTTGCACCAAAATTTATCGTTCCAATCAAAATTTTCTGACCATCTACCTAACCTTTCAATATTTGTTCCGCCATCAATAACTATGAATTTATCTTTAAAAACTTTGTCCGTAGTTCTTGACCCCCTACCAACTATTTGAATCCATAAAGATAAAGAAGAAACCCTACGAGCGACTATTATACATTCAACATCTGTAACATCAAAACCCTTTGTAAAGCATCCGACATTAAATAAAACAGAACCCGGTATATCTCTGAATTTATTTACTGTTTCTTTTCTGCTATATTGTGTTTCATTCATTGAATCATACATAAATGTATTTTCAATTCCAGCTGTTTTAAATTGCTCAAATAAAAGAAGATTAAGATTAGTGTCTTGAGTAAATATCAATGTTTTTTTTCCTTTACAAATTTCTAAATAGTTTTGTAAAACATCCATTTGAAATTTCACATCAAATACTTCTTCGGAATTTGAAACCTCACCAAATGAATCGAATCTAAAATCGTTTTCATTTACTGGAATAACATAGTTTTCATCCGGAACTAAAAACCCTCTATCAATCAAATTTGAAATTGGAATGCCTGTTATTATATCATCAAAAACATCTGACAAATAAAAATCTTTTTTAAATTCTATTCTTTTTTGTAAATGTTCTTTGTGCATTTTTTTATCTTCAAAATCATAGAAGTATTTATCAACTCTGTTTGAAACTGGAGTAGCAGTAAATCCGATTATTTTACAAGTTGCAATTTTCAAAACTTGTTCATAGCATAAAACATGACATTCATCAATAATAATTAAATCAAAATCGTTTATCATTTCAGGAGTTTTTTTAATCCTTGAACGCAAAGTTTGAGCCATCGAAATAATTACTTTATCATTTGGGATTAGTTTATCTTTTGCTTCAAATGTTCCAGCACCTTTAATATGGTTAGATGTTTGAATAACTAACTCAGAACTGTCTACAAGTATTAAAACTCTACCTTGATAATTTTCTGCTAACTCTGAAAAAATAACCGTTTTACCTCCGCCTGTTGCAAGTTGAACACATATTTTTTTGTGGTGGTTTTGATTTATTTTGTCTAATAAATCTTTTTGATAATCTCTTAAAATCCTCATAAACGTAAAAACCCCACAAATCCGAGGTCGCTGTCTCTTCATTGCGGGGATTTTATAAAATTTCTATAAGTGTCAGCGACAACACGAGTACAAATATAACTAAATATATTTATTCTTCGTTCTTTTCACAAACTTTTTTTTATTCTTCCTCCCACTTCTAATTTTCTGCTGAACTTTCCTACTTTTCTTGTCGTATTTCAGCATCGTTTTACGTTGTGTGATCATGTTCGCTTCATGGATAGAATACGAGCAACTGGAGAGCAATAAAATTAAAAGGTATTTCATTTTGTAAAGATAAAAAAAACCTCGCTATTACTAACGAGGTTAAAACTTTCAATAAAGGAAATTAATTCAAGTTTTATTTTTTTATTCTAATCCGTACCACGCAACTAGAATAGTGTTAACGTACTGTTTTTTTCAGTTTCAAATGCTTTATGATTATAAGCATTTAAATTAAAATATGATTTTTTTAATTCAATATTAATACTTTTACGATCCATTTTTAAAGCTTGACAACCCTCAGAACCAGCACCGCCAAATGGACTAAAACAAACATCTCCTTTATTGCTCCATAATAAATAACAATTTCTTATAACAGTTAATTGAGTTGGTGTCATATGTCTTTCATCGTTGCATCCTCTTGCTTTTCTAAAATTAGAAATAGTATCACTTTCATTTATATCCATCCATACTGGTTCTGCAAGTTTGCACCAAGTATCAAAATCAATATCATTTTTAATTGGCACTTCATTTTTACCTTGTTTTCTAAATGTAATAATATAGTCTGCAAGTCCTGGTCTATTAATTGAACTATCTCGTTTTGTTTGACCATGCATTAATTGAGTGTTTTTAGTTCTTATAGCTGCTAATTGTGGACTTTTACGAATCATAACTTCAGCATGAAAATAAAAACCATTAGATTGAAATAAACGAATTAAATCACCTCTTAAATCTTTGATTGATAAAAACCCATCTTTTCCAATTCCAGTAGTACCTTGCATGATATGCATTGAAACTAATCTACCGTTTTTTAAAACTCTATTTAATTCAGGAACTAAATATTGAAAGTGAGCAAAAAACTCATCATCATTTTTAACATTTGAGAAATCTCTTGGATCATCTGAATAAGTGTACAAATCTGAAAATGGGGGACTAAAAAAAGAATAGTCAACACTACTATCTTTTAGTTTTTTAATTTCTTCTACACAATCACCATTTAATAACCAATAGTTATCTGTTTTAATTTCACTTTCTTTTACTTCGTCAATCTCAATATTTTCTTTATAATTCATATCTGCGGTATATTTAGCCATTTGTTTAATTCTTTCAAAGTGTTGCTCTTGTTTTTTCAATATTGTATTTCTAACATTTATTTGAGATTCAGGAATTAAAATATGTACTGTTACTTTATTCTTTTGACCAAATCTATAACACCGTCTAACCGCTTGATAAAATGCTTCAAACTTGAAATCATAACTCATGAATATCATTTGATTACAGTTTTGATAGTTCATACCAAATGATGCAATAGAAGTCTTTGTAATTAATGTTTTAAATTCATTATTTGCAAATCCATTTAAATACTTTGCTTTATATTCAGGCTTATCAGAACCTTGTACATTTATAGCATTGTCTAATTTTTTAACAATTAAATTTGTTTCTGAATTTTTCAATCCCCAAATTAACCATTGATTATCATTTGCGTTTACTAATTCAATTGTTTTTTCAATCCTTAAATCAAATGATCTATTTAAATCTTTATGTAAATCAGTAGCTGAAACTGCAACATCTCCAAATAAATTATCGGTATTATTTTCAACTGGTATAATATGTTCTATAAATTCAATTTCAGGTAAATCGTAACCATCATTATTAAAACCTAGTGTTTTAGGATTGTCACAAGCCATTGACCAAGTCGCTATATATTTCCAAAAATCATCAATAGCATGTTTTCTTAACCTCCATTTATCATTTGTTTTTATCTTTTGATCTTGAACAAAAAACATTGATTTCATATTTTCATAAGTATCATAACCTAAAAACTCTAAATGTTGACCTAGTTCAATATGATCGTTTGGTGAAGGAGTTGCAGTACAAGCTAATTTATAAGGAGTTTTTTTGAAATTATCAATTATAAACTGACTTGTCTTTCCAGTATTATTTTTTAAAATACTACTTTCATCCAAAACAACTCCAGTATATTTTGAAGTATCAATATTTGATAATTGGTCGTAATTTAAAACATCAATATTTGAATTATCTATACCAAATTTACTAAATTCTTTTTTTGTTTGTTCAACAACTGCTAAAGATGTTAATACTAAAACATTCCCTTTTGTTTTTTTTACAACTTGATAAGCCCATTCTAATTGCATCAAAGTTTTACCCAAACCACAATCAAAGAATAATGCGAATCTACCTTTATTTAAAGCGGTTTTAACTGCATATTTTTGGAAGTCGAAAAGATTGATATTTAATTCATTTTCATCTATATCGAATCCACTCGATATGAAAGTTTTTTTCTTTGTTTCAAGAAATTTTGTGTAATCGTTCATAATTTTTAGTTTTAATTTGTGCAAATATAGTTAACTTTTTTAATTAAAGTACCTTTTTATTATTTTTATTCACCATCATCGCAAATATATTTAGATTTAAAATTACTCAAAGCATATCCAAACAACTCTCTTCTGTTGTGCTTCATAGTTACACACCCTCGTATATGGTCTCGATATGCTATCTCTTTGATTGACTTTATAGTTTTAAAAAAGTTATATCTTTTTCTGTTTTGGTTGTTCCCCTCGCTTTGAAGGTAACACTTAAATTTAATTTCTCTGTCTAATGATTCCATTTTACTTAACTTTAAATGTTTGCTCTACAATTGCTCTAAACTCTTTTAAATTGTCTGTGTGTTCTTGTGCTAGTTGGTCTTTATCTTCGTTGCTATTCTTGTAATACAGACTATTTGCGTTGCGTTCTAATACTTTTATTACATCGTTGGTAAAGAACTCAGGCATAACACTATTTAATTCCTCGTAATATTCTATGAATAAAGGAGTCCAAGTTACTATTATACCGATTAGCTTATCATAGTGTTTTTTGTCATCTAAGTACATTTGCTCTCTGTATTCTCGAGCTAACTTTCTTTTGTATTTTATCTGTGTCATAGTACAAGTTTTTTGATGTCAGATTTTAAATTAGAAGTACATTCACGAAAGTACTTATCACTCTTTAATTTCTGATACTGCCCTAAATAGTAGATTACCATATCATGCTTTAAATCAAAGAAGCTTCCAATAAACTGTAGTGTCATCGTTGTATGTTGTTTTAAGTGGTTTACAAGGACTATTCGATTGTAAACTATCATTTGCTTTCTACTTCTATTTTTCAATCCGTACAATTGAATTAAATCTAGTAACTTAATCGGTGTTTGTTCCGTTGAATCTACTTATTCTGTTGGTGTGTATTCCAGAACCTCGTTAACAAATTTGTCTAGGCTTTCTAAATCAAACTGTATTTTAGTATTGAACCTAATCGACTGTAGGATATTTAATTCATATCCTAAGTCTTTCAGCATTTGTAAATTCTTCATATTGTTATCGGTTTTTCTGCTAATGCAATCGCTATTGTTTCACTCTCGAATCTCATATTTTTATACAATTCACTCCATTGTATTTGATAACCTTTGTCAAATAGTAGTTTCTCCATTTCAGGTGTGTACCATCCTAATAAACTAACTTTGTATTCCGTAATATCCACATTAAAGAAGTTCTCTAAGTTTAACTCATAATGTAATTTTGTCACTAGATCTAATTTGCTTTTCATAATTTCTATTTGTTTTTTGGTTTATATTCGTTTTTATCCCATCCTTGTTTTACTTTTCCTAATTCTACGGCATACATTCCGAAGAACCACATTGACCACTGGTTAAAATTCTCGGGTCTGTCTTTTGGAAATACTGTTTTTGAAATTCTAATTGTTTTCATAATTTTTACTTTTTTAAATCATTAACTCCTAACTCTTTCAACTTGATCATTATTTTTATGTTTTTTTCTCTTGCTTCCATCATCTGACCGTAGTTGTCAATGTAATGAGAATAGAAGTCATAACCCATTGCAATTTGTTCGATTTCTTCTGTGATCTCGAATCCTTGCTTCATTTCAATTTTCATAATTTTTAGTGTTTTAATTAATACTTACTGCAAATCTACGGAACATATATTGATCTACCAAACATTATTCACATTATTTTTAAAATAATTCACAAGCAAAAAAATAACTGCCTAGTATTTAGACAGTTATTTAGGCTATTTCTGAAATGACTTAACTACTTCCTTAAATTCGCAAATTCGCTCAATTGGAATCAATGCCTTTACTATCTTTGCGTTTATTATTTTGGGTCTCCCAGCTTTCTCGTACGTAGTTGGAACTATCTCCGTTGCACATTTCTTCTCTTTCTTCATAATAAAAAATTGGTATTGTTTCTTTTTCTTTGTGTGTACGGAGTAGTAATATAACCACTACTCCGATACAAGGCATGATTAAGACTTTATACATTCTTAATTGAGATTGAATTTTTGCTAAACGTAATAATCGGACGTTTTAAAATCTCTCCAGTTGATTCGTCTAAGCTAGTCAACGATGATAAAGCAACTTGCTTATACTTATCTTCAATCTCTTTTAAATTAGCCTTAGCAATTTGATACTCCTCGATATTAGAATAGTCAATCATTCGTCTACCCTCTACCTTAGTAATTTTAAAATTTCCGAAGTTAAATGTTTTTTCTGTACGTTTTTCGGCTTCCTCAATTGCTAACATTTGCACTTCAATTTTTACTTTCTGTGCTAAGTCCTCAATCTCTTTCGCTTTACCGTATAATTCTAAAGGGTTTAATTCTCCATTTCTAACCGCTTCAATTAATATCCCGAAGTAGTCCTGCAATGTTGTTGGTGTAACTTCTACTACTGATTGTCTTTGTAAATTTTCCATGATCTTATTTATTAAATTGTTTTTTATAATAATCTTCTCCAGTAAACCAATATTCAAAACTTGTAGTACCTGAGTGAATTTTTAATTTATCTCCGTGTGCATCTACAATCTGTTGCTTTTCCATTTCTAAAGCTTGTTCAAACATATCATCTGAAGACTCTAAGCACTCAAATAACATTTTACTTCTTAACCACTCTACTGCTGTCATGATCTTATTTATTTAGTATTTCGTTAATTTCTAATTCTTGTTGTGCAGTTAACACGAATGATTCTTTTATTTTACCTACAATCTCAACCTCTCCAGCCTCTAAACGTTCACAAATTTTATTAAATTGCTTTTCGTTAATTAGTTGTTTTGGTTTTTCAGCACTTGCTTGTTGACCATCATCGTCCTGAGATTGCATTGACAAAAGATTTTGGAGGGTGTAACGACGAAAATAGGTCAAACACGATCCGGTCGCTTGTGCGGTTAACCCTAAAGGAAGTGTTAAATAACTTTCAATAAAACTACCGTCCTCTGCATCTATTATTCTAGTATATTGTTTACCGTCTTCTATTGGTTGTAATAGAAGCAAACCATGACTTAATAGTACTGGCTCAACTGTATCAATTAATGCGTTTATATCAACGTATTTGTTTTTAAAGTGGGGATTGGTTGCGTTCTTTGTCGCTTTACCAATTTCTTTCTTTGCTTCTAGTAATTTTGTGTAATTTTTCATAATTCTGATTCTATTGATTCGTAAATAATTTTCTCGATCTCAAGTAATTGGTCGTACTCAAACATTTCACTAATTTCCGTTTCTTGAACGTATATTAACAAGTCATAAATGTAGCCACCCTCAGCTGGTTGCCAGTACGTTTGCTCATTGTAAGGTTCTAGTTGATACTCGCATCTTAATTGTACATCTCTGTACTCGATTGTTGCTTCCATAATTTTTAGTTTTTAGTTATTAATACTGCAAATCTACTAAACTTATTCGAATAAACAATACCTTTTATTATTTATTTTAACAAAAAAAAGCGAGTAGTATAAAACCACTCGCTAAATTAACCTAACCACCTAAAAATTATGAATTCAAATATAGTTATAATTTTGGATATTTTAACCCATTATCTATAAACATTTCTTTATTCTGTAAAGTTCTCCATGTATTACCAAAAGTTTTCTCAAAGTGTGGTGCATCCTTAAATGATGTCCAATCGCCACCCCAAGCCCAGCCTTTAGCTTTAAAGAATTTAACTACTTTCATCCAATGTTCATCAATGTCGAATGATGCAGTTTCAAAAGTTCCGTTATTATCTTTGTCTTTAAGTATAACAATATCAAAAGCCATTCCGTAATTATGGATAGATTGACCGCCTTTAGCATTCGTTACTTTAGGTCTTTGAGCAAATAGTATATTTTGTTCATTAACACTCCTATAAACGTACGCAAAACGCAATCTAACACCTTTAGGTAATAAGTTGTTACATTCGATATAATCTTTTTCTAATTCACTCCTTAAAATTGGGTGAATAGTCTTAATTCGGTCTAACGTTATTTTGTCCATTTTGTTCTATTATTAATATTACTACTATTGCTAATAATATAGCACTTACCGAGATCACTTGTTGTAAGTTGTTGCGTGGTTAATAACATCCCTAGTTAAAATACCTAGTGTTACATCTACAATAGTCTTAACTAGTGGCTTAGTATCTAACACACCACTTGCGGTTAGAACTCCCAACATAGATACTAAGATAGTTTTGAACTGTCCTTTAAATCTGTTATCTGTTGTGCTTTCTGCTTTAATCTTATCTAAAATTCTCATATCAATTATAATTTATTTGTGTAAATCTTCCATTTAGTGCTTCAAATGTAGTTAACATATCCTTAGGTAGCAAATCAATTCCCATTGCAAACATTTCATAACACGCTAAAATCTTTTCAAAGTTGTTTTTATGATATGAACTAGAAAAGATACCATTTATTCTATTTTGGAAGGATACAACTACATCGTATCTAAATTTCTCAAACAATTCTATTACATAGTCAACATCTGAATTGCTTATTCCTTTCTCTAACCAATAAGCTCGAATTTGCTTAATATATTCCGAGTGCATTCCCCACATTTCAGAAAGTACTAACTGCTTTAATTCATCACTAGATATTTTACTAAAATCATTATCCAAAAATTCAACAAATTTATCACAACAAACGTTGCATTTGAACTTTGCAAAATCTGTACACATTCTAGATTTATTCGCATCAAACACTCCATTTGTGTAAAATTTCATATGTGATACGTCTTGCTTAACCCTCTCCAAAGTGTTGAATATATCGTGCGATTTCAAGTCCTTTATATCATTTTCTTTACTCCATTTTCTAGTTATCAATTTACTTATATCTTTGTGAAAATAATACGTTAATATGCCTAAAACTATCACTTTAAATAGTAAGTATGGAGGTAGATTAATATGTGTTAAGAAATCAAACATTAAAATAGCGGTGTTTGTGGTTTAGGTTGGTATTCAGTTAATGGTAAATCTTTTAACCATTGTAGACTAGATTGATTAACCTCTTGTTCTGAAATTACCCAATTATCGTTTAAGTCTTGGATTGGATTGAAATAACATACACCGTCGTATGTTTGACCGATTAAACTATCTTTTTGTTCTATTGTTATTATTGCTATCATATCTTAAACATTTCTAGATAAAGTTACTTGCATATCTTGAACTAAATTATAGAATGTACTTGCTTCTGCATTAGTTAAACTTAAACCTAATGAAGTAAATGCTTGTTCCCTAGCAGAAAATAAAGACCCAGCTCCAATGTTTAAACTTGCTAAATATACATTTGCACTATCAAGACTACCACCAGTTCCTACATTTGTAGTACTTGTATTAAGAATTGTATTATTTCTTATTATTTTATTACTTACGTTACTTTCTCTATTTGCGATAAACAAACCTGTTGATGGATTAGAAGAAAAATTTGCAGCATAGGAACTAGATATATTTGAAAAACCATAAATACCTGACAGATTTAAGTCTGCAGAAAGGTGGAAATTATTTAATGTACTTACACCTATATCGACACCACTTCTTACTTGTGTTCGTGAATAAGTAGATAAATGAACATTTAAAATTGATGAATAATTAACTGAAGGCTTAATAAATGTATCTGCATAAGCATTCGTGCCGTTTGGTTTATAACCAGTTGAACTATGTGTTCCACCTCCATAAAATTGAAGCCTAAACGCAACATCTAAATCTCTAGCATCCATAAAGTTAAATTTATGTGTTGATGCAGTACCACCAACAAATGGATATAGTGCTTTCATCTTAGTATCTAAACTATTTGAAATCAATCCTAAATCAAAAGTATTTAAAGCGCCTAAAATAGTTACGTCAGTTATTCCCGTTGCCGTTGCGAATGCGGTTGTTCGTGCGGTGTAACCAGCACTTCTATTCATGCTATTTATAAGTCCGTAGTACATATTAAGCTTGAATATTATAACCGATTATGTCCCATTTGCTATCTGTTGAATTGTAGATAATACCTAAGTACAATGTCTTACTAATTACCGTTGTGGTTGGTAAAGTAACTCCTATTGCTCTGTAATTAGTATCAAAAGCAATAGTCCTAGCAGTTGCGTTGTCTTTTATTCTAATCATTAAAGCTTGACCCTCTGTGAATGTTCCCGTTGGATTGGCTAATGTTAACCCCACCGCCTGAGCAGTTATAATTACTAAGTCGTTTGTTGAAATTGGTGTTACTGTTGCAGAACTTGTTACTGTTTGAACTCGTGGATTAAGCGGTGCTTTTGTATCAATCTGTGTTTGTATTGCACTTGTTACACCTTTAACATAACTTAATTCTGTTAATGATGGATATGTAGCAGTTGATAATGATACTAGATTTTTAGAAGCATCAAAGCCTGATAAAGTACTCGCAGTTGCATAAGTATAAACAGAACCTAAAGATATATTTAATTTTGCAGTTCCATCAATCCAAAAAGCAGTTGACAAACCACTTGACCCAGTTTGAACAGTTTGAAAATATAAAGATGAACCAATTGTTCCAGCATTGTTTTCCGTTGCTTGTGCAAATATTTGGGCTGAATCATTTGCCGAACCGCCATTCCAAGCTATCACACCTAAAGTATCACCACTCAAAGCATTTGTTTGAGTTGTAATAGTACCTCTTTTTCTAGTCATTCTAGTAAGTGGGTACAATGTAGAGCTAACCGTTGTAGATGAGATTTGGGCGAAAGTATCAGAAACTATACTTAAACCATAATCTAGCATTTGCGTAAATCTTGAAAGTAAAGTGTTATTTTCTCGAACCATTACACTTCCATTTCTAGATATTGAAGAAGTCTTATTACTTCCAGCATCAACAAAAATACCATCTATATTAAACTCAGTTGAGTTAGGTATTGCTTTACTCTTATATATAGTTCCGTTATATATCCAAGTTGAACCGTCAACAGTAGAATAATATAATATATTAGTTGTTGCTGGTGTATTTGGTGTGAAAACAACACCAGCAGTTGTAGGAGTTAATTTGTCAAACGAAACCTCACTAGCAGGAGTAGATGGAACGACTAAGGTTTTAATTTTTTCACCTGAAATCTTTTTACTTACATATGCAGTATATGTATGTACACCGCTTTGAGTTCCGCTTGTATTTATTGCAGTACCGCCAAATGTAGCCGATAATTTAAAACTATTTGCTCCAAAACCTGAAGAAATAATAAAATAATTAGTACTTGCAACTAATCCAGTAGGTAAAGCTCCTGTTGTTGTGAATGATATTTTATTACCAACCTCTAAACCATGTGAATTTTTAGTAACTACGCATGGTGAAGCAATTGATAAAGTTGCCGTACTTGTTTCGATTTCATTTACCCAAAAATAATCTAAATCATTGATTTCTGTATCTGTAAATGTCGTTATGTCTTGTAATCTACTCATATAACAAAATTAGTTAAAAATTTAACAATTAATAGTAA
>Ga0181348_1001024_pt1 | contig 12231 bp, 10 predicted proteins | sample Su13VDMM110DN_FD_130092 | JGI IMG/M metagenome (GOLD analysis project Ga0181348, IMG submission 130092) | Freshwater viral communities from Lake Michigan, USA - Su13.VD.MM110.D.N | ecosystem: Environmental > Aquatic > Freshwater > Lake | place: USA: Michigan | collected 2013-07-16
ACAGGATTGCAGGCATTAAAGATATAATGTTTTGGCTCCTGAAAGTAATCTGGTGTCCACCACCAATTAAAGTTAGGATCAATTTCTAGTTTGGCAAATACTGCAAAGAACCAGGGTGTTATGCTTTGGCGTGCGGCCGCTTGATATGCTGCTGTGCGTCCACTTACTCTACGTACCCATTTTGGGGGTACCGCACGATTACTCTTTTGGTATATTTCTCGACATAAATGATCATACCACTTTTCTTCGTCTGGTTCTCCGTTGGATATGTAGATCACATCAAGTTGTGCTTGACCTCCTAAGTAGTCGTTATCCAACTGTTTATAGACCTCAATGTAGGGATAATCGTAGATTTGTGTCTTCAAATCAGCCTTGATATCGCGGGGCACCATACAGGTGGCGCCTGCTACTGTATATCGTGTTACAACCCGATCTTTCTTAGTCCACAGACAAGTATAATCTACAAATCTTAAATTTTCTCGATTAGTAAACAATGTATAAGGAGTTTCAAATTTGTGTGCTTTAATTTCAGATATTAGATTATCTGTACGGTAAACATGAACTGGTGTATCAAAACGAGTAAGTACCTGATCATAACAATAGTTAATAACATTAAACCAATCTAGTAATTCTAACTCTACCATTTGTTGTGTAAAACTAGGAACATGTATATAGAATGTATCACCACGTTTCTGGCTACCACTAGGGAAGCAATGAATCATTTCCTTTTGAGCTTCACTTGGATGCCACGTAAAATCAAAGTTTGAATAGTCACATATACTGCTAATAATCCAAACGTATTCTGTAGTGGCTAGATTCATAATACGTTTAAACACGTTAAGATGGTTATCTACATATCGTGTATTTTTGATAGTGGGATATTTATCAAGCAGATATTCATAATGAAATCTATTTTCTAGATTCATAAAGTCCATATAGAAGATTTGTGTGGTACCCATTTTGATTTTTTGGTCGGTCATGTATTTTACTCCAGCTGTACCAGGATATATTGGACCACCCTCACGTTGCCACTGTGTGGGAAAATGATATTCATATTCAGGTTCAGTTCGATCCGGATGCCAACTATAATCAAATTCACTATCATCTATATTATCGGGTATGATCCATTTATCTTTATTTGTTAACCGTACAACTTTTTGCTCAGACCGAAAATTCCAGTCGCAATTGCTTACAGTATCTTTATTGGCTAGATATACTTCTCCATTGCGTTGCCACTGGCTGGGAAATACATGTATATGATGATCTTCCCACGGGGGATTACGCCAACCAAAATCAAATCCGTTATAGTCATTATCCCCATAAATATACCAGTAGCGGCCGGTGCGGCACAACTCTGCTGCATGTTCTAAACTATCAGCAGGTCTTTCAAATTCAAATAAGTTTGGCTTTGGGCCAAAATAAAAAACATCAAACATGTATAATATCGCTCAGCATTATGAAAACATTTATCAATATTTAAAAACTATTATAGCACATCCGCGGGTTGCATATCTACATCCTTTTGGATCATCTCAACCAGAAAACTTAGAAATTATTCGTAATGATACTATCCAAAATCATAAAAACCCACTATTCATTTTCTATGATCAAGAACCATTAAATTTTGTTTATAATAAATCACTATTTGATTATATTAAACAAAACACAACAGGACCATATGTATTAGTTAGCACAGAAAAACATAGTACTGAAAAAGAACGTATATGTCAAGAATATAATTTTGCTCATGTTGATTACTTTTTTCATATCTTTGCTGCTGCCGATTGGTATCGTGGGTCTGAGTATATCCTAAATATAGTTCCGCCGTCTAAACGGAAATTGCAAAAAACATATATCACATTTAACAGGCTTACCGGCGGCGAACGTATATATCGTAGTTTGTTTATTAACGAATTGTATAAAAACAATCTATTAGAATCCGGATATATTAGTTATAGTAAAGAGTGCCCCGATGGTGGAAATTTTGCAGATAACTTACGTCTGGGGATAACAGATCAAAAACTAAATCCCAATTTGGTAGAAGAAGCAATTGTCAATATTAACAACATTAGTAATCTCAGAATTGATTTTACCAAAGATGAATATATACCAAATCAAAGCATGGTGTTAAACCCCATCAAAGAGCTAATGGAGAGTTTTGTTTTTGTAGTAACTGAAACTTGTTATTGGCAAGACAAAACACATCTGACTGAAAAAATATTTAAACCAATAGTATTACGTATGCCTTTTATATTAGTTGGATGTGTTAACAATCTAGCATATTTACGGGAATATGGATTTAAAACATTTAACGAATATTGGGATGAGAGTTATGATTCAATTGCGGACCCTATACTACGAATGCAGGCCGTGACTAAAATTTTACAATCATTAAATAATCTAGATATTGATCGATTGCAGGCCATGTTAATTGATATGAAACCAATACTTGAATATAATTATCAACTATTCAATAGTCCAGAATTTATTAAAAGAGAATGGGATCACTTAACCAACTCGTTAACTGCTGTTTCAAAATTATACCAATTTGTTCCTCCGTATAATTTTAACCCAATGCTTGGTCAAGCAATCCCCTTATAATATGATTCAATTCACGGGCTCTTTCTAATCTTTGTAGTAATAAAGTCTGCCCACTTCTCTGCGTTTTGTTCGGTAATACGGAAATCATATATGTCAGGCTCAACAAACATTGCATTTGTATCTGCATAACGACCTTCACGGATAGTATCCATCCAAACAGTCCAGTCTGCTTTAAAGTTGTTACGCATTTTGACCAATGGTGCAACAAAGTCACATAGTGCGTAGTCGGTTCCGCAAGTCTCTGCTAAGTCATACATACGTTTACTTTGGCGAATACGTCCTGCTTCGCTAAAGTCCCAATCGTTAAACTGTTTACGAACTTCGTTGGCATTAAACCATGTTATAGTTTTGCCTGTTGTTTCGATTGACTTCTTTAATTCTGTTGCTAATGTTGTTTTACCTGCGCCAGGTAAACCCATAATTAAAATACGTTGCGTCATGATAATACCTGTACATTATATTGTTTTTCAAACCGATCTGCATCATTGCGATCATTTACCATGGGTTCTCCACGGATGTTCAGACTCGTATTAAGTAGCATAGGACAACCTGTTACAACAAACCATTTTTCCAATAGTTCCCGGATTCCGGATCCGTCTTTGAGTACAGTTTGCACCCGACTAGTATTATCGTGATGAGTGATAGCAGGGAATAAAAGCGGATATTTACATACTCCCACAGACTGCATGTAAGGATTATCTATAAAGCCACGTGGCATATCAAAATACTCGTGAACTTGCTCGGCAAGTATCGCAGGAGCAAACGGTCTGAATTTTTGTCTTCGTTTAATTTCATTTACTCGATCCTTTATATCATCTCCACGGGGATCTGCTAATAAACTACGATTACCCAAGGCCCTTGGTCCAAATTCAGCACGACCACTTGCCACACCCACAACACGATCAGTAAGAAGTATATCAAGAAGGGCATTAACCGGATACCGCCCAACAATATTATACCCAAGGTAAGCATCGTCCCAAGTTAGTTTCTTACCATAAACAAGAGCTGCTGCCCCAAGGCTACTGCCTGCATCACCGGGGCAAGGCATAATCCATATTTTATCAAAATAGTCTCCGAGGTTTTTATTGGCCAAACAATTTAATGCTACACCGCCACTGTACACTAAATTACGGCTCCAGTTAAAATCTTTGGCCCTACGCATTACATTATATATTAAATTCTCGCATAATTTTTGTGCAGATGCTGCGATATCCATTAAGTTTGCATTATCTAAATATGGCGCATCTGCACCTATATGTAAATTTTGTTTAAAGGTGATATCCCCTTCATGCTCAACGAGTTTATCTTTCATCCGCATTGTATACTTAGGATTACCGTATGCAGACATACCCATTACTATATATTCGTCTTCGTTGGGTTTTAATCCCACTCGTTGTGTCATTGCACTATAAAACAATCCAATACTATGCGGGTATGTTTGACTCCACAGTCTATGATATTGTGCTATACCATCCACATACTGAGCACCCCATATACTAATTGTGTCCCACTCACCTATTGCATCGATAACAACTACTGTGGCTTTATCAAATGTGCTAGTCTGGAAACCGCCCGCTGCATGGCTTAGATGATGATTAAATGTATATACATGATCCGGGGAGATTTGTCCACCAAGTTGTTTTTTTAATATTTGCTGTATAGTAAATTTATTCCATTCTATGCCTTCTCCACTATACAGTCTGCGTAATTGCTTGGCCCACGGGCGTTCATAATATGCAACCACGTCCGGCCCATAGATAGAGATATCATCGAGCAAGCCCTGGCAGATATTTGGGTCATTCTTAATTTTGCTGTAGCGTTCGCTATGACCAGCAAATAAGATTTTACCCGAGGTGTTTATTACTGTTGCGGCTGCGTCATGATAACCGGCGCTGATGCCTAATATGGTCATTGATTTTTTCTGCTATTCGTTGATGTCCAAGTTCCAATGGATGCCCGCCTGGTCCCTCAGGGCAATCACCTTGCCAGTCTACTATTCCCCATTTTGGCCAATCTATATAATATGTGCTGTCAACTTGATCTACCAAATACTGCAATTTTAACATATACTCATGGTAGTGTGCCTCTCTTAAATCGGACCAAATACCAAACGTACTTAAGAACAAGTATTGTTGGTTAATCTGTTTAAAATAACTTTGTAACATAATTACCTGTCTCAACCAACGTTGGTAACTATACAATCTATCGTAATGCTTGGTAAAATACTCTTTGGCCCAGGATAAATTATGTTTTTCAGAATAACCCAGCGTTACATTTAATAATCCCGAGTCCGACGGAACTTCAATTCGGTCATGTATGGTCCATGCCACTATAATTAAATCATACTTTTTTGGTACTTCTTCAAAACAGACACGAATGCTACGGTCATTGCTTCCGCCGCCTTGGCCTTGATTGTTTACTTTCCAATTATTTTGTTGTCCTAACAAGTATGGCCATGCCGATATCGCTGGATTAGTTAATTCTTCACCATAGGTAAAACTACACCCAACAGTCAATATATTCATTTGTAGATAAACGGGTCTCTTTTACGTAACTCTTTGAGCTTTTTGCGATAACGAATTTCTAATACAATCCTATTGTACCAATTTTTCAACCATTTCATTGAATTGTCCTTGGATTAATTTTGCGGCGTTTTGGTGGGCTTCTTCTAGCGGATGTGTAGTACCCATACTATACTTATTCTCTACTGCCCACTGGTAAAAACCTCTCGGCCCAATGGTTTCCCAATTCTGTGTTCCGCTTGGAAATTTATATAAAGTATCTAGTTGTATTTGATTATGTAAACTTTGGATGCTGACATCCGGGGTTCTAAGTATACTATTATAAAATATGATACTGTCAGCAAACGCAAATAAAAATGGTATTTTATTGGCCATCAAGTAGTTTTGTAGATAAACAATTTGTTTCAAGGTATTGTAAGTTTCCCAATATTCTGTTCCGCCTACTTTTTTAAAATACTCTGTGGCAAATGCAGTTACCCCAGAATCTTTTGCTCTATTAATATGATCGCGTTGTTGTTGTAAAATGTCCGGATTATCACTATGAAATTCTTTTTGTATTTCGTTAACATCTGCTACGTGCCATGCACCAATTGTATACCACGGACTACGTTGTCCTGTAGGGAAATCAAAGTAAAATTCATATCTGTTTGGAAAAGTCCATTGCACCACAACTGCATGTTTTATACCTTTTGATGTTTCGCAAGCATTAATAGTGTTGCGGGCTATTGCTTCGTTGCCTGCGCCAGCAACGGCAACATTTAAACATTCCATGTCTTGGGATTTCGCTAACAAACATGGCCAAGTTGATGTGCTGGCTGTTATCCCGTCGGGGCAATCCGTTAATTCATTTCCAAATATAAAGCTATCGCCGGCTGCTATAATCATATCCCGGTATCATCATGTTAATTTGTTGTTCATAGTAATCTGGGTCAGCCCACGTGTAGTCAAAGGTTGCTGTTGCATCACCGGCTGTGATTTGATATATGTCGAGATATTTACTCAGTATAGGCCATACCATCCTAAAATCGCTTGTTCCAAAACTGGTTTGTAAATTGACTTGGCCAACAGGGTGGTATCCATAATTATATTTTGTATCTAGCGGGTCAAATCCGTTGCGTACTAGCCAATCGCGGAAGCCGGACATTTCTTTAGTGTGCCAAGGATGTGGACCGTTAAACATAACATCTTGTGCCCATTCTATATCAAATTCCCCACTATACAAATGTAGATGGGTAATAGCGTCACAAGTAGCATCGTCAATATCCACGCCTTGTTCATCGCGATATACTTCGTACAGCGTCTTTCCAATCTGTGACCAATGCAAATATACTTCACCAAACTTTCTATCAAATCTAGTTTCATCAAACGTTGTTTTAAGTTCTGCAGGAAACTCTAGTCTCTGTACATTTAAAAATGTTGTGATTTGGCTTGGGCGTATCCATTCGGGCAATTCTCGTTGTTTGCGTTGACTTAACATTAAACTCTCTGCTTCGTGACATAGATTGTTTAATTGACGTATAGCAAATTTTGTTTGGTAGTCTGCACGTTTATACCAGTCACTTAAATTCTCTATCGTTCCCTGTAAATGTTCAAACCTATTATGTAACAAATTCATAGCAGGTTGATTTGGTGCTAGAGTTTTATTATCACGCATGAAGTATGGAGTATATACTTCATCGATGTAATAATCGTCTTTATCAAAAAAACTGTTAATTTGATCGCAGGCCCAATTTAATTCATTGCATATAAAATCAAGATTACGGGCACTATCTGGAAATCCTAAAAAGCAAAAGTTTTTCTCTAGATACTTATTTTGTCCAAGTATGCCTTGTAGTGCGATATACCAATTATCGGCTATTGGTGTATCATTAACATCAATTATGTAGGTGATCCGATCTTGTTTGTTTAGCGGATTACGTAACACAACGGTGACCTGTTTCAAATTGAATTCCACCATTTTAATACTTGCGGTCTTTCAGCCAGTATATCACTCATGGTATATACATCTTTACGTATTTGTTCAAGTTTTAAAATACGTTCCTTGCCACGTATCAACCCAGCTTGATATTCATTGGGCCATTGTTCTTCAAAAGTAGGTCTAGTTTTAAGTTGGACTAATAAGTCTTTTAAGGCCCCATCTACATTGGGAATAAGTTCATCTACCCAGGGATGCAATATCTTCCGGGGTAGTGCTAAAGGTGACATAACTATGTCCGGACTAAAACTAAACACAACTTTTGCTAAAACATCTACTCCGAGTTCTTGTCCGAGTCTGTGGATATTTTTGATTTCGAAGATTCCACATAGTGTGAGAGTGAAATCAATTCGGATTTGACGACGTGTATGTTGTATCGCAAGTCCTTGGCGGAAGTTTTCAAGCCATTGATCATAATTGAGACCTGTTCTAATGTATTCGCCAATTTTTCCTGTGCCATCGATGCTTGCACATATTTGCCAATCACGAATCCCAGATAGTATATCCCTATACAAATTAATACCACAATAATCAATCCTACTGAGATTTGTATTGTATCTAGCGTAAACATTTTTTCCGTCTCCAAGGTCAATGATTCGTTTCATATACCGCCAATGTTGTTCAAACATCAACGGCTCACCACCTACCCAATACACTTCTTCTACTCTGTGTTCCTCTACTGCTTGAGCAAATTCTTGCTCAACTTGGGTATTTTGAAAATAGTCAATTTGTTTCTTTACTTCTGGTCTCATCCAAGCATTTTTGGGGTTTGACCAGTCGATCATATCGTGCTGGCGTTGTTCGCTTTCCCACGCACTAGATAACATATCACCACACATACGGCATTTAAAATTACACAGGTTACTAAAACGATAATCCCATGATACTGGTTTCATTGTAGTAAACCCAGTGACATCTGTATTTGCTATTGCATCTAAATATTTATGTTTAAAAAGCTGATTAAAATAGCTGCGGTAAACATCGGTATTCAATAATTTATTGTTACATACTTCACATTCGGGTAACGTTTCACCGGCCATCATGCGTTTTCGCACAGAACGCATGTGATCGCCATTCCAGTGTTGGTCTAATGTAATAGGTATATATTTGCCGGTTCCCGCACTGGTATCAATATACTGTTGAAAGTTTTGTGCCGGTTCCCGAGAGGCGCAACACATCCGCCTCTCGGTTTGAGGACTGAGATAGGTGTGGCACCAAGCGGCCATACACAGGCCTTCGGGAGGTTTATTCATAACCCATTGCCCTTGCTATTTCTGGGTGTGTGTCGGTAAAACATTGTTTGCGAAATTCATCTGATCTTTTCATTTCAAATAAAAACTTTTTACCATCACCTGTAGTTCCATTTTTAATAAATTGTATGATACGATCAATTTCTATTTTATGCTTAGGTTTAAATTTACCTGCTTCAAGTTTTGTTATGACTAAATCTTTGGCTGTTTGTGTCATGGTCCCAATATTTTGATGTTTAGGATCATGTAACATATTAAAATAATCATAATTGAAATTTTGTTGTGATACCCAATTACACAATTCTTCTAAGTAGTAAACATTCTGCGTATTAATAGTCATACATACTTGCGTGGTTATGTTCTGTACACTATTACGCAATGCTTGAAACTTTGCTATGTTTGTTTCTACTTCGTCCCACTTGGCTCCAAATCGTTCGTATTCAAATCGTGTACCAATATTGTCAATACTAAATGCCACCTCAACATACTTAAATTCTTGCCAAAGATGTATATACTTTTCAGGCCATTGCGTACCATTTGTATTATAATGTAGATCAATATTTTTACTATGGCCTCGATCTACGGCGTATTGTAATAGTTCAAAATGCTCGGGAATCATAAAAGGCTCCCCGCCAGTAAATTCAAAGTAACGAATATGTGGTAACAACTTTCGTAGATCATTCCAAAATATATCACTATTTTTATTACGTGGCCATTGGCCTTGTTGTAACCATGTGTAGGCTATATGTTGCTTTCTATCAGGAGCGTGTTTTATATATCCCATTTCTTCTTGAGCCCACGAACTGCTGGACCACGAGCCACATATACGACATTTCAAATTGCAAATGTTGCCTAACTTTAAATCAACAAACCACAGCTGATCTGGATTATCGTTTGCAAAATCTACATTTGCAATTTCATGTTTTAATCTGACTTTTGTATGCATACGTTTACTGGTACGACCTGCATCTTCTTCTTCCCAACACCGCTTACATGTTTCAGGCTTTTCCCCAGCACGGAATTGTTTACGTAGATCTTGCATATACTCACTACGATATATAGTACTCAATGTATCTACATTTAAGTCGTATTTCTCACCATTGGATTTAGTAATTTCATCTGTAGCTAGACAGCATGGGCGCACAGACCCAATTGGACTAGTTTCGATACTGATCCACGGTAGCATACAAATTGTGTTAGGTAGGAGCATAATTTGTCAAGTCGTTTAGTTCTGGAAATATTTTAAAGAAATCTTCGTCACGTACTTTATCTATTAGATTGTTATTTTTAAAGAAGTCCGGTAATTGGTTTGTGCCGTCTTGTTGCATCATAAAATTAATAACACCCCTATATCCACTAGTGGCCCGTGTCAAGGGGTCCAGGGGTTCTAACCAATTGATATGTTCTTCTAATTTTGCTTTGGCTTGTGCTTTTAAGTGAGATGGTAATACATCTACACGATAGCGGAATGGATGCTGTAGTATATTAATGTTCCAATCCATTGGGCGCAGCAGCCCAAGTTTGACCCACTCTTTATGAAAATCTGTGATATGTAACACATTCATCATGCTAACCGTACTACTGACATAGAAATCTACATTGGGACAAATCTCCAACATACGTTCTCTATTTTCCACAGTTTCTTTCCAATTCTGACCCTTACGTATGTATTCTCCACGGCTATAACTACCATCTAAACTAGCACCCACACTGACACAATCAAACAATTTCCACATTTCAAGTACATCGCGACCTTTAAATTTAAGTTCGCTGAAGTTTGTATTATAGATTAATCGAACATGGAACATTTCTCGTTTGACCAACTCATCTAATACTTTCCAATGTTCTTTCATGATAAGTGGTTCGCCGCCGGCCCAATATATTTGTTCAAGATGCGGAATATGCTCTTGCATCTGTTCCCACATATCATTTTCGTTCTTGCCAGCATACATAACCATTGGGTGTTTAGGATCCCATCCTGCGGCCTTTTCGTCTTTATACCAATTACTACTAAAGATACTGCCACATGTACGACATGCAAAATTACATAAGTTACTAAAACGAATATCATAGTAACGTAGTTTAAAATCATCGTATTGTCCGTCGGGCTTAGTATCATCCACTAACCCAACTAAGTGACCAAAGTTTTTATTACTACTCTCTCGCATACTGAATAAATTACTTTGTTCCTGCTCGTAACATTTGGTACATTCCTTGCAAGGCTTGTTATCAAGCATGTTAACCCGCATTTGTTTTAGCGGTGCCTGATTCCAAATTTCTCGCATGGTGTTTTTTTTCAAGTCACCAATTGGATGTTGTGGTTCACTTAAACAGCAGGGATATGCACGACCATCAGGAAAGCCGTGCATATGGATCCACGGGATCATGCAAAATTGGTCGCTTTTAATTAACCTATTAAGTTGATCGGGACGTAGGTCTTCTTCCTTAATGTACACAGGTTTACGGGCACCGTAGTTGTAGTTCTTATAGTAATTTTCTATGTTATCTGTCATAATATTTTTTTATTTTTCCAAGTTGCGTGATGCTCAATTAGTGCGCCCACATCAGTTACGGATGGACACATAGCACAAATACTATGTGGCTTTCCAAAATTGTTAATAAATTCTTGTATTGACTCTACGCTGTCAGTGATACTAATGCCATCAACCATATGTGGCTCCCACAATGGGTAGTTAGGATTATTAAATCTAGCAAGTGTATCCTTTAATAATCCTTGCGTACTACATTTATAAATTTTGCCATTATATAGAAGTGGGCATGTTTGCTGTATGCACATAGCAAAGCTATCGCTTACATTTGATTTATAAGGTTTCATTGTAGCATAAGTGCCCCGGAATGTCTTGATAAATCTTTCCGGACGGTTAATCTGAAAACGTACATTTCTATCGGTTTTCCACCGGTTAATCCCAAATTCTGTAACTGGTTGCCATGCATATCTTTTAAAAATATAATCAATACATTCTAATAGTTCTGGAGTTTCCTTGTGTACTGTAATTTTAAAAACAATATTACCAATATTATGTATCAGGTCTAGGATATCCAAATGCCTATCTAATAGTAATCCATTGGTGGTAAATCGTATCTGACTACTGGGCAATAGATCTCGTACCCCGGACACACAATCGTAAATCTCAGGATTAATCAGTGGCTCACCGCCCATGATACCAAAGTCTGCTATATCAATAATTTGCAACCAGCTGGATATCTGCTGTTTCATATCCACCCATCTGACATATCCAGAATATGTGAGATCACTATAGTTGGTACATCCCTCACATGACAGATTACAAACTTGCGTGGCCATAGTTTCTAGAAAAGGTAATACAGGTTTAATCAAGTTACCACACCTACTTTAGTAAAATATTTACTCCAACTTAAAATATCATGTTGATTATTGCAATTAAAATAATGTAATCTTTCTAAATTTTTTACAAATCGCATGTATAGTTGTTTCTTTAACGCTGCCACTGCATCCAATGGTAATTTGCATATTTCTTCAATTTGATCTGCAACCATTTTTACTCTAAGAATAGGGTTGTCCTCAAGATCAAATTGATTATCTATTATATCATCAAATGTATCAAATCCTAAATCACGCATTATGTTAACTGTACCCTTGGGGGCAACCATAACAGGAACTTGTCCCAGTATGATAGCTTTGAATGTTTTTTCTGTCAGCCCCGGAGATTGCTGTCCTATTTCGTGTGTTCCTTTTGGTTTTTCATAAGAACTTTCAGTGACAATGTTAAACAATGCACCGGTGATTGCAGGATTTGACATAGCAAATCCTTTATAAAAATCAACAGGCTCACGGTCAATGCACATAGGGAATAAATGCTGATATTTTGCAGTAATAAATGAT
>Ga0181348_1001025_pt1 | contig 12230 bp, 6 predicted proteins | sample Su13VDMM110DN_FD_130092 | JGI IMG/M metagenome (GOLD analysis project Ga0181348, IMG submission 130092) | Freshwater viral communities from Lake Michigan, USA - Su13.VD.MM110.D.N | ecosystem: Environmental > Aquatic > Freshwater > Lake | place: USA: Michigan | collected 2013-07-16
CTGCTGTGCTACGGTATGGTCAAAGAGATACCCATCACCATGAACCAAAACTACTTCTTTGACAACCTGAACTATGACCAACGTCAAAAGGTTTGGGTGACAAAGGTTCCTCGTTTTGGTGAGATTTGGTGGTTCTATCCCCGTGGTGACGCAACTGAATGCACCGACGCAATCATCTACAACGTGCGTGAGAACACTTGGTATGACGCTGGTGAAGCCCGTGGTGCTCAACGCTCCGCTGGGTACTTTTCGCAGGTTTTTGCCTACCCCGTGGCCGCAGATTGGCACACCAGCGAGGCTGAGACCGTATTCACCGACACATTCAACGAGGTGTCTGGCAGCGCCTTCTTGTACAGCGACACCTATAACACTCAAGTTGCGCTGCGTCAAGTCATTTCTGGCTCCAATATCCCAACGGGCACGACCGTAGTGGCCATCACCTCCAGCAACATCAAGACGCTGGGGGCGATTACAGGCGGCTCTGGCTACGTTAACGGCTCATACCCTAACGTAACCCTCACAGGAGGCGCAGGATCGGGCGCTAAGGCCACAATCGGCGTTTCTGCTACTGCGGTGACCACCGTGACCATAACGGCCCGTGGAGCAGGTTATTTGGTGGGCGACGTACTGAGCGCCACGGCTGCCAGTTTGGGCGGCACTGGGGCTGGGTTTTCAATTCCCGTGACGGCAATTTACCTTCAAGGCATTCAAATGTCGGCGGCGGCCACGGGAACGGGCGCGGTTTCCCTGACTTTCTCGATCCCTGCAAACCTCATTGAGGTGTACCAACACGAGATTGGCACGGACGACATCAATGGCCAAAACGTGCGGGCGATTCTCAGCTCCTTTGAGACCAACGACCTAAGTTGGCTCGGTGGGGGTCCTTCGGTTCCAGCCGCAGAGGGCAACAATCGATGGATTCGGGTCGAGCGTATTGAGCCTGACTTCATTCAATCTGGCGATATGTCAGTGGTTGTAACTGGCAGACCGTTTGCTCAGGGCGAGGATAAAGAATCCGACCACTATGTTTTTGGCCCCAACACTGGCAAAATTGACATGCGCGAGCAGCGTCGTGAATTGCGACTGAGGTTCACCTCTGACGTGGCTGGTGGAAATTACCAGCTAGGCAAATTGCTTCTCAACGCCGAAATCGGTGATGTGAGGCCATATGGCCCTTAATCCCGCACAGATATACGACCCTCGGTATCACACGTTTGAGTCGTGGGCGTGCCTCATGTGCGAGCTTTATGGTGCTCAGAACCTTCAGATTCCCAATGCCCAAACGGATTGGAAGCAGTGGGGTAATGGACTGAATGCAATCGACGTGTTTGCAAACGAGGCCACGCCCCGCACGGATCAATACAACAATTGGTACGACTGGGCCGAGGCTATGGTAGCGGCAGTTAACCCAGCAGTGCAAACGACATGAAATATTGGTGCGACAACTCTCCAGTTTGGAGCCATTACGGCAACGCCTCTAGCGTACTTTTTCCAGCGTGGGAGCGAGCGTTTGCTGCTGTGGTTAAGCACTACCTTCCAGTTGTTCAGGACCAAGACCTAAAGGCTCGTATGGTCCAATTTGTGAACGAAGAGCTGGCCCACGCTTCGGCCCACGAGGCTTTTAATAAGCGCCAAGGGCTTGAGGAGCTGGAAGCGGCAGAATTCAAACGTGCCCGCCTTGTGTTGCGCAAGCCTAGCTTGCCATACTGGTTGGGAACTATGGTGTCCATCGAACACTTGGCTGCCTGCATGTCTCGATCGGTGATTGGTCGTTGGGGCGGTCGTCAAGGGCGCGACTACAAATTGTTTTTGTGGCACGCCAAGGAAGAGCTGGGGCACAAAGCCTTGGCCATCGACTTGTGGCGTTATCTTGGGCATTCTGATGCAGAGTTGCGCAAAATTGCGCGGACCAATCAAGCCTATGTTATGGGTGGCATGATTAAGCACACCCTCAAAGAAACAACTAAAGATGGCCAGCTCCGCAACTGGCGCACCTGGCGAGATTTAGTGTCGTGGTCGTTTTTTGTGACCACCAAAGTTCTGATTCCAATGTTGACAATTTATTTGCCAAACTTTCATCCAAACAAGAAAGACGACACCAAGTACATGGAGGTGGCCGTATGAACGCAGCGGGCATTCATCCAGTCAGCTCAAAAGAGCACATGCTAGAGCCAACCGATATTTTTGCGGTAGCTGCGTACGAAGACAAAGCGGGCATTGAAATGTGTGCGGCTTCTGCAAAAAAACATCAGGTCTCACCAGAGCGCTTGCTGTACTCAATCATGATTGAAGAGTACAGCGACCCTCGCCTGATCAGAATTCGTGAAGGCAACACGTTGTTCACAATTGCGGCGATGCCTCACCGTGTTGGCTTTGTTCGCGGTTACAACGGTGACACGGCAGAAAATTACATCGAAAATATGATCGTATGTAATCAAGCCGCTAGAAGGTTAGGGTTTGATATTTTGGTCTCACACACTTCACCTGATGCAGTTCGCGCTTTAAAAATTGCCCTCAAAAGACATCAAGTCAAAGGCATCAAATCGCACTTTGATTCAGCCGCAAAAATATTTTCTATCACCACTGGTGAACCAAGGGGTGAATGATGGGAGCAGTAACGGGAGCACTTAACACACTTGGTGGCGCAATCTCTGGCGCTATTTCTGGCGTTGCAGATCTTGCAACAAGCGTTGTAAAGGGTGTTGGTGATGCAATTGTTGGCACTGTCAAAACAATTGGCAACACAGTTCAAGCAATCATAAAAGACCCACTGCCCACGCTTTTACAGGTGGCTGGGGCTTCCGTTGGTATACCGCCTTACGTTACGGCTGCCGTGATCACGGCGGCAAGGGGTGGAGACCTTGAAGATATTGCAAAAACTGCCGCAATTTCTTACATTGCTTCTGAGGCTGTGGCTAGTACAAATATTGGTAAAGAGATTGGCAGCGTAACTAAAACTGCTGGCCAAGACTTCACCAACTACATGATGGAGAATTTCAGCCTTCCGCCAGACTCTGCTGTGGCAATTGCAAAAGCGGCAACGGCAAGTTTGAACTCTTCAATTATTGGTGGCGTGAGTGCCGCAATTACAGGTAAGTCGGTTACTGACGGCATTGCTTCAGGTTTTACGTCTGGTCTTATTTATTCATCAACAAACAGTTATTTTGACACTCTAAACAAAGACCCTAATTGGGGTTTTAGCCAAAGAGCACTGGACTTGATGAAAGGTTCCACAAGCACCGTTCTGAACACCATTGTTTCAGGTAAAGGTGACCCAGCACAAGCCGTCGGAAACTATATTGCTTTTGCCACAATAAACATGGCTAAAAGTAATTTATCTGATAGGGTCAAAGAGGCTTATGTAAACCTCACAACCGACACTGACGCCGCCAAAAAAGCCCAAGAAAAATATGCTTTAGCTAAAGCAGACGTTGATGCAAAAATCGCTGAAGGCGAAAAGATTCGCAACGAAATTAACACAGCCGCAGATTCTCTCAACACAAGAATTAGAGACGAGTTTACCCCAGTAAAGACAAAGCTGGATGAACAATTGACTGCGTATGAATCTGGCGTTACTTGGTACAACACTGAAAAGCAGCGCTACGACGAAAACAAATATGCTTACGAAAACTACCCAACCAAGATGGCACAGGATGGCTATCAAGTTTACGACGAGGATGCGGGTACTTACTACAGAACGGTTCCAGTCATGGACCGTGAGGGTCAAGTTACATACCATCTAGAATTTGCGCCTACAAAACAGTCATTTTTTGATGGGGCAAACAGGGCTGCTGAAGCCACAAATACTGCTATTAGCTATACAAATACGGCTGGTGCTGCTGCACAGAAAATTTACGATGACAACAAAGCAATGTTTGATTCTGTTGCGGCTGAATCAAAGGCTATTGAAGAAAAAACAGTCAAGCTAAACGCAATTAAAAGTGAATTTGAAAAACCCGACGGCACTAACTTGGCTCAAAAACTAAAAGATGCCGCAGATGAATATCAGAAAAAGTATGACGCTTGGTCCAAGACCAAGGCGGCCTCTGATGCTACCGCCGAGAACTATACCAAAGCTTTGGCTGCAACGGCTACACGCGACGCAACCATCGACGCTTTGAACACTGGTGCAGTCACAGTAACTGGAAAAGATGCCAATGGAAATTGGCTGCTGTCCAACAACATGACGCTGACGACTGAGGGCAAGTTCATTCAGGACGGTCAGCAGTTGTTTACAAACTCTGCTGGAATCCCTCAGAAGGCCATGGACTTCAAGGCCAACGACGGCTCCAATGTTGACTTTAATGAAAATGCTGGACGCTTGCTGTCGGAAACTGACGCTGCAAATATTTGTAGACGTGACTTTGGTTTTGTTCCTACCGACGCCGAAGTCGCCAAGCTTGCTGGCACGGAATACACCACAAGCCCCACCGCCAGCATCAATGCTTTGGCTGACGAAAAAGCTCGAACCACTTATTCTGCAATAACTGGTAATGAAGCAACTAACGAGCAAATTCTGACCGCAATAAAGTCGGGCAACGTGATGGGCACTGCTGCTGACTTGGCCATCAACGGTTTGGATCTGCCGCCAAACTATGTGTCACCCAACGCTCCTGTTGATCAGAAAATTTCTTTTGGTCAAGCTTATTCAGCAGCTCGTAAAGCTTATGGACCAAATGCAACTTTTGAGTGGACTGACAAAAATGGCGTGACCAAATCTTTTGTAACAGAAAATCGTGAAGAGCAACTTGTTCGTTATGACAAACTGTCAACAGACGCTGGTAAGTACGACAACAAAGTTGCCACTTACACAAAGTACAAGTTACTGGATAACTTAAGCAGCCCAGACTTTAACCCTGCGGATTTGACCAAGAGTGAAATGACAAAGTTTGTGGACGCTTATACAAAGGCAGAGCCTTTGCAAAGAGCCGCAATGCTTAAGGGTGTTGACGCATCAACTTACAAGGTCATTGATACGCTCTTGAGTGAAACAGCGCGTTACAACCCAAGCGGTGAAGTCGTTACAAAATTTACAGGTAAACCAAGCGGAACCATTTCTGCCTATAACCCAACTGGTGTTGAGAAAATTCTTGATTCAATAAAAACTGGCAAGAACGTGTTCGATTCTGGGTTGGACATTGCAACCGCCGACGTGGCAGGTGTGGTTACTCGAGGCGCTCAATTACTTCGTGATTCATTGGATCTTGATAACACTACTGCTGACAAAATCCAACAAATGTGGAGTGACTCTAAAGATAAGTCGCTGAGAAGCCTTGCTAGTGACGATCAACGCGTTATTGCTGGCGGCATTGCGTCTGGACTTGAGTCAGTTGCTTCATTTGCAGCCGCTGGGCCTATCGGTGCTTTGATGACCCTTGGCGCTATTGCTGCCAACAACTCATACCAAGAAGGGTCAACTACTTGGATTGACAACAGCGGAAAAACTTACGCAACGAAGGATGAAGCTATTCGCGCCGCTGGCCAAAGCAGTATTCGTCAATTGACGCCAGAAGAAAATATGAAGCGCACGGCTGTCATGACGGCGCTAGAGATTGCTGGCGAGGCGGCTGGTATACCCGGCATGAAGTTGCTCATGAAGGGCATTCCGTTAAGTGGAAGTACGGCTCAAATTGTCAACGGTGTCAAAAACTTTACTTTAGGCATGGCCAATGAGCAAGTTTCTGAGCTGTTGACAACAACCGCACAAATGGCCGCCGACAAGTGGACCAGTTTTGGTTTAGGACAAAACGCAACCCTTGATGACTACACCAAAGCGCTACAGGACACTGCTTTGGCCACCGCCGCTGCTGTAGGTACTGCTGGGTCAATTTCGACCGCTACGCGCAACATGATGGATCTCAAGAGCTACTCAAGCCCATTCTCAACAAACACTGGGTTAGACAAAATTGAGCCAACTGTGCCGTCCATAAAACAAGCAATTGTGACGCTTGGATTGACTGAAGCCGACTATGCAGCCATGCAAAACAACATCACCAACAGCGTGCGTGCTGGTAATGCTTACATTGGATCTGCCGAAGACCTTATTTCACAGACTCTGCAAAGCAAGGGTATGTCAACCGTTAAAGCTGACGCAGTTGCAGACACGTTGGGTGAAAAAATGGAGACGATCGCTGTCAGTGAATTTTTGACAGCAAATGGAATTGATCCAACCAAGGTTTCAATATTGACGCCGTTGATTCAGTCGCAGCTTAATGAAACTATTGATACCGCAAACGCCGCAAAGAATATTGCGTCAATATTTGCGTCCAGTGGTATGGACATGTCTACGGCTGGAAACAAAGCGAGCACGTTTTTCTCAAACACCGTAGCAGCACCAACCGTTACGCAATCTGACATTGACCTGTCCAATCAGCTTTTGAGAAATGCAGGGATTGAGCTTGGCACTGCTTATATTGCTCCAACGGGCAAAGCGCCTACCGTTACATCTTCCAATACTCCTGTCACCAACACTCAGGTACAAAATACTTTTGGCACAACAGGATCAAAAGATACGGCTGGCAGCACGACTAGCACAGGGCCAGTCACGGGCGGCACTTCTACGGCAGTAACCAACACTGGAACCAATACTGGTAGTTTCACCACTACTGGAGCTTTGACTGGCAGCACTGTAACCACAAACACTGGAACTGGAACCAGCACAGGCACAGGAACAACCACTGGTGCTGGAACAAGTACAGGAACAAACGTAGGTACTGGAACAAGTACTGGCACTGGAACCAGCACAGGTACAAATACAGGAACCAGCACTGGTACAAATACTGGGACAAATACTAGCGTTACAACGTCCAACATTACAGATCTTCAGAACAACTTCAATAATCGAATTGCTGAGTTGGTCAAACAGGGCGTAACGCAAAACGAAGCTGTTCAGCAGGCTATAAAAGAACTTCAGGGACAGGTCACAAAAGACAATGCTGCTGTGAACTTGCGCATCGCTGAATTGGTTAAGCAAGGAATGACTAACCAAGAGGCCACCAACGTGGCCATCAAGGAAACACAAGGTCAGATCACCAATCTTGCAACAAAGTTTGATACGCGTGTCAATGAGCTAGTTCAGCAAGGCAAGACGTACCAAGAGGCTACGCAAGCTGCGTTGAAAGAAATCAACGAAGGCGTGGGCGGCTTGGAGATCAGCGTTGCTGACATTCAAGAGAAGCAAAGGCTTGAAGAAGAAGAGCGGAAGCAGGCCGAAAAAGTGCAAGCTGCAAAAACTAGGCAATCAAAAACAGAAAAACAACTATCGCAGGCAATGTCGCTCATAGCCCCTGCTGCTGGTGCTGCCGCGTTGGTTGACACCTCAACCCCCGGTTTCAAAGACATCGGTTATAAAAATATTGGGGGCGCTAAATTTGAAAGTATCTTGTCGCCGTTCCAAGAGATGGTGGAGGAAAACATTTATGCAGCAAAACCACAACAAACTGACTTGCAGACCCAACAACAAACTTTACAGGCGGCCCCAGTGAAACAAGAACTTGACCCTCAAAAAGATCAATCTGGCGAGTCGAATTATTTCAATTATGGAAATTCGACCGAGATTGACCAACTGCTTGGTGGCGGCGACCCCGGCACGCAAATGCTCTTCTCTAAGGCTGGCGGCCTTGCCACCCCGCTGTTTGCTGGTGGCGGATCTACTCGCTACGGGCGTTTTGCTGGAGGCGGCTTGAATGTAATCGAGCACGAAGGCAAGCCTCGTATCGATTTCCGCACTGGTAATGCTGTCACAGGCCCCGGCGACGGGCAGTCCGATGACATCCCCGCCATGTTGGCTGACGGCGAGTTTGTCTTCCCCGCTGACGTCGTGGCAGCGCTCGGAAATGGCTCAACCAAGGCTGGTTCAGATAAACTCTACGACATGATGCACTCCATTCGGGCGTATCACAGGTCGGCCAAGCCAAAGGATTTGCCGCCCCCAGCGAAGAAGTCCCCTTTGGATTACCTCACGAAAACCGCTCGCAAGGCTAGGAGATAAGCATGGCAGTCACACAAGGCGCACCGTTACCAGACATTAAAACGACCGAGACGCGCACCGACAACGCTCCGTCGTACTACACCGACTATCTTACTGGCCTGTCAACCGCTGGCAAAACTGCCATGGGGCGTTCTCCTACGCAGTCCGTGGCTGGCTACGACCCCTTGCAGGTCATGGGTTACAGCAACCTACCCGCCGCCGCAACTGCTGGTCAAGAGGGTATAAATGCCGCTCAAGACACGGCAGCTCAGGCAGCTAAAGGTATCACGCCAGAGCGCATTCAAGCCTTGATGAACCCGTACACCAGCAGCGTGGTGGATGAGATGGCCAGACTGTCTCAGCAGAACGTCCAACGCAACCTCCTGCCCACCATGAAGGCTGGGTTTGTGGGCACGGGTGGCCTTGGTGGCCAACGCTACGCAAACGCCCTTGGACAGTCCTTAGCTGACGTACAGGCTGGGCTGACTGGGCAGCAGTACGGCGCTTTATCTTCAGGTTACACGCAAGCCCTGAAAGGCGCTTTGGATGAGGCTTCATTGCAAAATCAAGCGGCTCAGACTCAAGGCAGGTTGTCCGATATTGAGCAGACTCAAGCGCTCACGGGCGCTGGTGCTTTGACCAAGGCTGGCGCAGAACGTCAAGCTTATCAACAGAGCTTGTTAGACGCCCCGCTCAAGACTGCGACGACGGCTTCTGGTCTCATGCGTGGCATCACGGTTCCCGGCGGCCAGACGTCTACGTTTGTTGGTCCAAAAGCTGGCTCTTACCAGACTTCCGACTTGGCAAACATGTTGGGTGTTTTGTCAGTTATTGGAAGTGCCGCTGGCGGCAAGGGGATCGAAAAGGTGGGCAGCGCTGGCTCAGATTTGTTTAATTTTCTTAAAAAGCAATTTGGCGATAGTATTTCAAACACTACTTTTGATGCAAATGATTTGGCCAGCAGCATGTCCGTTGACGACTATAACGCCGCGATCAATGGGTGGAGCAAACAGCCTGATGGGTCATATGTTGATTCTGAAGGCAATCCTGTTTAAGGCAAAAAATGGCTGAAACTAAAACACCAACAGCAAGCTATTTGCCCGGCGAGGACGCGGAAACGCTTGAGGCCAATCGCCGCTATCAAGAGGCATTGGCCAAGCTCACCGAATCCCTTGACAGCCGCAAGAACAGGCTTTTTGACCCTACCATGTTGGCCATGGCGCAGGGCTTTTTGGCTCCTACGCAAACAGGCGGCTTTGGCGAGTCACTTGGCAACGTAGCTGGTAAACTTGGCCCCGCTGAGGCCGCTGCAATTAAAGAGCAGCAGGATATTGCTCAACAACAATTAGCCGTTGCTGGTCAAGGGCTTGAGCTTCAACGTCTGAAGTCACGCGACACCGCGCTTAACCAATACCTAAATCCAACCGCGCCAGTACCTGCCCCTGTTACAGGCCCTTTGACAGGCCCCAAGGCGGCTCCAATTGCTGGTCCGAAGGCTGGCCCCTTGACTACTAGCGAAGCGCCGCCTACGCCCGCTCTTGCTGCGCCCCCCGCCCCACCTGCCCCACCTATCCCGCCGCCTGTTGCTGGTCCTTTGACGTCTCAAGCGCCAGCACAGCCAGCTCCTCCTGCGCCAGCCCCAGCACCGTCTCCTGTAAAGGCGACCGTTATTGGTTCGCCTCAAGGCGCACTGACGGCCATGGAGGCCAACAAGCCTGCGGGCTTTGAAGGCATCGACGGCATTCAGGTCGCACCGCCAAACCCCAACTTCATGACGGGGCGCGACTATGTCCGTTTGAACCGTTATGACAAGACCAAGTCGCCCGGCGACCTGATCAAAGAAGGTCAAGAGATCGAGCAAAAGCGCTACCGCGACAAAGAAGGCGGCGTGCTCGACTTGGCCACTGGCAAGTTCTACCAATACCCCACGGGCAAGACCGAAGAAATTCAGCTCTACGGATACCCCGGCACGCACAAGGTGGACGCACGCACTGCGGCCAGACTCAGCATGCTGGCTGCCAACGACGATCCCGCCTATCACGATCTGGCCAAGCGCGTTGTTGAAGGACCGCGTAAACGTGATGCAGATGGAGAAAAACCCTCAAACGTGCCACCAAAGCTATCGCAGCAAGAGCTTGAGCTTGATCTTGAGAAAAAGAAAAAAATGCAAGCTGCTCAGGTTGAATTTGAGATCGAAGCTCGCAAAGATTTCAACCAACGCAAGAAAGACGCAGACGAGACCATCACCACGGCCAACGTGTTTCGCAAATTTGCGGATGACAAAAACGCCAAGGCGATGTTTGGTATTCTTAACAACGACAAGATCTCGTCGGGTATTGCAACGCTTGTGCGGGATGGTATCGGGTTGCCGGGATTCACCGTTGGCACAAAGGCTATCGAAGATGTCATGCGCAACGCTGGCTTGAATGCAGCAGATCAGGCCAAATACCGCACGTTCCTAATGTACGCAACGCAGATGCAGTTGCAGCAGTCCAAGTACATGAAGGGCGCTGTGTCTGACTTCGAGCAGCGCTTGATGGCCAACGCAGGTATCACTGGCCAAGACACGCCAGAGTCAATCCGCATGAAGGCTGACTTGATGACTCGTCGTGCGCAGTTCGATCGTCGCGTAGCCAAGGTATTCAAAGACTCCAAGATGACTGCTGACGAGTTTATTGATTCCGACCGCTACATGGAAATGCGCGACAAGTACAACGAGGACCTTGCAGAGCTTTCTTCTGGCAGCAAGATACTTGCTCCTGCTCCAGCAAAACCCGCAGCACCCTCCACTGGTGGCGCGGAGCCAAGCCCCGGCTACATTCGTGACCCCAAGACTGGGGTGATCCGCAAGAAGAAAGCAGGTGAATGACATGGCCAACAAAAACATTGACCAATTCATTGATACTTACGCCCCTGTTGCGCAGCAAGTCAGCAAAGAGATCAATGTTGATCCAAACATATTGTTGAGTCAATGGGGACTTGAGAGTCGTTGGGGCCAAACCGAGATGGCCAAGAAGTACAACAATTTGGGTGGCATCAAAGACTTCAGTGGCAAAGGCTTTGAGGCCAAGGATAACAAGACTGGTTCGTTGGACAAGTACGTTAAGTTTGAAGACCCCGAGGTCTTCGGCATGTACTACGCCGACCAGATCAAACGCAACTTTCCGCAAGCTGTAAACACTGGGCCTGACATTGGCGCGTTCACTCGAGGTTTGGCTTCTGGAAAAAACGGCTCCTACTTTGGCATTCCCGTTCAAGAATACGAAAGCTCATTGGCCAGCGCTCAGGCGTCAATACCCGAAAACAAGATGCTGCCTTTTGAGCCGTCAGTGCAGCCTGCTGCAAAGCCCGAAGAGAGAGACGGCGACATGGTGACAGTGAATGCGCCACCTCCCCCACCTCCAACCATAGACACGTCTGGGGCAAACACTGGTGAGCGTTTTCTTGGCGGTGCAATTGGCACTGGCACGGGCATTGTGGCTTCTACCGCACAAGGTTTGAATAATGCACGCACAGGCATGGCGGCCACCCGCGCAGGCGCTGAAGAGACCGCCCGCATTGCTGCACAGCGTGCTGCTGGCGTTACACCCCCAAGCACTCCGCCTATCACGCCCTCTGGCACTCCCAGACCCCCGTTGGGCAGCAGCATCATGTTTCAGAACCAGCCGCCTGTTGGTGGCAACTTGCAAGTCCCTATTGGCCCAGCCGACGCTGGTCGCATGGCCCCCGGTCAGACTGGAAACATGACCTACAACTACGGCAAGTCTGCTGGCTTGACTGACATTGAGGCCGCAAAAGCGCTGGACACTACCAAGCAAGCTGGCGGCGTTCACGACTTAAGCACCCAGCGCCGCGAAAGCTTGAACAAAATTCAAAATTTGTTCCCCGGCGAAAAGTACGTCGAGAACCCACGCTACGGCGGTTTGCTGACGCTTGATCAAGGTGCTGGCAGTGGACCACGACAGTCGTTTGCAATGAGGCCCCCTGTTGCGCCCACTCCAGACCTCCCACAAGGCCAGCCGGGAGGGTTGTCGCAGCTACCCCCTAGGCAACCCGTTTCAACGGCTCCTATCCCCGCCAAAGGCCCTTCTGGGCTGGACGCCGTGACCAACATGTTCAAGGGCATGATGCAGCCTATTGGCACGGCGGTCAAAACAGTTAGCAAATACGCCCTGCCGCCGTTGGCAGGCTTGTCTGCTGGATTGGATGTTGCTGAGGTTGCGCACGAGTTTGACAAGCCGTCGGACCAACGCGACTACAC
>Ga0181348_1001028_pt1 | contig 12196 bp, 16 predicted proteins | sample Su13VDMM110DN_FD_130092 | JGI IMG/M metagenome (GOLD analysis project Ga0181348, IMG submission 130092) | Freshwater viral communities from Lake Michigan, USA - Su13.VD.MM110.D.N | ecosystem: Environmental > Aquatic > Freshwater > Lake | place: USA: Michigan | collected 2013-07-16
CACTGGTTTTTCATAAATTGCAGAATTCTTCTCATGCTCCCAAACCTCAACTCGCTCAACCCAACACCTACCAAGTGATGTGTTACGAACATAAGCATCAGCTGCTTCAAATACCCATTCAGCAGACCGTTCAATGCCTACTCCCTTATCCATCACTCTAAGATCACATCCACCCGCAGCGTGTAGTTGTTGGAATAAGGGTAAGAGCGGATCGTCTGCGGCAGCACAAAGTGTATGATCAAATTGTTTCTCAAGAATTTCTTTGAGGCCTTTAAGACCTCCAAAATCTACTACCCAATTCTTATCATCCAACCCAGAGCACCCAAACCAGATCTTGGATATGAGACGGTAGCCGTGTAGGAATTTACAATGGGAGTGTGAAGCATTTGGTTGTCTAAATGCACAACTGCCTAATTCAATTATCTTCGTGCTCTGAAAAATGCTCATGTTTAATTATGGTGCCTATTTTTACAATGTCAACATTCAATTTCTGAACATTTTAGTCTGTCGGTGTATATTTATAATATCCAGTATTTCCGCGAACACGGGAAGTTTTTAAGTATTATAATATCCAGAGTTTTAGAAAGTCAGGAAAATTAGGATACACAGTTTCTTTACCATCCTCTTTTACTTAGAGCAGTTCTAAAATAAAATCAAGGAGGGGCGCGCCGATTTATTCAGAAATGTTTAAACGCCCGAAGCAGATGGCACTTTAGTCGTTGAGCTAGCAGATGTACTTGGAGAAGCAGTGCTAGAAGAAGTCGTGACCTTTTTAACACTATTTGGGTTCTTACTGATAATGTGTTTCATTATCTCACCAAACGTCTTACCTTTTAGAGTAGTCTTAAACTCATTTTCATCTAATTCGGTGGCACAGTACCCCAATGCGGACATCGTTTCCCTTACTCTTTCGATATCATCAGCCTTTTCTGCGGGGTTAAGTAAAGAGCCATGAGCATATATCTCAGATAAAATGCGGTTGATAGCGGTATCATACCCTTCTTTTATCTTTTTGGGGTTTTTGCCTTTCGCAGCAGCTGCCATTCTGCTACCAAAATATTCTTCTTTGCCGGTTTCAATCTTGCCGTCATTATCGTAATCTTTTATGGCCTTTTTGCCACCACCCTTAGGTTTTCCGGTTTTACCCTTATTCTTTGTAAGTTCCATTATCCTTTTAATATTTGTAGATTTGAACGGCATATAGTTATTTACGCGTAATGGCCTAATACTTGCACGGTGTTTACCTTGACTTTTTTACCGGTGGTATCCGTTACGTCGCGTGTGATTATTTTTGTGATTGTGCCTTCGATGAGATCATCGTTAATATTTTTACCCCTGTAAGGTTGATTCACAACGAACCCCGCCGTGAAGGGAGCCTCGAAGAATGCATCTTTTTTCGCACCGACTACAAACACCTGATTAGGATTATCATATATTAACGTTGATGCGTTGTCGACAGCACCACTATCACCCAGTTTGGTGAGCTTACCGTCTTGGGTGTATTCAGCGGCAACCGTCTTTACGTGGTATGGATTTCTGATGTCGTATAACATTATAGTGTATACGCGCTTATTCAAGCCTATGGGGTCGCTTTCACTGGATGCTTCTACGGTGTAGGTTATAACCTGTTCATTACCACGGTTACCGGTTGCCATTTTGGAAACTACCCCTGAATATGGTCCTTCTGCACTTTCAATCGTGACGGCACTGCCCTGTTTCGGTAGTCCCACGGGAAAATTTAAGTTCATCTGATAGGCTTCGAGTTCTTTGAAGAACTGTTCACCATACAGGCTTTTCATATTATCAGTCATCGACTTCATAGCCGCCTCTGCCCCACCCTCAGCGGTAGCTTTCATTCTAGCGCCCAATGCAGACGGGTCCGTTATGGCTTGTTTAAGCACATTGCCAATACCACCTGCCGCTGCTCTAACCGCGGTGCCCACTCCACCTGCAGTATTGGCAGCCGTTCCTACTTTGGTGTTCAGTGATCCTGCTAAAGAACCTGGTGCAGCAGTTGCCTCTAGTATTTCCACTAGCTGCGCAAATTTATTAATTGTTTTCATTTTGTAAAAATTGCCTATATAAACTACACAAATTATCCGCAGTAATACCCCATTGCTTCAAGAAAACTTCTACTTCTTCAAATGAGGGTGAGTTTTTTAACTGAACCTCTACTGGGTCACCGTGCTGAATATTTAAGGTCTTCAATGCAAATGATTTAAAATTAGTTAAATTGTCATCAGGAAGCAACGCACCCGGATTAACATCGAATATAGGCATGCCGGTTTTGATGACCATAATGCGGACTACGTTGTGGTTCTCCTGCAGAACATATCCCTCGTACCCATCGATGTCACCAAAACACTCAGAGGAAGCATAACACGGATCCACCTTTATGCGTATCTTCTTGAGATATTTGCCGATCTTATGATTTACCGCTTTATCGAAGCGCATTTAATTATATTTATTACTTGAGTTGTATATAAATTTACATTATCTTATAAGAACTATATAATATGACTACACCAAGAATACAGCTTGCAAACCATAATGTCCCGCACACAGACGAGGAAAAGATGGATGTTATCGAGAGGGCCACGGTGGCGTACGCCGCATATATGGACGCGCTTGGGTTTGATTGGCGCAATGACCCTAACTCTTCTAACACACCGTCACGCGTAGCTAAAGCATTCGTAAATGATTTGGCAGCTGGTTGCTATGATGCGCCGCCAAAGGTTACTTCGTTTGATAACATCGACAAGTATGACGGTATGGTGTGTCAAAACAATATTGTTTTGACCTCTTTATGTTCTCATCATCACTTAGCCTTCAAAGGTCATGCTCACGTGGCATACGTGCCAGGTAGGGAGGGGCGGGTTATTGGTTTGTCTAAATTAAATCGCGTTGTGGATTGGTTTGCCCGGCGTCCCCAGGTGCAGGAGAACCTCACTATGCAGATTCATGATTACATAAATATTATATGTGAGCAGAACCTGGGTGTTGCGGTGATGATAGAGGCAGACCACACCTGTTGTGCTAATAGGGGCATCAAGCATGACTCGACTATGAGAACCTCTAAAATTTCTGGATGTTTTCTGGATAACACCAATCAGGCTCGTACAGAATTTTATAAGTTTATCGAATTTGCCAAGGTGTAGTGGGGGGTGCAGAGCGGGTTGACGAATCCCCTTCTTAACCCGCTCTGTCTACCGCATCGTATGCCGCTTTAAATTCTTTTGTGAAAGGATTATGTGGTTTCGGTGGTTTCGGTGGTTTCAGGTGTTTTGGTAGTTTTGATTCTAACTTTTTAATTTCGGCCTCCTTCAAATCAATCTCGCGCTTTACGTAATAGGTGGTGACAGATTTGTTATCAAGGTCCTCAAATTCAATCCATAATTTTTTTATATCATCTTTTAATTGAGCTATTTTTTTAATGTCTGCATTTTCAATCACCCTACTCTTATTGACGTCGATGAGCGCATCGAGTTGACGTATGAACGGCTCACCTAAGAGAACCGGTTCCTCGTTGTCGACTCGGTCGCCTAAACTAAACGGGATATCACTAAAAAATTGAGATCCTACTTTTACATTAAAGGTAACTACAAATCTATCCTCTTTATGACCGCTGCCTATATGGATCTTCACCTTCTCAACCACTTTCTTCTTGAATGATTTGCCGTTAACCGTATTAAACGTTACGCTGTCGTCATGGGGGGTTATTTCTGATGCATGTAAAACGTTATATCCTTGGTTACCGCTATCCACCTTAGCCTTAACAATACCTATACCGTCTATATCAATATCTTCTATTATACCTAAGGTGGTTCGCTCGGTGTAAAACGCTTTAAATGATACCATATAATTTATTTATTTGATTTTGGATCGTAAAGGTGTAAAATATGGACGTATGAATAAACATATCCTAACAGTCCTAACAGTCGTTGCAACGTGTGCAAGCACGTTTGCTCAAACCCCCAACATCAGTGTCACCGGTGACTATGGTAACATTTCAACATGGCGCGGCCTTCAGGTCAACCATGATAGTGCTTCCGTGTCCGCCAACGCCTCTAAGGCCACCAATATTCTTGGTGTTCCGGTTGCCTTTGGTGTATCTGCAAAGTTTACACCAGCAGGTGGAGACGGTAGTGAAACCCACCTTGGTGTCAACGCCTCTACCGGGTTGACACTGAGTGATTCAGTTGCCGTTGTTTCTGAGATCGGCGTGTTTCGTAATATCTACGCTTCCCTCAATGATAGCACTGAGGTCTACACGAGCGCTACAGCAGTTAAGCTGTTTGGTATAGAAAAGTATATAGTGCCAACTGTGCGTTACGTTTATAACGTGACAGATAAGTCGAATGGTGTCGAGGGTGAGCTTTCCCACAGCTTTGTGATCGCAAAGTATAACGTGGTTGTAACTCCCTATGTCGTCGGTGGTTTGTTTGATAGCTACTCCTACGTTGCGCCCGGTGCTCGTGTGGTGTACGCCCTTTCGAAGAACGCCTCCATCTTTACTGATGTGAAGTATCTCAACAACTGGGACACCACCGCTGCCGCGCGCAACCACAACGATATCGGTGTGACCGTCGGTATTGGATATAAATTCTAATATCTAGACTACAAAATCAAAAAGGCCGAGGTTTCCTCGGCCTTTTTTTATTAAATAGATACATATGGCAAACTCTAAAGGATTAAACCGCGACTTTTATCTCATATCAGAGGCCTATACCAAAAAGTTAAATGAAGCGATGTCGCACTCCCCGTCTCAATTGTCAGTGCCAAATTCCTGTGAGGCCTGTGCTGGAGATGAAGAGGAGGAGGGCGCCGGTTCTTGCGGCTGTACTGCGGGTGAGGATTGTTCCTGTGCCACATGTAAGGGTTCTAGGGGAGTTGATTTAAGAAAGAAGTTAGATGGGATACGCGCCATGGTGGATGTTCTATCTAGCCTAGCTAATGCGAATGACGTTCTGGGTAATTTAGATTTCGGTGTAGTTAAGGTAATTGACGACGCCCATAGTGCTCTCTACAAACTGGCCGGTGGTATTTCAATAGATTCAGAAGATTCCGAATCAGATCCTAAAGGTTCATATACATCTAGTTATGTTACCATGGGTAGTAAACCACCGTTGATGGTCATGGATGTAGACGGTGACTAATTAATAACTAAGAGTTACTTAATTTTATCGAGGTTCAGGTCGCCGCCTAAGGTACCCTTTATATCCACGTACTTCCCTATGACGGGAATCAGCTTCTTGTACACATCCATTGCGTTAGTTTCGTTTATCTCGCCTATATCAGTGGTGATTTTAGCAGTGTCCTCATCACTGGGGCGCGCCACAAAAGCCGACTTTAACATTCTAATCAACCCTACAAACGCAGCACTATCAAGCTTGTTCGTGGCTGATTCAGGCGCTGCGGCAGCCGGTGGGATTGCGCCTGGTTGCTGGTTATCAATGGTGGGCGCGACAGTTTCAGGTGCAGCGATCGCTGCTTCATTGTCTTGCTCCACTATATACTGTTTGTAAATCTTGTAAAACCGTTTCATGATATTATTTATATCAAGTCAGCAGTAGCATCTTAGTTTTTAACTGCTTGAAGTATGCACCACTGAGAAAGGTTAACCCCTGTTTCTCGGTGAAGTCTCTAACCTTGCAGAATAAAAATTTTTCCATCGAGGTATCCCTTAGTGTACACAACTCATTAATAACCCCAGCGGCTTTACCTTCCTTCTTAGTAAAACAGTGATAGAAGTATTCCAGGCTGTAGTCTGATGAATACACCCTTATTGGTAACTTAGTTTTAATTTTGTTAAGAGCTAATGATATTAGCACTTTGATATCCTCTTCATCGAACACACCATAAAGGTCTAGGTCGTGTAATCCGTTACGGTCAAAATATATCACGGTTTTATTCGCCGTGGAGGAGTTCAGCAAAAATTCACACAGCTCGTGTATGATATGATGGTAAAAAAATCGCCTGGTGGTAGCTTCAATTTTGGGTGTTAAGATGTTGAACGCCCTTAGATCTGTGACAATCTTTTCCTCGACTACTGTCTTGAAGAAATAGTTGAAGTCAATTAACCGCAGCCGGTGCTTGGGTATTTCCAGATGCATTACATGTTAATATGGGCTGAGAACAGAACTTTAACAAGTAATCCTTATTAGTTTCAAAAAATCCATCAACGGTGCATATGGTGTATTTCCCATAGCGCGAATAGTTGCCCGGTATAGTTGGTGCGACTAAGCTGCTATCATACACAACAAAGGACCCTTCTCTGTTAATCTTAAACATAAGAAACCAAGGCTTCTTGGTGTCCTCACCTTGAGTTATCCATTTATCCAGTTGAGTACTCCGGGTGTAAATGTTAGAGAATGCGAATTCCTTGTAGTTCTTACATTCAAAGGCGATATTCTTTAGTTCGTCGGGTACAATGATATCACCAGTTGATACTAATGCCTGGCTTTGAGATAGAAACTGACGCCTAAAGTCGTTTTTACCACCTACAAATGCACCTGAATTTGGAACCCTGCAGAAGTTGAATCCAAATACAGCAGATAGGTGAATAGCGACTTCCCTTTCATACCTTTTACCTTTGTTCTTACTTGCGCTTGACATTATACATAATTACGCCGCTGCATGGGTATTTCCAATACGCGTCTAACTTTGCCCTTCTTTTTGCGCTTGCGCTTTACCATTCGGGCACCCAAGAACGTGGGCATTCTGTAATCTCCGGGTGCATATGCGGCATCACCGGTGGATGGAAATTGATTACCATACTGACCTATAGTCACGGACCCGTCTGAAAATGCACTATCAGTGCCACCAGCATAGTTATCCTCTGTTATACTGTTGAAGAAATCTTTAAAGGTTTTCATTGATTTTAATTGTAATATGTTAATATTTAATCATGGACCTAGAGAAGTATATTGAAGAACTGGATAGAGATCTAAGGGTGGATGCTTTTAACATAAAGGATGTGCAGATGGCACTCCCGTCAATAAAACACAAATGGGTAGGTCGCTTGATAAGACATAAACAAGAAGTTCAAGCTCTCATGAAGGGTCGTGAAAAGGTAAAGCGGGATTTAATTCACAAGTTGCATCAAAGCTCAGCAGTAAAGCTTTCTGATCCAGCTGCCGACCGGACCATAGAGCTTTCGGATTTCTTAAAAGAACACGATCAGCGAATTGATAACTTGAGGCTTATTATTGAGTTGTTAGAGAAGACTGAAAAAGTGTTAAGCTCAATGACTTATGATATCAAAAATATGATAGAGCTAATCAAGTTAGAGACTACATGATTAATTTTGAATTAGATAAGGGTTGTAAGCACGGTATCATTAGAGGGGATCTATTTGATGAGGTGCGAGAGCATTTCTCTGTTGAGAATGAGAGTGCCAAGTTTACACGTAGGTTTAATAGATTCATACCTAAGCGGCATTATGCTATAACACCAACAGGTAGATTTGACCCTTGTTTATATTATGAGATAGTGAAATTCTTAGTATCTAAGAATTATAACGGTGAACTTGTAGTAACTGATGAGTTCAAATCACAAATTAAACCATCTTCTGGAAAATGGAAGCACAGCCCGGTTTTTAGTGACAAACCATACAAATTGGATTTAGCGTGTCGTGATTATCAGAACGACATTGTCGAGAAGTGTTTAAGTAACGGCAGGGGTACCGTAATATTAGCTACCGCAGGTGGTAAGACACTTACAATGGCTTCTCTGTTGTCTCGCATCAGTACATTTTATAATCCTAAGGATTTTAAATGCTTGATCATTGTTCCTGACAGAGGCTTGGTTGAACAGACCTATACCGAATTCCTTACGTTTAAAGTCCCGTTCACGGTTTCCAAGTGGACCGGAGACGATGCGCTTGACCTAGGAAGTGATGTTATAATTGCAAATCTGGGAATTTTGCAAAGTGACAACAGCGACATAGGCTGGGTTGAATTTGTAGATGTTTTGCTAGTTGATGAGGTACACAAGCTCCGAAAGGGTAATAAAATCAACGATTTGATGAAACGCATTAAGACCGCTCACCGGTTTGGATTCACTGGGACTATGCCAGAGGGGTTGCTGGATCAGTGGAACATAATTGGAAAAATTGGACAAGTTTTGTATGAAAAAAATAGTCATGATTTGAGGTCTGAAAAATACATAGCGAATGCGTTGATACAGGTTTTTAATCTAAATTATAACGACAAACCGATTGCTACTAATCGTGAAAATATTTCCGATGAGTACCGAGCCGAGGTGGATTTCCTTATCGATAGTGGTTTTAGAAATAATTTCATATCTAAAATTGCAAAGCTCACATCTAAAAATTGTTTGATAATGGTAGACTATATAAGACATGGTGAGGTGTTAGAGGCGGCGCTTAATATTATTTGCCCCGAAAAGAAAATTTACTTTATATGCGGAGACGTTGAGGTAGAGGAGAGAGATAAATTACGCTCCTTGATGGAGCAGAGTAATGATATAGTTGTGGTTGCTATATCAAAAATATTCTCAACTGGCATTAATATAAAAAATTTACATTATATAATATTCGCGGGTGGTGGTAAAGCCAAGGTTAAAATAGTCCAATCCATAGGTAGAGGACTTCGTTTGCATGACAATAAAGATAAGCTTGTAATTTTTGATATAGCCGACCAAATTAAATATGGCGAGAGACATTCAAAAAAGCGGCAATTATTATATGAAATCGAGCAAATTAAATACGAAATCAAAGAAATTAAAGAGTCCTGATATTGTCAAGGTTAAGCCGCGCGTTAAGCCGTACAAGGTTAGAGCGCCTGTTATGTCTTATGATGGTGTCGCCCCTCGCAAACTAAAACCAAGAGAGAAGGAGAATTACGTAAACGGCAAAGAATTCGAGAGACAGCTGGCTGAATTTTATGAAAAGGATCAATTCAGCGATAAGCTAGCGGAGTCAGTAAGCAAAATAGCTCACGGGCTTAGCTTTGCTCCTAATTTTATCAACTACTCATACAAAGATGAAATGGTTGGTGATGCTATCGTTAAAATGTTAACAGCGGTAAGAAACAAGAAGTTCAGACTCAATTCAGGGTTCTCACCCTTTTCATATTTTACCACCATAGCATTTCACGCATTCATTAATAGAATAAAGAAGGAGAAAAAGCAGCATGAGGCCGTAAAAGAGTATAGGGAAAAAAAGTACGCGGAGATGATATGCTCGCAACATATCCCTAACGGTGGTATATATCTGGAGCCTCTTAAAAATGACGATTCAGATGAATATGACTACTGATCGAGTTTCCTCTACCACGGTGGGTATATTCTCAGACCTCCACCTGGGAGTACATCAAAATTCAAGCTTCTGGCACGACATTTCATTTAAATGGGCGGATTGGTTTGTCAATGAAATGGTCAAGCGGAATATTGATACTGTCTTGTTCTTGGGCGATTTTTTCCATTATAGAGATGAAGTCGCAGTTAACACTCTCCATGTAGGTTATAAGATACTCAAGAAATTTGAAAAATTTAATATCTATCTGATACCGGGTAACCACGATTCCTTCTACAAGGAGCACGCTGAAGTTAATTCGATTGATATTTTTAGTGGGTGGTCTAATCTTCACATCTTGAATAAAACCAAGACTATAAAGTTTGGAAATAAAACAGCTACGTTTGTGCCTTGGGGTGGTGTGATAGAGGACATTCCTTCGTCTGATTACATATTTGGGCATTTCGAGATTAACACATTCAAGATGAATGGGCATAAGGTGTGTGATAAGGGATGCAATGCGATGACTTTACTAAATAAGTCTCGTAACATATTTTCTGGGCATTTCCACCTTCGAGATGTTAGAAAATACAACGAAGGCACCATCACATATGTCGGCAATACGTTTGAGATGGACTTTGGTGATTTCAATCAGGTGAAAGGCTTACATGTTTTAGACTTTAATACCGGTGCAGTTACCTTTGTAGAAAATACAATTTCACCTAAACATTTGAAGATACCTATCTCAGAATTAGTAAAGGCAGGCATTTCTTCTGATTTGGATAAACAAAAAATTGAAAAGAATATAGTTAAAATAATAGTAGATAAAAAGGTCAGTACTGAAGTAGTTGAAAAGATTCTAACTAAGATAGCTGGGTATAAGCCTGCAGTTGCATCAGTCGAGTACGCAACGCCGGCTCTAGTGGTTGATAACACAGGGAATATTGATTGCGATCTATCAATAGTTAATATTGAAAATGTTATGGAGGAGTTTGTCAATCTGCTGGAGATAGATAATAAAGAGGATGTGTTAAAGCTGTGTGTTGAAATTCTTAATGATTCTAAATGAAGACTGTAATATTTAAAAAGATAAGTATAAAGAATTTCCTGTCGGTGGGTAATGATCCAGTTGATGTAAGCTTCAAGACCGGACTGAATATCATCACAGGGTCAAATAAGGATAAGGAAGATAGGCGCAACGGTGTAGGTAAATCCACGATAGCGGATGCCATATACTTTGCTGTGTTTGGTAATACGCTTCGCGAAATTAAGAAAGAGAACATCTCTAATAATTGCGTTAATGGTTCATGCGAGGTGGTATTAGACTTCACTGTATCAACCCCCGATAGCACGGATGAGGTTAGAATTATCAGAACATTGGAACCTTCCAAAGCTATCCTTCATATCAACGGCATAGATAAGACCCTGGACAGTATTGCCAATACTACGGCCTTCATATCAAAGATACTAAACTGTAACACAGAAGTTTTTGAAAACTGTGTTATAATGACCATAAACAATACTCTCCCTTTCATGGGTAAGAAGAAACAAGACAAACGAAAATTCATTGAAAGCATTTTTAATTTAGAGATCTTCAGCAAGATGCTATCGCATACCAAGGAGATGCATAGCACATCAAAACACGATTACGATTTGCTGTCTGGTAAAGAGGAGGAAGTTGTGTCGGTATTAGCCAACCTGCGAACCCAGCAAGCTACGTTTGCAATCAGCAAAGAAACTAAGATTAGGAATCTGAAACAGAAGCGTGATGCCGTCGCTATTGACAAGTTAAAGGCAACCTCATCTATAGATAATATAGAAAAGACCGATCTCGTTAAGGTTAGGGATTTATACACGGATAAGGTTGTTCAGCTCGAAAAGGAAAAAATTAATACATCACAGCGTCTTACTGATGTATCACAAACTGCAGCAGAACATTTAGCTAGGCAGGGATTGTTGCAAACAAGCCTTAACAAGATAGAAGCAAACAATAGCACATGCCCGGTCTGCTTGCGGGATGTATCTGACCTGGATAGAGATCACATCAACAAAGAAAAGAATCGTTTGCAGTCAGACGTAGGCGAATGTGTAAAGGTATTATTGCAAGTTAAATCTGAAAAGGCTGAGCTTAATCTCCAATCTAAAAAAATAGAAGACGGTATTAGTGAATCTAGACTGGGTATTAAAAATACAGAATTACTAGAAAGGGAGCTGTCTAATTTGAGGGTTAAGGTGGAGAGTTGCGATAAGGACATAAACACCATTGAAGAGAGTATTGCGGATGCAGTAAGTGAAACTAAGTGTTTTGATGATATAATTATACAGCAAGATGCAAAGCTCGCGGACATCATCAAGCAGGTATCCACTACTCGCACCAAGCTAGATACTCTAGATAAGGTTAAATTTGTATTCTCCGAGGAGGGTGTCAAGTCATTTCTAGTCAAGCGGATACTAGATGTGTTCAATAGCCGGTTGGATTATTATCTCAAGAAGATGGACTCAAACTGCACTTGTACTTTCAATGAGTATTTTGAGGAGGTAATTATAGATGATAAGGGGAAGCCGTCCTCTTATTATAATTTCAGTGGTGCAGAGAGAAAGAATATCGACTTGGCATGTCTATTCACCTTCATGGATATACGCAGACTCCAGGGTGATACTACATTTAACTTTAGCTTATACGATGAGCTGTTCGACTCTAGCCTAGATGAGAAGGGTGTCGATCTTGTTACCGCTATTCTACGGGAGCGAATCGAGAAGTATGATGAGTGTGTATTTGTTATAAGCCATCGCAAAGAAAGCATTAAGTTCGCGACGGGTGATGTGATATTTTTGGAAAAGAACAATGGTGTGACCCGGCGCGTTGATTTCGTAGTGGGCGGTATTTAATATAAGATATGCTGCCGTATGCAAATCCATTTCCACAGCCATTCCCTTCGC
>Ga0181348_1001029_pt1 | contig 12190 bp, 1 predicted proteins | sample Su13VDMM110DN_FD_130092 | JGI IMG/M metagenome (GOLD analysis project Ga0181348, IMG submission 130092) | Freshwater viral communities from Lake Michigan, USA - Su13.VD.MM110.D.N | ecosystem: Environmental > Aquatic > Freshwater > Lake | place: USA: Michigan | collected 2013-07-16
CGGGTGCCTGGCGCGGACTCGAATGAGCTTTGGCGGAGTCTGTATCAGGAGGGGCGGACGCATCTGGCGGCGGCGGCGGGGAAGATCACCGCGGCGGGAACGTCCAACGTCCAACGTCCAACGTCCAACGTCCAAGGGGGGAATGCGGCTGCTGCTGCTGCGGCTGCGCCTGCAACGTCAGCGTCAGCGTCGCAAAGTGCGGCGACCGCCAAGGCGGCAGAGGATAGAGCGATCATGGGTATGGTGTCGGTGGAGGATCAGCGTGCGCAGGGGCTGGCGGACATTTTGGCCGGGGATGCCTTGGATACTGCTCGCCGACCTCCCGGACTGCTCGCCGTGCGCGCGGATGCGCAGCTCGGAGGGCGCCGCCAGTTTATCTTTAGTTCGCGGGCGGAGGCGGAGGCGTTTGCCTCGACCGTGGGTGGCATTGACGGGCTGACGTACGGGGTGAACCCTTTGGGAACCCTCGCGATGGTGAACGTGCGTGATGTCGCGGGTGGCGTGAACCTGACGGATGCGAGTTTTGGTTTGCATCCCGTGGCTTCGGCGGCGGCATCTGGTATGTGGAATGTGGAGGCGGTGGATGCGCAGGGGAACGTGTCGAGCTTTACAGTGCCGGGCGGGAATGAAGCTGCGGCGCGGGCGAATGTGGCGAAGCGGAAGGGGCCGGGGTGGACGATTCAACAAATCACTCCGGTGGCGGTTGACGGCGGGGCGGGTTCTGCGTCTGCTGTGGGAGATGAAAATTCCCCGGCATCTGCAACCCAAGGCGCTGTGCAGGGCGCTGCGCAAGGAAAAGGTGGACAGGGTGCTGGAGCGTCCGCGGCTCAAGATGAGCTGCTACCTGTACGAAATGCCGGGCAAGCAGCCGGAACCGGAGCCGGGAACGCGGGAGGCGCGGCGGTGGGAGCTTCGGGCGCGAATACAGGCTCGACGGCGGGCAGCGCGGGCAGCGCAAAATTCTACACTGGCTTAGGCAAGAACGGGCAGGCGGGCAAGCGGCTGGCGGCGCTGGAACGGGCCGGGGTGAAGGTGATCCAGACGAATGGATTTACTCTCGCGCGGCTGAATGCGGACGGGACGACGGCGATCGAGATCAACCCCACATCCTTTCAAAACGACGCGCACGCCGAGGCGGCGGTGGGCGAGGAAATCATTCATCACTTCGACAACGAGCTGATGGCCGCGGAGTGGCGGAAGGCGGTAGCGGATGGCACTTTCCAAGGTGACGCGCAGGAATACCGGGCGGAACGGGTTCCTGAGATTCTGCACGATCTGCGCTCGCGCATCGGGGCCATCGCGGATCCGGCGGAACGCAAGGCGGCGGCGGATGCCGTGGTGGCAGCGTTCAATCTCTACTACGGCAGGCTGACGGAGGATGCGCCTCTGGCGACGACTGTGGAACAGGCGCTGCGAATGATTGCGGACGGGCTGGATATTGAAGGCACTCCGTACCAAGCCAACGTGTTCACCTACGCGATGGAACTCAAGCGGATGCTCGACCAGGCGCGGCAGAACGGCATCATTTCCGAGGAGACTCACGACGTGTGGGGCGGGAAGATTGGCGCGTGGGTGCGGGATGCGATTGCGGCGATCAAGGCGCTGGCGGCGAAGCTGCTGGAAATGGGGCATCCGCTCCATGCTTCCGAGATGTCCAAGCTGGCGCGGGATGCCGAGGCGCTGATGGCGGGCACGTTTGCCAAGGGCGGGACGGATGTGGGTGGCGAGGCGATTCACAAGGTGCTGGCCGGCGGGGAGACGATCGCGACGGGCGGGGCGTGGGCCTCGAAGAATCCCCGCGGGAAGGAGATGGTGCGCGGGACGTGGGCGCTCGTGCCGCTGCGCGTGCTGGGCATCAACAAGAATTTCGGGACCGACCAGGACCGCATCAACCGCGAGCAGACCGGTGCGGCGCAACGTGCGGAGATCGTGGGGAACATGACGGAGGAGAACATTCCTTCCGCCTGGGGCGCTTCGAACACGCTCAATGACGGCTCGCCTATCATCACGCCGGACGGGTCGGTGATCATCGGGAACAACCGGACGATGGCGCTTCGGGACATCTACAACGCGAACTCGGCGAATGGGGCGCGGGCGCGGGCCTACGAGAATTTTGCGCGGGAGGAAGCGGCGCGGCAGGGGCTCGACGGGCAGGCTTTCGCCGGGCAGCCGGTGGTGCTGGTGCGCGTGGTGTCGGATGCCGCGGGTCTCGAGCGCGGCGAACTGGTGAAGGCGGCGAACAAGGCGGGCGTGGCTGCGAAGTCTGAGGCGGACATGGCGCTCGAACACGCGGCGCTGCTGGATGACGACGCACTGATGTCTCAGTTGTCCCCAGGGGAGGACGGGTCGCTGAACCGGGAATTTCTGCAAGCCTTCGCGCGGTCGCTGGCAGACCGGGATCCGGTGAAGGACAGCAAAGGGAACCTCGACCTCGGCAAAGCGGAGAAGCTGGCGGGCAATGCGATGCTGGCGGCGCTGCTGCGCGGCGCGAAGAATTTCGAACAGGTGCTTTCGGCGCTGGTGACGGCGAGCGGTCGCGAAGGCATGAAGCGCACCATGGCCGGCGTGTTCCGCGCGCTGCCGGGACTGCTGAAGGTGCAGAAGTTCAACCCGGCATCGGGCATCCTGCACGAGCTGGGGCGGGCGCTCGCGGCGCTGCCGGACTACCGGGCCGCGGTGGCCGACGGGCGGGTGAAGAACGTGGGGGATTACCTTTCACAGAAGGATCTGTTTGAGACCCCGCTGGAGGGCAAACTGCTGGGGTATCTGGCCGATGGGCACAGTGCCGCGGAGATCGCGAAGGAACTCGGGGACTACGTGTCGAAGGTGGTGGCGCAGGGCGACCCGGCGCAGGATCAGATGTTTGCGGCGCCCGCGGTGGACAAGGGGACGATGGGCGGGGTGCTGGCGAAGCCTGCGGAGGAAACGTCCAACGTCCAACGTCCAACGTCCAACGTCCAAAGGGTGAAGCGCCTGGCGGCGCTGGAACGGAAGGGGAAGCTCACGGCCTCGGAGGATTGGGAGAAGGCGGCGCTCGAACGGTCGGCTGGGCAACAGTTCATCCCCGGCGCGGAGGGGCCGGAGTTTGCGCTGGACCGGGAGACGGCGGCGGTGGAACTCAAGGCGGCGCTGTCGGACGGGATGGTGCAGATGCAACTTTTGGCGAAGCCTGCCGAGTCGCTGGCCGGCGCGGAACTGGATGAGATTCGGATTCCGCGGTCGGTGCGGATGACGGAGCGCACGGGGCACGCGATTTTCGAGGATTGGGTGCATCGCGACATGGAGCAGAACGGGAGCACGCACGCGGAGGCGCTGGCGAAGTTCTCGTTTGAGGATGCGGTGGCCTTGGCGCGGCAACGCATGGCACCGCTGATGGCGAAGATGGCCGAGCAACCCGATCTGCTGGATCCCTCGGGGGCTCCGGGTGAGGGCGTGCGGCGCTACACGCTGAATCAGGACCGGCAGATGCCTGCGGAAGCGCCAGGGGTGGAGCAACCGCCGCCGCTGCCGCCGCCATGGGCACGGAACTCGGGTGGCGAGACGTGGGCCTTGCAGAAGTGGCGCGAGGACATGGCGAAGTGGCTGGAACGCTACAAGGGGCCGCTGGTGTTTGCGCCTGCAGATCCCTCGCGGGAGCGGGTGGCTTTGTCTCGAAGACTCCGAGCAACGGAAAGTGGAGGCTCACGCATTTCCAATTCCAACAGCCCTCGGGCCACACGGATTACGGGAGCAAGGTGGACGCGCTCGAGGATGCCATCCGGTATTACCGGCGCGTGGACCCTGGTGCGGTGTTTGCGAAGCCTGCGGAGGCGGCGGTGAAGCCGATGGAACGCGCGGATGGCGGACGGTCGGCGGTGCCGGTGAACGCGGCGGCGGACCTGGATACGCGCTTCTGGTCGTATCGCCCGCGCTTCATCCTCGACCGCAGTATTGCCGTGGTGCAAAAGGTTCTGGCGAAGCTGGACGAGCTGCTGGGCACGAATCTCACGCGGTTCTTCAAGCTGAAGACGGCGGATGTGGTGTTCATGGTGAAACCGCTCGGGAAGCAACTTGGCGGGGTGGAAAAGGTGCGGGCCTTTCTGCGCAAGCACGGCGGAGTGATTGCGGAGGAATGGACGGGCATCGTGGATGCGCAGCGGATCGCGGAGCATTACAAGAACTCGGCGGGCAAGGCGTTTTTCCCGGAGATGGTGAAATACATGGTGGGGCGCGAGGTGACTGCGTTCCGCGTGAAGGTGGACGGAAGCAAGATTCCCGAACTGCGGAAGCTCATCGGCGATGCGCAAATCACGCCAAGCACGCTGCGTGCGGAGATTGTGGAGGGTTCGACGTGGAAGGAACTCTACAAGGAGCACGGCGCGCTCGACAACGGGCTGCATCTCTCGGACAGCCTCGGGGAAGGTGCGCGTGAGTCGAACGTGTGGTTTGGCATTCCTCCGATCGTGGAGGGCAGTGCGGGCGCGGTGGCGACGCACAAGCATCTGTGGAACACGCTGAAAAAGGTGTGTCCCTCGATCCGCTTCGGCGGCTCGGCCTACAACGGCACGGCGGTGCCCGGCAAGATGGACGATCTGGATTACATGCTGCTGGCCCCGAATGTGGAGGCGATGCGCGCGGCCGTGGCGAAGATTCCCGGTCTGCGGCTGGAAACGCCGGACGGCGCGGTGGATCCCACGAGCGGCACGAAGTATTACAAGTTTGAGTATGATTTCCCCGGCGGGAAGGCGGACATCGCGGTGGTGGACCAGGAGGCTTACCGATGGTTCATCCATCACAATGCGCTGGCGAAGTATTTCCCGGAGCAGTGGAAGCAGGAGATGATCGCGGAGAAGAAGCGCACCTATGATGCGGTGTCGGCGGCGGAATCGGCGAACGGCAAGGCATCCGCGGAACGCAAGGCGGCGAAGGCGGCTTATGAGTCGGTGAAGCGGAACTATTACGCCCAAGTGCGTCGTTTCTTCCGCCTGGATGAGCTGTGGAACAAGTCGCTGCCCGATGAGACGGTGCCGGAGGCGGCGGTGTCCGCGAGGCTGGCGTCACTCCCGGAGGCCACGAGGGAACTGGCGGTGCGCGCCATTGCGCAGCTCGACCCGAAGACACGCGGACACATCCTGAAGCGTGCGCTCACCTACCCGATGCCGGCGATGCCGGAGGCGGTGCGGGCCGCGGAGCAGGCACCGCCGGCGCCGGTGAACACGGCGGTGGCTCCGACGATGGAGGATGCGGGCAACCTCGGCGCGCAAATCCTCGACGACCTCGGGGAGCGTGCGGAAATCCGCTGGGAAAAAAACGGCGCGGTGACGGAGAGCCCGAAGGATCATTTCCGCCAGCCGGTGAACGGGTATCAGCATTTGCTCATTCAAACCAAGGACGGGGAAAAAATTCACGTCACGACGCCGGAGATGGCGGTGCTGCGCTATTTTGGCAAAGGTGAACAGGCGATGGAAAGAATCTTGGCCGCTCTTGCCGTGGAGGAGACCGGTGGGGAGGCGGCTGCGGAAGCGAAGGCTTACCGGGCCATGATCGGCGTGAGTCTGACGGATTACTACGCCTCGGGCCTTCTGGCCCAAGCCTCGCGGACCAACTCCTCGAACCTATCGCGGTCAATATGGACTCCGCTTCTGTTGAGTTCCCTGAACGAGAAGTTTGGAAAGCCAGGCTCATCGAACCGTTTGCAACCCAAATCCCCGAACACCTCGTATGCGACGGGAACCAGTGGATTAACCCCAACAACGAAGAACTCGACCAGCATCGAGAACTCAGGGAGTGGCGGAGCATTCATACAATCAGAGGATACGGAAAACGCGCAGAGTCGTCAACTTGGGGAGGAAAATAATCGCGCGGATGCGCAGCCGATGGCGAAGCGGAGCGAACCGGCGGGGCAGCCTTCGCTGTTCGACATGCTGCCGGTGAAGGCGGCGGCGGCGGCGTATGTGGCGAGCCTTCCGGACACGAAGCCTGCGGCGGTGAAGAAGGCCGCGGAGCGGGACGGGATGGGGGAACATGCGGATGACCTGTTCACTTATGCGGAGAAGAATCCACCGAAGGCACCGGCAGCGGAAGCCGGTGCGGAAGCGGACCCGGATGCGGTGGTCGAAGGGATGCCAGCGAAGTCGGGGCGACTCTCGACGGAACTGACGAAGGTGCTCAACGGACGCAGCCAGCACAAGAAACTGGACTGGAAGAAGCTGTTTGAACTCGGGGACAAGTATTTCGGCGGGACGATGGCGGATGGCACTTACACTCCGAAGGATGCCTACGATGCGCTCGAAGTCGCGGTGAACCGCTGGATCGGCCAGCATGGGAGCACGGGCAGCGGGGTGAACTTCAACACGGCCTACATGGGCGCGGGCGACGCGCGGCAACAGTTGCAGCATCTGCGGCGGATGGTGGAGTCGCTGCCGACGCAGACGCGACGCACGGCGGAGACGGATGAATTTCAACAGTTCTCCACGGTGCCGACGCTGGGCTTTGTGGCGGCATGGGCGGCGAAGCTGTCGCATGATGACGTGATGCTCGAACCGAGCGCGGGCGTGGGCGGGCTGGCGGTGTTTGGCCGGCTGGCCGGTGCGAAGGTGATCGTGAACGAGCTGAGTGCGCGGAGGCGCGGGCTGCTCCAAGGCGAGCGGTTTGACAAGGTGATGGGGGAGAACGCGGAATACATTGATTCGCTGCTGCCGGCTGGCACGAGGCCGAACGTGGTGGTGATGAACCCGCCTTTCTCGGCGACGGCCGGGCGCAAGCAGGGGGCGCGGGACACTTCGAACGCCATCAAGCACATTGAGTCTGCACTGCGGACGCTTCCGCCTGGCGGGCGGCTCGTGGCGATCGTGGGCACCGGCATGGGGTTTGAGAATGCGAGCTTCAAGGGCTGGTGGCGGACGATACGCGCGAAGTATGACGTGCGCGCGAACATCGAGGTGAACGGGAACGAGTATGCGAAGTACGGGACGACTTTCGACAACCGGCTGCTGGTGATTGACGTGCCGAAAGATGGAAACTCGCGGTTGTCCGAGAACCCTGTCGCCGGTAGAGTAGAAACAATCGAGGAGCTGATCCCGAAACTGGAGAAAATCCGCAATGAACGCCCTGAAAGCACTGCAACATTTGATCAACAACCCGGAGCAATTCAACGACCCGGAACCACCGGCGGAACTGTTCGCACAGGAACCGGCGGAAACTTTGAAGGCGCTGATGCAGCCGGGGCCGGTGGAGGACTTGCAGGCGCGGAGCAATCAGGAGTGGCTGACGTTGATCGCGAAGAACAGCAAAGTGGAGTGGGCGGCGCGGCTGCTGTTGGAGTGGGTTCTGGATCGGTCGCAGGCGCTGGAGAAGTCGCTGGTGCCGGGACGGTCGGAACCGGACTGACGGCGGCGACTGAGCCTGGGTTTGTGGAGGCTCGGGATTCGCAGGCGGGTGCGGAGGCGATTTTCGACGTGTATCATCCTCGGGTGACTTATCCCGGCTCGACGATGCCGCCGGTGGAAGTGCAGGAGTCGGCGGCGATGGCGGCGATTGACCCGGTGCGGCCCACCTACAAGCCGGCGCTCGGGGTGGAGTTTTACCAGCCGCAGAACGGGGCGAAAGAGGGGCGGCTTTCGGCGATTGCGATGGAGAGCATCACGCTGGCGGGCAACGCGCACCAGGAGATGATTCCTGCGGGGATGACCGCGGCGGAGCGTGAGGAATATCTGCGCGTGACGGGCACGGAGGCTCCGAGGGAGTTCCGCAAAGGGTTCTTCATCGGAGACGGGACCGGCATGGGCAAGGGTCGGCAGGTGGTGGGGACGATCCTCGACAACTGGCTGCAAGGGCGCACCAAGGCGGTGTGGGTGTCGGAGAAGCCGGGGCTTTTCAATGATGCGAAGCGGGACGCGGAGAACGTGCAGCCGGGATTTGCGCAAAATCTTTTCATGGTGGGCGGGACCGGCTTTTCCGCGACGGACAAAATCACCAAGGGCAAGGGCGTGGCGTTCCTGTCGTATTCCACTCTGCGCAGCGGGGCGAAGGCGAAGGAGGGGCACCCGGCGCGGACGCGGCTGGATCAGCTCGTGGAATGGCTCGGGGCGGACTTTGACGGGGTGATCGCCTTTGACGAAGCGCAGGCCGGCGCGAATGCCGTGGAACAGAGAGGCAAGCGCGGGATGACGGAAGTGTCGCAGCAGGCGGCGGCGATGCTTGCGCTCCAGCGCCGGCTCCCGAAGGCGCGCGTGGTCTATGTGTCGGCTACGGGCGCGACGGAAGTGAGCAATCTCGGGTATGCGGAACGTCTCGGGCTGTGGGGGCCGGGGACGCCGTTCGCGAACATCCGCGAATTTATCTCGAACGTGGCGAGCAAGGGCACGGCGGCGATGGAACTGGTGGCGCAAAACCTCAAGGCGATGGGGCTGTATGTGGCGCGGGCGATTTCTTGGCGCGGCATCCAGTATCAGAAGGTGGACGTGCCGCTGTCCGAGGAGCAGCGCGGCACTTACGACAAGATGGCGGAAGGCTGGCAGGTGGCGCTCGGCGGCATCGAGCAGGCGCTGGTCGCGATCGGCGCGGTGGAAGTGAACGCGGAGACCGGGCAGAGCGTGACACGGAATCCGGGCGCGAAGTCTGCGGCGCTCTCGGCCTTTTGGGGCGCGCATCAGCGGTTCTTCAATCAGATCATCACGAGTATGAAGACGCCCGCGGTGATCGCGCACATGGAGGGCGAACTGGCGAAAGGCCATGCGTGCGTGATCCAGCTCACGAACACGAACGAGGCGGCGCAAAAGCGCGCGGTGGATAAGCTGAAAATCGCGGCGGCGGAGAGCGGGGAAGACCTCGACCTCGACGGGCTCGACATGACGCCGCGGGACATCCTGATGCAGATGGTGCAGAACTCGTTTCCCACGGCGCAACAGGAGGAATACATGGACGAGGACGGGAATACGAAGACGCGCGTGGCGGTGGATTCCGAGGGCAAGCCGATTCAGAACGCGCAGGCGGTGGCGCTGCGCGAGCAACTGCTGAACGAGCTGGGCAGCCTGCGGGTGCCGGACGGCCCGCTGGAGATGCTGATGAACCATTTCGAAACCGAGAACGTGGCGGAAATCACGGGGCGCGGTCAGCGCGTGGTGTGGGGCCGGGACAAGCAGGGGAACCGGGTGAAGGTGATCGAGAAGCGCGGTCCTTCGGCGCGGGTGTCGGATGCGCAGGCGTTCAACGATGACAAGCGGCGGGTGCTGGTGTTCTCGAATGCGGGCGGCACGGGGTCGAGCTACCATGCGGATCTCGGCGCGAAGAACCAGCGCAAGCGCGTGCATTACCTGCTGCAACCTGGCTGGCAGGCGACGCGCGCCGTGCAGGGGCTCGGGCGCACGCACCGGAACAACCAGAAGCAGGCGCCGGAGTATGTGCTGCCGACGACGGACATTGACGGGGAGAAGCGGTTCATCTCGTCCATCGCGCGCCGGCTCGACCAGCTTGGGGCGCTCACGAAGGGGCAGCGGGAGACGGGCGGGCAGGGGATGTTCAAGGCATCCGACAACCTCGAAAGCGAGGAGGCGACTACGGCGCTGCGCGGCTTCTTCCAGGCGGTGATGCGCGGGGCGGTGCCGGGTGTGCCGGAAAGCGTGCTGGCGCGCGAGATGGGGCTGAAACTGCGCGACCGCGAGGGCAACGTGGTGGAGCAACTGCCGCCGATTACGAATTTCCTGAACCGCATCCTTTCGCTGAAACTCGACACGCAGAAGCGGGTGTTTGCGGCGTTCCAAGGCTACTTGGATTCCATCGTGGAGCAAAAGCAGGCATCGGGCACGCTGGATCAGGGCGTGGAAGTGATCAAGGCGCTCAAGGCAACGGCTGTGGACGACCGCGAGATTCACAAGGATGCGCGCTCCGGGGCGACGGCGCGCTATGTGAAGCTGGAACTCGAACAGCCGAATGAGAAGCGGGCGTTCATGGCGGATATGCAGCGCGGGTATGTGGTGAATGTGCGCAGCGGGCGGCCTTTTGCGGTGGCTTCGGTGCGCAGCACGACGGACCCGGAGACGGGGCGGATTTTCGACGAGGCGCGGCTGGTCTCGGTGGTGAACACGTCCTACAAGCCCGCGGAACTGCTCGCGGACGAGAAGCAATGGCGGCGCGTGAGCGAGGCGGAAGCGCGGGGTCTGTGGGAAGGGCTGGCGCACAGCCTGCCGGAAACGCGCACGGAGACGCATCATTTCCTCACGGGGACATTGCTGCCGGTGTGGGACCGCTTTGCGGCGAACCTCGAAGTGCGGTTGCAAAAGGTGAAGCTGGACGACGGGCGGACGCTCGTGGGGCTGACGGTGCCTGCTGGCCGGCTCGATGCGATCATGACGAATTTCGGGCTGACGGCGGAAAAGAAGGACATGGGCGCGAAGGCGGTGGCCGCGGCGGTGCTCGGCGGCGGGCAGGCGCGCATGGGCAACGGCTGGAAGTTCAAGCGGTCGCGCGTGGCCGGGGATGAGCGGATCGAACTCGTCGGGCCGAGCTACATGAACCAGGCGGAACTGGATGCGGCGGGCGTGTTTGGGGAGCGGATTGCGTTCAACATGCGGTATTTCGTGCCGGTGGAGCGCGCGGAAGAAGTGATCGGGAAGCTCGTGGCGACAAGGCCCGTGGTGGAGATTGCGCAGCGCGGCGGGGAGCAACTGCTCGCCAAGCCCGCGGAGACGGTTGACGACAAAGGCGGCGCTTCGTATGCTGAGACCGACACGAATCCTCTGAGCATGGAGGACGTGCAAGCCTACCTCGATTTTGCCAATGTCCCGCCAGCCAACCAGGCCGAAGCCCAAAAAGCCATCGGGCGCGTCAAGAAAGCGCCCCGTCGCAAGTATCCGCTACCCGCTGCCGGAGGAATGGATCGGGGAGTCGAGGAGCAGCGGAAAAAACAGGCCGCCGTTTATCGTGGATTAGCGGCGGGCGACGCGGCAACGGTGAAGCAGGGCATCGCCGACGGCGTGCCGGTTTCGAGCCTGATGGCGCAGTTCATCCGCCGGGACATCCCCGGCTTCGACATCCGCGGCGCGGTGATCGAGCGGCCCGAGGATGTGGCGGCTTTCGTGGCGATGCACCGGACGCCATTTTTCGAGTCTTCGAAGATCCTGGTGCTGGACGGGAACAACCAGGTGATCCATTCGCAGCTCATTTCCGTCGGGGCGCTGAACGAGACTTTCATGGGGCAGCGCGAAGTGACTGGCGTAATTGAGCAGACGCGCCGGCTGTATCCCGATGTGCCGCTGGCCGGCTTCATTCTTTCGCACAATCACCCGAGCGGCGATCCGACGCCGAGCGGGGCGGACATCAAGATGACGGGCATCCTGGAGCAGACGGGCACGCTCATCGGAGTGCCGCTGCTCGATCACGTCGTCACCAACGGGCGTTCGCATTACTCGTTCCGTGAGATGGGGCATATCAGCGGCGCGACTACCGTGAAGGAGACCAAGGCGCTGCGTCAGCCTCGCCTGCCGGTGCCGGAGCGTAATCTGGCCGATTGGGAAGCGATCGGCGCGGGTGCCGGGCGAATCTCCATCCAGGGCATGCACGAAGTGGCGGCAGTCACGGCCACGCTGAAGACCGCGGACCCGGATCATCTGCATGTGCTCATCGCGGACACGAAGATGAAGCTCATCGCGGTGAACCGCTACCCGCTGAATGCGCCGATGGGCGAGATCGCGCGGGATGTAGCTGCGGCTGGCGGTTACGGGGCGATTCTCTCGATGCCATCGTCCATCACCGCGCCGGTCAGCGGCCGGTTTTCGCAGAGCGAGAGGGGACTGCTTCAAAAATTTTCCACTGCGATGAAAATCACGGGTGTGCGCCCGGTGGACGTGGTGAGCGCCAATGACTTCAGCGCGGCCGCTGCCGGTTTAGTTGGCGAGACGACTGAGCAATCCACGCCGCTGCTTGCCAAGCCCGCGGAAAGCGCGGGCGACCTCGGCAAGCTGGTGATGGACAATCTTGGGCTGGCGGTGAGCATTGCGCGGGGTTACTCGAATGTGACGGCTCCGATGGAGGATGTGGTGAGCGAGGCGCGGGTGGCGCTGGTGAAGGCGGCGCGCGGGTGGCAGCCGGACAAGGGGCCGTTTGGGAACTATGCGGCGCGGGCGATCCGCAACTCGCTCAATTCGATGTTCACGGGCGAAGGCGCGCAGGCGCGGGCGGAGATGACCACCTTAGACGCGGAGACAGGGAGACA
>Ga0181348_1001031_pt1 | contig 12183 bp, 13 predicted proteins | sample Su13VDMM110DN_FD_130092 | JGI IMG/M metagenome (GOLD analysis project Ga0181348, IMG submission 130092) | Freshwater viral communities from Lake Michigan, USA - Su13.VD.MM110.D.N | ecosystem: Environmental > Aquatic > Freshwater > Lake | place: USA: Michigan | collected 2013-07-16
ACGGCTTCGCAACTGGCTCATTAAGCTGCCGGGGTCACAGGAGCCTATTGCCATACCCATACCATTTGAGTTTGGTATCATTTTTAAATCGGTCTTTGAAGCAATATATATGGGCGCGTTTAGAGACTCTCCGGAAGGTGCAAAAGTAAGGGACGCCTTAAGAAAGGTGATTCTTGGCTCCGTACCGGGAGGAACTATTCCTCTAGAAGCTGTACCGGTAATAAAAGCGGTTCCCATGCCTATCCCAACCATTGCCCAACCATTGATAAGTCTGGCTTTCAATAAAGACGCTTTCAGCAACAACCCTATAGAAGGAGAGCGCGAGCTGGGCGTTAATCCCGCCGAACGGTTCCGCGACACAACTTCAGAAACAGCTAAACGGCTAGGCAGGCTTGCGGATGTGTCCCCAATGCAGATTGACTACCTTATCCGGGGTTACACAGGAACGGTAGGCCCCGCTGTTATAGCTCTTATAGATGCGCTTACTGGCCCAGCCAACGCAGCGGCGGGGGTTAAACAAGAACTGCCAGCAAGCAAGCTGCCTTTTTTAAGCCAGATATTCAAGCCAGCGGACGGTGGTGCGCTAATTGACTTGGCTGTTGATTCCCTGAAGCAAGCTGACCAGACACGGAAGACGTACGAGAAAATAGCTAACGAAGGAAGGTACGAAGAAGCGGAAGCGTATCGGGAAAAGAATCAAGCAGATATAGAACGCGGCAGACTAGCTGGCAAGCTGCGGCAGCGCTTGGGGCTGTACTCTAAAGCTGAGCGTGACATCAAGGCGTCTGACAGTACCCCGCTAGAGAAACGCAGGGCGCTGGAAGATTTGAAGCAATCGAAAATACAAGAGTCCAAGGAGTTTATGCAGGAGTTCAGGGCTGGCGGGTAAACAAAACCCCGTGCTTGCCATATAATATTCCTATACGGGCTTTTGCTTTGATGCGCAAACGAAGGGCTGCAACCAGCCCTTCGTGCCTTGTTTGCGTAGGGTTTACAGCCGGTACAAAGAAGCTACCTTGAACTGGAGTTTCAGCCCACGGATAGTGAATCTTTAGCTTCTTCATTTGGTTTTTCCACAAGCTCTGACTCTGGACGGCTTATCTTCATTGTGTTGACTCGCATCTGAGGGCCCTTGGTCTTGGACAGCATATCCTTTTTTATGTAGTCCACACGGTATTGGGCCTCTAGCTGTTTACGGAAGTCCGCGTATCCAAAACTCATACTGGAGCAGTACGCCTTCAGCATCTGTTCTTCGATGTAGAAGTTGACGAATCCGGGAGTAACCCCGCGCTCCACCCGTCCAGCTATCTGGGTACGGGTTATAGACTCATCGACTACGCCCCTCTCCCCAAACGTAGCTTCCATAGCGCCCTCAATAGCCCGTACGTTGATGAACCGCCCGTAGAACTCCCGGATGTACGCGTTAAGTACATCCTCTGCGGTGCGAACATTGGAGCGAACAATGAGCCGTGCGTTTGTAACCAGCGTTTTGAACACCGCTATTATCGGCTGCAGCGGCAGGTTTATTATGTTTGCGTGCTTGGAGCTTATGGCGATAATGCTACCAACACAAGACGACACCCCAGCATGCCAGTACCGTTCGTCGTTCGTCATGTTGAATTCAACGCCAATCATGTCCCACGTACGCAAGTATATGTCCCGCGCTGTAACCCGGTTCTGCGCCAGCCACAGGGCATAAGCGTCACCAGCTACTGCATGGTTCTGCCGTAAAGACTTGATAATCTCCACTTCCCTAGCCTCCCAAATCATTTTGTCGTTCGCTATCCACTCCAGCATACGGCGCATTTCTCCCTCGGACGAATGCTTGCGCCCACCAGATAGGTAGTCCATAGCGTGAGTATTAGAAGATAGCAGCGCAAGGAGTGACCAGATGGAGGTGTTGATGCGTTCCTTGTTAGCCCCGGACTCCATACGCTCTTTGCCCCGCCCCTCACTCAGGTCAAACACAAACTCAGGGAACCACTCAAAGTCCTTGTGGTTCTTGCTGGTTATCTCATCGCTGAGCAGGGGGATGCTGTTCAGTAGTCCTGCACGCTGCTGCATGGCTACGCTGGAGGTGCTTTTCCCTACACGGTAGTCCCTAGGATGCCCCCAAACTGATGCTGCCAAATCCAGCGCCATACTCTTGCCGGTGCCTGAGCTAGTTGATCCTGCGTGAAACGTACAGCCGTCAAGCCCTGAAAACTCCATCATGGGGGAGCCAAACCCCACGCCGCAGCCCAGCGCCAGCACCTCGTACATTCCTTTGGCAACGAGCATCTGGGGAAACCTGCGCCAGTTATACAGCGATCCAGCGGGTCTAGTTGCGTGGGTTATGTTCTCCAGTCCCGGCATGGGTATCTGCTGCACCTCCCCGTTCGGCATGAATATCTTACCGCCTGCAACGAAGCCGCCATCAGGTTGCCACCCGTAGCTTGTAGGAACATTGATCGCCCTCTTAGAGGTAGAAATGCTCTCCACGCAGCCACGCACATAGTCAAACAGGTTTTTGTCATTACCTGCGCCGAATGCAGCGATGATGTTCTGTGAAGCCAGCGCCTTTACCGTGTCGTCCTTGCTTACAACTGCTTTCTGCTGCAGCGTCACTTGGATAGAACCTTCCGGGCGCATAGCCAGCATGTACACAAAGTGCTCCTTGTTTACGTTCAGTATGTCCACGGCAAACATATCGTACGGAAGCACTAAGAACTTCTTCTTTACGGTGTTCTTCTGCTCGTCTGTTGTTTCTACTTCCCTATACACCCCACCTTTAGCGCCATACGAGAAGTCCTTGGGCGGCGTTGGGCGCATTATCTTTATGCCAGCGCCGTCAGTGGGTAGTACGATCTCTTTCTCTGTTGTCTCCGTTACCGACTCAACCCCCAGAGCTAGCGGGTTAGCTATCTTCCCCCAATGTGGGCACTGGGTACACAGACCGGGGCGGCGTCCATCCATGTCAGAGCACTTGTAGGGGCCCTTAATAGTGCGCAGCTTGCTACGCATACGCGCTTCAGTGTACGGGTGCATCTCGGTAAGTAGTTTCGCCGCACCTTCCCCATCTTCGCACTTCATAGTCCAAGACAGCAGCCCAACCCACAGGGGCTCCATGTTCTCGTCAGTTGCGTTATCTATGTAGTTCTTCAACTGCAAACAGCCAGAACCCTGCTCAGTCTTTACTAGGATATTCTTGAATATCGTGACGTTGTTAGACACCATCTTCAGCCGCGTTGCCGTGGGCTTATCCTTACTGCGTGTAGGACGCGTACCGAGGATACCTGCGTCTGTAGCTTGCGCGGGAGCAGTGGCTGAGGAACCGCCCAACTTTGCTTGTACAGCCGTATTGAATGCGCCAAAGTCAAACGTACCACCGGAAGAAAGAATCTTTACCTTGCGGGGGCTAGTGCGGTTCTTCCAGTTGGACGTTTCAGGTACGCGCAGTACCCGTGAGGCATCGGCAGTAACACCGTAGTCGATCTGAAAATTGTGCTTGTGACACAAGCGCTTTAGGTTCTCAGACGCAGCCTTCCATTCCCGCACCGGTATGTTTTCGGTAAAGGGCCAGTAGACATGCAGCCCCCCACCGGAGGAAACAACCCACGGGTTGCCAAGAAGCCCAACGTCAGTATCTTGCAGGAAAGTATCCAGCGCTGTAGCGCCATCCTGCTTGGTCATGTACGGTTTCCCTATGCCGCAGTCTATGTCCATAAAGGCAGACTTCAGGTATAGGGCGTTATCCGTCGTACGCGTACCGGCTTTTACGAAACTGGCTAGTGCAAAGTAGGTATCGTACTTATCGTCGTTGAATTGTTTTATTACGGGTTCTAGTTCTTCTACTTTGGCTACGTAGACATGCTGTTTCTTATTGCTGCTGAATTCCGCCACGCACAAAAAACCCGCCGGCGGCACTACAGCCGCGATGAACTCTAGCGGTTTCATGTGTACCCTTCAGGTGTTTTATGCGTGGGCGTCTAGTGCATCGCGCAGTTTGAATATCTGCTGTACGAGAGCTTTCTGCCAGTCAAGGGGGAGATAGTTACCACAAGCAACTTCATGGTCTGCCATCCGCAGCAGTTCATCAGGCGTCAGGCTTTCAGGGCGAATTTTGAGCATACTTTCCTCCAAGCGTGTTCCGCTGTGTCTGCGGAGCTAAGTATTTCAATAAGGGACGTAACACGAGGGGCGTAGTATGGGGCAACGGGCTTGCCTATAAACCAGTTGTACACAGTTTGTCTTGTCGCCCCGGTAGCTTTCGCTATACGAATTACGGAAAAGTTAAGTCTTATGGCCTGCCGTCCGAGTTTGTTACCCGCAGACTGCGGCGCTTTGTGCGTGCTAGAAATCAATGTAGTAGAGTAAGCCATAATGAAACCGGGGGCCGAAGCCCCCGTGTCCTTTCTTGTTATTAGTCGTCCGTATCCCACTCAGCTACGATACTAGCCATACCCTTACGCGCTGGAATGGTGGGGGTTTCTGCGGCTTTACGTACTACGGGCTCTTCGTCTTCCGGCTCTTCCACCTTGGGCTTGGCCTTAGCTTTGACCTTGGGCTTAGGTGCCTCTTCTTCCGCTTCCTCTTGTTGTACAGGAGCTGCAATTCGTGCGGCGGGGGCAGCAGTAGTAGCCGGGGTCTTGCTGTTCATAAGCACAGCAGCCTTGGCGTTGGAAGTATCCTTTTGCCCGTCTACAATAGCAAACTCATCGTCTGTAAGCCAACGAGCAGTCTTAAAGAATAGCTTGGGGGAGGCTTCGTCAGTATCAAACCTAATACGCGTTACAACCTCATTAGGCTCAATCTTCTGAGCTTCCAAGTAGCGTGCGTATGCTTGAAGCGGGTAGTTACCGCCGTCTTCCTTACCAAACAAAGACCTGCCGGGGACAACCAACTGCAGCACGTTGCCTTCTAAATCATTGGCAAGCACAAGGGCAATGCGCTGCTGGAAACGGCATGCTTTGCTCTCCCCAGTACCTGAACCTTTGATGTTATTAGGGCACATGGCGCATGAGGTAGAAGGTGCCTCGCGTACGTCTGCATCAGGCTTAGTGCCATCAGAAGACCAGCAAGAAGGAGCCGTGGTCGCAGTCTCATCAAACTTGGCAGCATAGAACTGACGTTGCACGCTTGGGGCCGCATTTACAATCACAGCGTCCATGTAACGCTCTTCCAGAGCGGCGATCTGTTTACTGTCTGCGATCAAACGAAATACGCCGCCCTTGATAGAGATGCGATGCGGGTATCCGCCGCCGCTACTTGCTCCGCCAGCTAGGGCTTTAGACAGTGACGAATCCCCACTGCGATTACGCGCAAAGGTAGGGAGCTGTGTGGGATTGAATGTAAGATTGTTAGCCATTTTGTATCCTATGTTCCTATGTTGGTTTTCTAACTGAAATTTCGTACTCAGACTCAGAGTTAAGACCGGGAGGTACGAGCCCCGGATTATCTGACAGGAACAGCGCCATGTTCCGCTGCGCAATGCGGCGCTCCATCAACTCCAATGCTTTGTGCTCAAACACGAACTGCTTAAATGAATCCCAATCATGCGTTACATACCGCGTAGTCAACTTCATCATAACCGTGCCGTTATCGGTCTTAACTGACTTAGACCCTAGCGCTTTCATCTGTTCGCGCATAGCGTTGGTTATGGCGGTTTGCTGCTCTTTTAGTACGGCTACTTCCGCTTCGTACGCTTGGGTGAGTATGCTTATCTTGTTACGCATCTTGAGGTATACCCGTGCCAGCGTATCCATCGGTACTACTTCTTCTGTTGTCATGTGTATTCCTTTTTTATGTGCTGCTAGTCAAATACTTTACACCCCTATTTTGGTTTCTGCAAGCGTTTCATTGTAGAGCTGCACAAACAGGTCGTGGCTATCAACGCGAGTGCTTAACTGCTTGAACATGCGGCGTTCTATATCACTAGCTTGTATGTGAACCACCGTTACCTTTGCTCCTACCTGCCCTACACGATCCGCACGAGCTATGCACTGCAAGTAAGTTTCAACTGACATGACCGGCCCCCAGAACACAACTGTGTCTGCTGCGGTGAGCGTTACCCCATGCGATGCGGCTTGAGGTTGGATGATGAGAACCCTAGGCGTGTCTGTAGTTTGAAACTCGCTGAATATCATAGTGCGCTTTGATGCTGATACATCACCGTGAATTTTCCTGTTGCTGATTCCCTCCTTATCAAGGTACGCCCCTATCGTGTCGATACTGTGCCTATACGGGGCAAATATGAGAACTTTCTTATCTGTTTCATCTAAAATTTCACTTAGTACCCGCAACCGTGGAGCGCAGTTAAACTCCACTACTTCGCTCGTGTCCGTATACGCAGCCCCTGCGGAAATCTGTAGCAGCTTGTTTACGATAGCGGCAGCATTGATGGCTGAAATTGTTTCCCCCGCTGTCTGCACAAGCATCTGATCCTTCAGCATGCGGTAGTACTTTACTTGCTGCGGTGTAAGCTCTGGTTCCCGCACCGTGGTTATAACTGGGGGCAGGTCAAGGCACTGTGCCTTGGTAAAACGTATTGCTGGTTGTAACGCGGTGTGTACATCTGAATGTGCTGTATCTTTTGCAACCCACCTGAACTTTGTTACTTGCCGCATTACCTTGTCTTTCCAAGCAGAGGAGAAACGAGGCACCCCATTAGGGTTTATTAACTTAGCCAAACCATAGGCATCCTCTGGAGATTGCGCTGCTGGAGTACCTGTCATCAGCCACGCGTACGTCTGAGGCGTAATAAGTTTGTTCAATACTTTCCAGCGGTTGGTAGACACGTTCTTCCAAGCGTTTGCCTCATCCCCGATAATTAAATCAAAGCGCCCGTCTTTAGCTATGGTTTCTGCAATTAGCGGTAGCCCATCATAGTTGCAGATAACGAACTCGTACCCTTTGCTTATGACTTCCTTACGGCGCTCTCCTTTTGAATGGTAGGCAACAGCGGCTGTACGATGGACTACGCTCTTTGATATGTCAGCCAACCATGCCGCGTGCATGATAGACAAGGGGCACAGGATGAGGCAGCGCCGTACTTTACCTTGCTTCATCAAGTAGTCCGCTGCCCATAGAGCGGCGAGTGTCTTGCCTGTACCCGGCTCACTAAATACGAACGCTTGCTTGTTCATTGTGAGGAATGCTGCGGTTTCGCGTTGATGGTTGAACGGCTTGTACTTACCGGGCCAATCGTAGTCGCGCAATATGGGGGATGGCACATCGCGCACGCCCAAGTTCTTCAGGACACGAACTTCATCCAGCCCCCAATACACAGCTACTTCATGCACGCCCTTCTTTACTTCCCCCAGATACTTGCTGCGCGGTATGACTTCGTACTTGTCGGGGTACTTCGTACGAAACACCAGCGCTTTATTGTCCATTATTTGCATTGCTATTTACCGTTATCGCTTTCGTTGGCTTTCTTGCTGCGCAAACGAAGGTTGCCGGGGGTAGATTTACCCCCGTTGCGCAGGGGTTTGATGTGGTCTATGTCTTTGCCAGCGCGATCCACACCTTTTTTATCCAGCGTACGTCTGGCGCGTTGCCTCTCATGCTGGCGTGAGTCTGGGCCGGAGATACCATTCTTCAAGTCCTGCTGGTACTCTTTCTTATACGGACGGGGTTTGTTTACGTAAGCCATTTTTAGCTCCTCAGTGTCTGGGATTGAACTCACAACTTTTTACAGGGCACCACGGGCACAGCCCTGACTGCTTGGGGTTCCACACGTTGTTGCTGTGTGACGCTTCAATACGAGCAGTACGCTCCCTGTACGCCCACCACAGCGCATCTTCTTGACTACGCTCTACCTTATGCTTCACTACTGAATTCTTTACTACAAACAGCAGCGCGGACAGAACAGTGTTCACACTAGGGTACAGAGCGAACACCATGAGCGCCATCAGCTCCAACTGCCCTCTATCAGGGTACTTGTTGTTACCGGTCTTGTAGTCAACCACCCAAGCGGTCTTGTTTTCCTCATCCAGTATCAACAGGTCTGCTATGCCACGAACCCACGCATCGGAAGATGTCCACTCACAAGGTTCCAACTTTTTGGTTAGCGCCATCCTTAACTCTACGTGCTTGGTTCCCTTCTTCTCTATCAACGCGTCTAACGTGGGCTTGATGAAGTCAAACTGCGGGGGCAGCGGGGTACCTAGTACATACTCCTCCGCTGCCTTGTGCAGTTCTTCTCCGTAGCGTATCTGCTCAGTGCTATCTTGCTTGTACTTTTTTAGCACCCGCACTTCGTGGTACTTTCTTGCGCAGTTTTCGTAATCTTTCAGCGCACTGTGCGACCAAGTTAGCTTCATCTTTTTCCTTTGCCTTTTTGTTAGTTGCTGTCACCGACCACCAACGCACGCGCTTTGCAAAGTCATCAACAAACTTTTCGTCATCGTTGAGCGGGTGCTTCATGTCATGCAGTATGAAATGCACAACTTCGTGGTAGTAGGCTTGCAGCACTTCGCAGCGGGTTAATTTCTTGCCAGTAATGCCACCATATAGTGCAACCGTTATAGTTTTCTTTTTGTAATCTACCTGCCCCACATAGGGTTTCCCCTTGAATTGCTTTACTACCTTTATTTCAAAATCCATACGTTTTACGCTTTTGAATGTTGCCATGTGTGTTCTCCAGTATGTTTTATTTTGCATCACCGTAACGCTTGCCTACACCTGTGTCAGCAGCCAGTGGGATACCCGGCAGGTAACTAGGTTCGACAATCATCTGCGCCATCACCCAAGGCTCAGCTATATCTGCTTCGTCCTCTGGTACCAGCACTACTGCTTCGTCATGCACCGTTAGGACGCACGAATAGCGCTTCTGAATCCGTAGCATCCCATCAGTCATTACGCAACGGGCCACGGCTTGAACAATGTTCTCCGCCAGCTTCCCACCGTACAGTTTCTTACTCTGCGCACCGTACGTCCACTGCACCCGACCTTTTTCGTCAGGATTTCCCTTAAGATCAGGATACCGCAAACGCATACCATTTGGTAGCAGAATTGCTTCGTGCTCCATTTTCAAGCACTTATAGCTAACTGCCCTCTGCTTAGCCATCGCCTTGCTTATAAACATATCGCAAAGCGCCCAGAACTCCTTCACTGGCGCAGCCTTCTCCCGGTAGGCATCAATGATTGCCTTGGCTGCTACACAATGAATGATAATCTCCTTATCTGTGCATGTCCGGGGTATGGACAGCGCCCTCTGCACGTTGGGCTCATACGATAGGAAGTCTTGTACTTTCTCGTTGGTTACGCCAAGCTGCTTGGCAAACGCCTTGTCATAGCGCATGGGGGGCGCACCTAGGAAGCCGGTAAGTAACTGTGCAGCGAACGAGAACCACCCAAGCCCATACCCTGCGCCCAACAGAGCAGCCTTCGCAGACTGCCGAAGCAGGGGGTGAGTATCCTTGGACAACCCCGGTATGCCAAACATCTGCGCACCGAATGCAGCGTAAGCATCCTGCCCCGAAGCAAAGATGTTCAGCAGCTCCTTGTATCCAGCCAGTTGCGCCAGTACCCTAGGCTCAATCTGCGATAGGTCAGCAACGACAAGGACGTAGCCATCCGGGGCCATTATCGACTTGCGTAGGAACGAGCCCCGCTTGAGGTTCTGCATGTTCAGGTTGCTGCCTCTTGATGCGGAGTACCGTCCGGTGTGGGCCCCATAGTAGCTAAGCGGTACGGGTAGCGTCCCACGCTGCGCTATATCCAAGAACCTCTGCGCCCTAGTCCGCTCCAGCGTGCTCTTGACCTTGAGCCTAGCCTCACACAACAGCGCCAAGTCTTCGTTAGTGCCGTTAAGCATTGCTTGAAACATGGCATCTGTCTTGGCAAACGCAAGCGCGGGTTTACCAGTAGTCTTACTTATCTTCTGCGGGGGCTCTACCCCCATCGTGCGTAGCATAAGCGCGAACTTGTCATTGCTGGCTAGGTCTTCTTCCTTGATAGCCAATCGTGCAAGCAGCCCCTCCCTCTTGGTACGCTCGTCTTCTATGGCGTCCTTCAGCATGTACGGGTCTAGCTCTAGAACGGGATTAGTGAACATGCGCAGGGTCATGTCGATGAGGCGTAACTCTTTGGAGGGGAACCCCTCTGCTAGTTTGTGGAATACGTTTTCGCATAGGAAAACGTCGTGCTTGCAGTAGTCAGCCAGCTCCACTTCAACTTCCGGGGGAAGCGTATCCAAGTATCCGTTGCTACTATGGACACCCGAGCCCTTTGGAGGAAGATTGAATTCAAGGGCTAGCTTAGCCAGACTATTACCCGCCTCTATCCCACGCAGGGCGCGCCCAATACTGAGGGAATCAAATATAAAGCAGGGGTGGTGCCCATACACCCAAGACAATATTGCCACATCGAACTGGGCGTTGTGCGCTAGTACGGCAGTGGTGCTCCAGTTTATGCTGTTGAAGAACGCAGGCAGGTCTGCATGGGGAACCCAGATAGGTTCATCGTAAGTGTCAAGGTACTTGTACGCCATGCCCCAAGCCTTGAATCGCTTGTCCCGTATGTACTCTTCCGTAGTCAATTTGCTTAGCGAGTATTCCTTTTTATCCCATGCGGTTTCAAAATCAATAACCATTATTTGTTTAAAGGGGATCGTGTGTGTATCCATCAGTTGATTACTCTTTCCGAAAGGTTGGGGCCTCTATACACTTCTGCCGCAGACAAAAGTATTTCCCGTGCATCTTTTGCATCGGCATTTATGGCGTGCATAGTTATATTCTTATGCTGCGAACTGGATATTAGTAGCATAGCTTGGCATCCGTTAACCCCCCACATGCACTCCACAATCATGGTGCATAGCCGTTCGGCGTACTTTTGCTTAAACTCTTCTTCCTCATCAGCGCTGTCTGTCATAGCTTCAGGTCTTTGCTTATGTTGTTAATGGCCCGAGAGTCACTGGGGGATATGCTAACGGTAGTAGTCTTGCCTGAAGAATGGGTGCCCTTGATGTGGTTCTTGCCTCGAATGAACGTCCACCCGTGCTGCTCTGCCCCCTTCAGCACTTTCCTAAGTTCCTTGTGGTTAGTCAGCACACTTCCTCCCACACCGTCTTAGGGTAAACATCCTCATGGGCTTCAATGGCGCTGCACTTGTTGCATACATGGGTGCGGGGTTTGTCTGCGTATGAGATGTTGAACTTATGCTCAAACTCGCCACCGCACTCACACATCAGACGATGTACTTGCCATTCTATAGGCTTGGTTGTTATGAAACTCATCTTCTACACCCTTTCTATTTTCATGTTGGTTTCTTCCGCAAGAACAAGCTGCTTGGCAACGTAATCAATACCAACCATGCCGACCATGTTTGGTTGATCCTCTTCCAAAATTGCCCCTGTCGGTAGCGTTGATCTAGCAAAAGCGTGGAACTTCGGCGCGGAGACAGCACAGTCAAAGCCTTTCCATGCAAACAGTCTGACCCCCCGTACATGTTCTTTCACCATCATTGTCTTTCCGCTTTTTAAAGTGCGTTTGTGTTCCACAACACTATGTATTATTGGCTGCGTATTCCCATTTATCGTTACCGTCTTCCCACGATCTTTAAAGAAGTACTTTGCCATTGCGTGGGGCACCGAGAACTGTACCCGCCGATTCCCCTTTTTAACCGCAACAGTCCATTCATAGTCTCTCAGTTTCCAGAAGTGCGTTAGCGCCCAGAAATCAAACCGCATATTGGCGTCGTTGTTACTGTTTTTCGATGTCCCGTTCTTGTCTCTGTTTGTTTCATCAACAAGGGGGTTGTCGAAGACACTTTTTGAATACTCTATGCGCGTTTTGTTGTTCGGGCGTTGTGCAACTAACTTATCTCTACGCATACTGCAAAATGTTGTGGCTCCTGTTGCTGGGTTTACAACCAGATAACTGCGTATCCATGTGATGTCTTTTGAAAAAGCAAAACCCTCCCCAAATTCATAGGCTATGCCTTTGCGTTGCTCAACATACCAAGGCAACTTTTGCAGTTTAGTGGCATACACGAATTCCGCGACCCCTAAATCTGCCTCTTTCTCTTTACCCTTCTCTGTATCGAAGTAATTCCTCATGCACATGAAGCTAGACTTTTTTACCAAGTCCAGATCAACATTAGGCACAAACCCAGAATCGTCCCTATGTTTTTTGGCATCGTCGAAGGCAGCATCGGCTACCACATAACATGGGACGACGGGGCCAAACGTCTTGATGCCCT
>Ga0181348_1001032_pt1 | contig 12179 bp, 29 predicted proteins | sample Su13VDMM110DN_FD_130092 | JGI IMG/M metagenome (GOLD analysis project Ga0181348, IMG submission 130092) | Freshwater viral communities from Lake Michigan, USA - Su13.VD.MM110.D.N | ecosystem: Environmental > Aquatic > Freshwater > Lake | place: USA: Michigan | collected 2013-07-16
CACCGCACTTCGTCAAGATGGCCGTGCTGTAGAAATTGATGGAGACTATACCGAAACACTACAACGTCTTCAAGCTAATCCAGAAGCAGTTGGTGTGTTTGGTCTTTCGTTCTACGAGAACAACACCGATAAGCTACGTATAGCTACTTTCCAAGGTGTAACACCTACAAGAGAAACTATCGCTTCTGGCAAATACAGAGTATCACGTCCATTGTTTATCTATGTTAAGACACAACATTATAATTCAACTCCTGGCTTGGAAGAGTTTGTACAATATATGGTATCTGACGACCTAGCTGGTACAGATGGTATCATGGTACAAGCAGGTCTTGTTGCTGATCCAAAACTAGCTGCTACACAGGCACTAGTTAACAAATAAATAAAGTATGAATTACAAAAGCATCTTTATAAGTGATGTACATTTAGGAACCAGAGGGTGTCAAGCAGATGCCCTCTGTGTTTTTTTGAAGACACATACTAGCGAAAATCTATACTTGGTGGGAGATATACTCGATGGCTGGCGTTTAAAAAGACGTTGGTATTTTCCACAAAGTCACGCAAACGTAATACGCAGAATACTTACAGCAGCTAAACGTGATACTAGAGTAGAATATATACTAGGTAATCATGACGAAGCAGGTCGCAAGTTTTTAAACTTTGACATTAGCTTTGGTAATATTAAAATATCCAATAGACAAGATTACATTGGTGTAGATGGCAACCGATATCTAGTCATTCATGGTGACTTCTTTGATACATTAATGCATGATAAAAAATGGTTAATGCACATTGGAGACACTTTGTATGATACAATGATCTGGGTAAACATACACTTCAACAGAATAAGAAACCTGCTTGGGATGGAATACTGGAGCCTAAGCAAATATCTAAAACAAAATACAAAGCAAGCACTAAATTTTATAAACCGTTACGAAGAACACTTGGCTAATTATTGTAAAGAACATAACTATGACGGGATCATCTGCGGACATATTCACCAAGCTGAAATAAGAGAAATAAATGGTGTCGTATATATGAACGATGGTGATTGGGTCGAAAGTGGAACTGCATTAGTTGAACATTTAGACGGACGGTGGGAAATAATATATTATGTCGAAGATACTGATAATAACCGACAATTTACCAGATCAGATTAATGGCGTGGTCACCACGTACAAAAATATCGAAGCGTATGCTGCTAGGGATGGTTATACTATTGATTATATTCATCCCGGGCGGTACCGCTATGTTGATCTCCCTGGGTATAACGAAGTCAAGATTGCATTTCCGTGGAACATGGGGGCGCAGATTGAAAAGATATGTCCGGATTATATCCACATCGCCACAGAAGGTCCTTTGGGTCTGTATGCTAGAAGGTATCTTACAGTACACGGGTATCGTTACAATACTGCTTACCATACTAAGTTTCCTGAAGGGGTAAAAAGCCTGTTTGGGGTTCCGGAAAGTTTAACTTGGCCTGTGGTTCGTTGGTTCCATAAAAATAGCAATAGAGTTCTTACTACAACCAAAAGCATGGTTGACGAACTTAAATCACATGGCTTTAGCAATAATGTGATAAGCTGGACAAGAGGCGTAGACAGGGATATATTTTATCCAGACTATCACCCGACCCAATGCAGTAAACCGTTGCTGGTATGTGTAAGTCGTGTAAGTAAAGAAAAGAACTTGACGGCATTCTTTGAACTGGATTATCCCAATGCTACCAAAATAATGGTAGGTGATGGTCCTATGCTAGAAACATACAAGCAGCAATATACTGATGTGCATTTTGTAGGCGCAAAACGTGGGGCAGAGTTAGCACACTATTATCAAAACGCAGACTGTTTTGTTTTTCCTAGTCGTTGGGATACATTTGGATTGGTTATGATCGAAGCAATGGCTTGTGGCACTCCTGTTGCAGCATACCCAGTGCAAGGTCCGTTAGATGTTATTGATCAAAATGAAACAGGCGTAATGGATGAAGACCTTACTGTCGCTATTAAAAAATGTCTTTACTTAGATAGAGAACAAGTGTATACTAAGAGTATTAAATGGTCCTGGCAAAATGCTTGGGATATATTTAAAGACAACCTTATAGAAAAATAATAGGGCATACACCTTGATAAAGCAAATGAACACCGGATTCTACGGTGTGTTTAAACAAAAACTCGATAAAATGAAATCGCAACTACGTGATGAATTTAACCGTGCTAAATCAGATCGTCGTAAAGACTGGATCAAAGAACAAATCAAAGAATGTAAACGATTACAGAAGACGGTAGACGCCCTCGAGGAACAATTAAATGTTACAAAGGCATCCTGTCCGCACTGCGGTGAAAAACTTTAGTGCTGAATATGTTCTATTTCGTTAACATAGTTTTCTAAGTTACGGACATATTCACTTGTATTGTGGTCACTAAAGTTATCAATACTACCTTTTTTGATACCCATTACAAATCCACGCCAACGATCTTTAACACGTTGCCATTTAGTTACTTGTCTTACATTGCCATATGCGTTCATATAGTGTTCAGTACCGTGATGTCTATAGCCCATAATATTAAACGGAACAGTTGTAACGATATCGTTGTTGTTTCTCCAACGGTGATGTGTTACATTTAATGACTGCACATACTTACTCCAACCCACACGTGGTGAACCATATGTATAGATTTCTTCAATGTCGGGCATAGTAGGATCAGCATGACAACGAGCAGCCATAATAGTTGTCATAGCAGCACCCAAACTGTGTCCACAGAACCAAGCCTTGCGTGTTTTGCCTACACGAAGTAAATCTTCCTTAACCATTGGCCAAAGTTCGTCTACTTCTGATTTAAATCCGTTGTGTACACGACTTACTGTTTCTGCCATAACTGGCATTGCCTTTAAGTCTGCTTTGATATCGTTCCATTGGGTTGGTTGTGTTCCACGACACGCAATAACAATATCTTCTTTGTTCATAAAGCGGTATGCTTGGGCACCTTTTCTGTCATAAAATTCAACAGTAGTAAATCCTAATTTCTTAACTTCAGCAGTAGCTTCTTTTTCGTCTAGGTATGCAATGGATGCTAGGTTAGCAAATAACAAACTACGTTGTTTAAAGTTTAATTCTGTTATCATGTTGTCACTCCTTGTCAGTAATATTTACCGTTGACAGCAAAATAAACAGGCTATATAGTAGTGTTAACCATCATGTCAAGTTGTCATGAAAATAACAAAGGAAATCAATGTAATGTTTTTAGACTTAGACGGACTTAACGTAGAACAACTTTTGCAAAAGCAAATTGAAATCAGACAACGCATGATGCAAGCACGTGGTATGAGTGGACAAGTAATGAATCAACTGCGTAACATGCTAGACCAAGTAAGTATTGAAATTCAAACTAAAGTATCTCTTGACAAAGTTAAAACTGATAGAGAAAAAAGAGTTGCAGAGGGCAAAGATTTAGATGATGATGTGTTAAATATCGGATGAACTTAACTGCAGCTAACGAAATAGTTGTAGACGAAAATGATCTTGTAGAAATGTTTCTACAGGATATAAAACCTAACATGGTAACTATGGCAACTGCACACGTAATAGAACAATACAATCATTTTTGTGATTTATTTTTGTTTTCTAGTAAGATAGATGTAGAACTAGCTGCAACCAACGAAGATAAGTATAATGCAGCACTAATAGATAACTGGTATATCCCAGAACATTACAAAGATATTGATGCAAGGCGTTGGATATTAAATAGACCTATGACCCACGAAGAACGTGAACGTGTAATGGCAGAGTTACAGGAGTTTCAAGATCGTGGCATGATGCCCTTGCTAAACTTTTTGCTATATATGGTTGACACTATGCGTGAAAACAATATTGTTTGGGGTGTTGGTCGTGGATCAAGTGTTGCTAGTTATGTTCTGTACCTAATAGGTGTACATAGAATTAATAGCATGAAATACAATTTAGATTATAAGGAGTTCTTTAGATGAGCAGACAAATCAAAACTGCAAAAGGTCGAATAATTGATATGGGGGCGCTTTCAGCCAAAAATGAAACAATCAAAGCCGTAGGAAACGTATTAATGAATGCCCGTGGTGATAGACTTAACCCAGACGGCAGTGTCAGATTAACTGTTGAACAAATGGCTAGGATTGATCAAGACAGAAAAACACCGCCGCATCGCACTGCAATTAGTGATCCAAAGCCAGTTATGCCTGTACAAGCTGCACAACAGCGTGTAGATGTTCCAGAGGTAGAGTTGGATCCAGAACCAGTTAGTAAAATTACTCGTACTAGAGATGATGGCACAAAATATGTTGAAATCGAATACGATGACGGCAGCGTAGAAACACTTGAACTAACGGAAGACGGAATCAAAAAATGAGAAACATCAAAGCTACTGGACATAGTGTATTAGCATTCTTTGTTAACCCACCGGGCGAATACAAAACCCCAGGCGGAGTTATTAAACTACACGACGATGGAAAAACAGCAGGTATCAAAACACGATGGTTCCGTATTCACAGCGTAGGTGATAACAATATTGTAAGCAAAGACATTAGTGCAGGTGATATTGTTGCTGTTCCTCACGGTCGTTGGACAAAGGGTCTTGATGTTGGTCACCCAGAAGGCAAAATGATACACAGTCTCGACCCTAAAGACATTATGGGCGTGTATAACGGCAACGAAACAGAGCTAGACTTATCTTAAATGATCGAACTATACATACCCAAATTCCTTGATATACTTTACGAAGACAGTATCAGAGACAATCTAACATTTAACGAAGTCAGGGATTCATTTCATTCGAATCAAATAATTAGTAAAAATGATGCTGCGTTGGGTTTTAGTAAACTACCTATATTGACTGGTGATAAAGTATTGTATATCGGGTCATGGTTTGGTGTCTTTACTAGATACTTGTGTGAGTATTATCCTAATTATACCGTTGACCAAATTGACATGGACCATCGTTTAGAAAAAATTAACAAAAGATTCTGTCTTGGGTTGCCTAACTACGGTGAATACTTTAACATGCCAGTTGATCTTTTTGAAAACTTAGAACAGTATTCTACTGTTATAAATTTGTCAACTGAACATATGTCAGATGATTGGTATCAACGTTTATTGCCAGGAACGAGATTACTAATGCAGTGTAATAATTTTGCGATGCCAGATCACATAAACACTTGCAAGACAATGGATGAAATGAAATTACGATATCCGTTGACAAATATCAACTACGAAAATACAATAGAACTTAACGTTTACAATAGATTTACAATAGCAGGTATAAAATGATTAGATGGTACGACTATGCAGTAGCAGTAATTGCAGCATACATCATGATTGATAATATTATTTTATCACTCACAGCATCGGTGTGGTTTTTGCAACTTTTTTTTGCAGGTGCTGCTTATCTTTTTTACGACTTGTGGATAGATTATTGTAATATTAGAAAGAAAATGGAACATGGAAAATAGCCCACTAAACATACTGCAACAACTAATGACAATTACTATGGAAGAATGCGGCGAACTTACACAAATATGCAGTAAGACAATGCGTAAATTTAGCACAATTGACGAAGTACTAGAAGATACTACTCGAGCAAGTGTTAACCGAGTCAAGCTGATCGAAGAAGTAGGCGATGTACTTTGTATGATTGAACTGATGGTCGAACATGGTGTCTTGACAAACGATGAATTGGGTGCTAGAATAACACTTAAACGTGACAAACTTAAAACATGGAGCAACCTCATTAAATGAGTGGGCAAAGACGTTGGCTTAAAACGTGGGCTCGCACAGTAGGTATGCCCATTGGAATTACAGATGACGATAAACCAGAGTTTCTTCCTATTACGCAAAGTGATGTAAAAAAAGCACTTGCTTTTCGTACCTTTTGGATTGTGCTGCACATTGTAACTTGTGTGTTCATTATCACTGGCAACGGAAGGAACTTAGGACTATGGTAACAACTAATAACATTAATATGATTGTAAAGGCATCACAATGAAAGATATCTGGGTAGAAAAATACCGACCTAAGACTGTAGGCGAGTATGTTTTTAAAAACGAAGCTCAAAAAAACCAAATTAAAGGCTGGGTAAGCGATGGTGGTATTCCGCACTTACTGTTTACAGGCACTGCGGGCACGGGTAAAACGACTCTTGCTCGTGTGCTGATTAATGAACTGGGTGTGCAGGACGCAGACTTGCTGTTTATGAACGCAAGTCGTGACAATGGTATTGACCATGTGCGGCGCAAGATCACAAACTTTAGTGAAACAATGCCGTGGGGCGACTTTAAGATTGTATTGTTGGACGAAGCTGATTACTTGTCGCCAGATGCACAGGCTGCACTGCGTGGAGTTATGGAACAGTATCACAGCACAGTTCGTTTTATCCTTACTTGTAACTATGCTAACAAGATTATCCCCGCACTGCAAAGCAGATGTCAAGTATTGCAAATTCAAAAGCAAGACATCACGGAATTCACTGCACGGTTGGCGGAAATCCTTATCTCTGAAAACATTCAGTTTGATTTGGACTTGTTGGACACATTTGTTAAAGCAACGTATCCTGATATGCGTAAGACAATCAACAACATTCAATCTGCGTGTCTTGGTGGTGTGTTGACTGAAGCTGCTGAATCCGATCAAGATACAACTTGGCGCATTAAGATGGTGGAGTTGTTTAAAGCAAACAAGATCAAGGAAGCACGTAAGCTAATCATTGCAAATGCTAGAGCAGATGAATACGAAGATATTTTCCGTTGGCTGTATCAAAACATTACGCTACTTGCAAACACAGAGGACAAACAGGATGAAGCTGTTATCATTATCCGTAATGGTATGGTAAAGCACGTTAGCGTAGCGGATCCTGAGATTAACTTGAGTGCAACATTGATTGAGTTACAGCAAATTGGATAAAGAAACACTAGACCTAGCTGCATCCTTAGTTGAACATGTTCTTAGAACAGGTCACAAGTATACGTGGATGTATGATTATCTAAACGCCGAAGATATTGATTTGTCGGACATTGTGAGAACCTTACAAGACGATGACATTACTTCGCTAGAGGAAGCCATTTTTCTAATGATTGACACCCCATCTGCTTAAATACGTAATGTATTTCGGAGAAGCAGATGATTTATGTTGTAATGCAGAGAGATAGAGAGTGGCAGCATGTGGAAGCAGTTGCCGCTTTTGATAACCATGTTAATGCTTCCGCTTATGCCGATCAACTCGATAACGAAAAATACGCATACCGTGTCGACTCTGTGCATTTTAATCTTCAAAATTTGACAAAAAGCTCTTGACATTTTCACCAAGATGTATTACATTAATAATGTAGACAGTGAGGAGATGAAGATGGCTCGTGAAACCAAAGCAGAACGTTTAGCTCGTGAAGCAGCAGAAAATGAACTTCACTTGGCAGCTCTTAAGGCTGCGTATCCAGAACGGCTTATGGCTGCGATGGCCCGTGCATATGAAAACAACTACGAAGTTGTTCCCAAAAACAATGAATTCCGCTTAGTTGACCGTGATGATGAACGAGCTAATGCGTTCACTGTTAGCTATACATTTACTGAAGAGAATGATGCTGCTCTAAATGAACTGGACTGGACTCTTACTTACAAAGAAGAAAAAGTCCGTGAAGAACGTCGAAAAATGGAAGTTCGCAACGCAGCTTGGTATAAGTTGACCGAAGAAGAAAGAAAATTACTTGGTCTTACAAAATAACTCTTGACAAGTAAGATGTCTTGCTGTATATTGTATATGTAGGCAATGAGGAGATGAAGATGAACAACTTTATGAATGCGCTCTACAATGCAGTTGGCTGCGAAGTTAGCGGCTTTCACGATGGTGTAGCTTTTCTAGGCACTATTACTGAAACCCGTGTCAAATACGGCAATGACATTCGAGTCACAGTTGTTGACGGTAGCAGCACTTACCTGATCGACGGGACAGAGATGCTGGCGGGTGACATTGGTCTTTTCAAAAATCTTCACGTTTACTTCAAATAATGGTTGACAAGTAAGACGTCATACTGTATATTGTATATGTAGGCAATGAGGAGAACACTATGTTTCAGAAATCAGCCAAAGACGAAAAGCAAGCTAAGTTTTTTGCAGTTGATGCAGAGATGCGGGCCCGTGCAGCGTATAACGCAAATAGCCGTTTTTTTGAAAGTGCAACACATCGTTCCAAAGTTGAAGCTGTAGTAGCTACACTGCGGACAATGCTTCGTATAAATGGCACCGGCTTTTATGAAAAGATTTTTGAGACTGCTCGGAACCAAAAAAGCAAAGGCGTGTTTACTGATGTCACTGTGTTTAAGTTCATGCCCAATCGTTATGTAAAATCAGTTGATGTATTGGATGCTATGAAAGAACTTGGATTTGCTGCAGAATATAACGTTAACAGCGGAAACATTCGTATTGTTGTGAAATAAAAGTGTTGACATCTTAACCAAGATGTATTACATTATAAATGTAGGCAACAAGGAGAGACACATGACCGTAGCACAAACCATCCTGCAGCAAATTAAAGCAACTGATCCCCGTGCTACTTGGGCGTGGGGCGCAAAAGATTTTGTTAACATGGGCTCAGGTCTCAAGTTTAAGACCTCAGGGCTTGTCAAATGGAAAGGCTATGTGCATGTTAAGTATGACGCTGGTAATGATGTGTATGATGTTGATTTCTTCCGTATCCGTGGCGCAAACATCATTGTTGACAAAGCAGTTGAAGGCGTGTATTGTGACATGCTAGTTGATGTAATCGACAGTCAAGTTGGATAAAGTATATGGATAAATTTAAAGACTTTCCTCAACAGCCTCGGCAGATGACGGGCGCAGAGGGCGAGATGTATTTTCAAAACATGTTAGGGAAAATTACTGCTTTTGACCCTCACGAAATCATTGCAGTTAATCGCAGCGGGTTTAGTTATGCGATGTGGGTTGCACAAATCTTAAAATTGCCGCTAGGTGCATATTGGCCCAAACAACAGCGTTTGCTCACAACTGCCGACCCGAAGCGTATTGTATTTGTAGATGATAATATTCTAAAGGGAAGCACATATCTAGCAACAAAAGAATTTATGAAAAGTATGTCTGATGTAGAATGGCGCTGGGCTGTATTGTTTAGCGACTGGCATACTCCCGAGGAAGTTCGTAACGAAATTATCCAAGGTGTTAGGCTACCATATTTTGCTGAAGAACCTATGTGGGGCAGTCGAAAAATTAGCCAAGACTATGGCGTTAGGTATAGGGATGAGTAATTTGCTAACAGCATATGACATTGATGGGGTTTTGGTTCCAGACTGCGACCATTTTCCAGATATTGGCGGGTTGGATGAGTTTTATGAGATTGCAGCCAAAATGCTTCCAATTTTTCATCCCGCAGGTGATTTTATTTTGATCACTGCACGACCCAAGGAATACTCGCATGTTACTTGGAAATGGTGCGGGGACTATATGGATCCATTACCAATCAGTTTGTTTCATGGATGTCAAAAAGAACCACCCCAACGATACAAAACTGATGTTCTCAATGCTAACCCGCATATCAAACGATACATTGAAAGCGATCAATTGATTGTGGATTATTTGAAACTGCATGTTACGACTGGGTGTGAGATTGTTCATTTCAAAACTTTCATGCAAGATATACTAAAGTAAACTAAAAAAATATACTTTATTGCTCTTGTAAATCTAAAAATAATGTATATATTAACAACTGTAACAAACAAAAGGAAACTAGTATGACCAAGATTTATGTTGCGTTTTACATCGAACCCGAAGTGATCGTGAGCCCAATTGAACTCGACTACCTAAATCAATAAAGGAAATCCGCAATGACTAAAACTGTTGTAATTGTAATGCAAGAACTGGCTGGGGATGCTGGCGGCGCACATGATCCGTTTGTTGTAACCATTTCCGATGAAGATTACGAAGAACTTCGTCAAATTGAGTTGCTAGAACGGTCAGGCGCACATGAGGAGTTGTACGAGCGAATGAACGCTGGCATGATCGATCCTACGTACCCACTGCAGATTGATGATGTACTGAACATTTGGTACGAATTCTAAAACAATCATTGACAATAGCACTATGGTGGTGCTATTGTAAACTTACCAAAAAATAAACTAAGAAAAAAGCGACTTCGGTCGCTTTTTTTGTGACTTTTAGGTTGACATTTGAACCAAGATGTATTACATTATAAATGTAGGCAATGAGGAGATGAAGATGAAGATGTTCAAATTTACTGCGTTTGGCAAGACTTTTACTGCAGAAGCAAATGACAAAGTCGCTGCTATGTCCAAAGCAAACCGCCACTTTCCTCTTGGTGATGGTGCTTGGTTCGACACTAACGAGACAGAATTCCGCTGGGTAGAAGGTAACTTTTTCGATTAAACAGTTGACAAGTAAGATGTCTTGCTGTATAACTATAGTGTAACAACAAAGGAGAGAACAATGTCCAAATATGAAGATTTGACCGTTGACCAACTGTTAGCTGCTATTGAGAGCATGACTCGAAATGCTAAACTTGCTCTCGCTGCTAACGACTTTAGCCTGTCCCGTACGTTCGGTGATAAAGTTACCGGATTAAAAGCGGAATTGTCCTGTCGATCCCAGCGATTCAGTAGCGAAGGATTTGGCGCATGAACGAACTGACTAACGAATGCCTAACTGAGTTGAGTGTAGCACTGAAACAGTTTGGCACCTATTCTTTTGATGACAAGGGCCCATATGAAGTAATGGATGTTGAGTCATTGGCACGAAAACTGCGGGGTATGCCGGTAGCAGAAGTCACCACTGTGCTGCTTGAACTTGCTGCTTCTCCTGAACACAACGGTCGTGGTAACAGCCTAGCCAGTGTATTAGTTAGTGAGCTAGATGACTGGGACGAACTGTTTGAGCATCCTGACATTGTGGAGATGTATTAATGACAGATAAGCAAAAAGAATTTGAAGATTATCTCGCCAATAATCGAATCTATCCTGCCGGCCCTCCAATGGCAATGTGGATGGTCGCAGTAGCATTAGTGCTTATGATAGTTCTTACTATCTTTTTGTAAAATAACTCTTGACAAGTAAGACGTCATGCTGTAGTGTGTAATAGTAACTTGAAAAAGGAAGATATGATGTTTGCAGTTAGCGAAGACCAAATGATGCAAGACGTCCGTTACTGGGCTGATAAGCAAGATGAACTTGGTTTTGTTTCTCGCTGGTCGCTGGGCGAAGGAACTCTTATGGAGACTAAGATCTTCACCGACAAGGAACGGGTTGTTACCTACACTGTGTATGCCCGTGATGTTACAATAGAGCAACTGATGGATGGCACAGCAAAAAAGGTTACGTTTAGCGCAATCGCCAAAGATGGCACAGTTTCTGAACTTTATCGTGCTGGCGAAACTCTAATCCAAAATGCAATAGATCAAGAAGGTAACTGGCACATTTTTATCGAAGACTTCACTATGCAAGCGGACGGTTCGCTTGCGATGACAACTGGTTCGTAAGGAGAACAAAATGAAAGGGATCGGATACAGTAGTGCCCGTAAAAAGCGGTTATCTGAAGGGTTTACTGGAAGCAATGTAGAGGCCGCAGGCAATGAAGAATTTTTGCTATATTTTGGTCGTGCATACATTTTTGATTTTGAAACAGGAATAACTGCTCGGGGATTATTGAAAATCGGCCGAGGAAAATTTAAAACTGCAATACAACGTGGAAGAAATCAACCCGGTGTTGATTTTAGGATTTTTGCGGAAATTCTAGTTTTGACCAATGATGACACACATGTAATCGAAGGTATTGTGAAACATATTCTTTCTAGTCGAAATGTATTAGGATCACAAGGACAGAGAGAACTTTACAATATCAATGATGATGAGTTAGTTGATATTGTAAATGATATTGCTGAAATTGCAATTGACTGCCACAATGTTGGCATAAAATGTGTGAATTTTTACGACAATGATACTATAACCAATTCGTATACATATTAAGGAGAACGAAATGAATCTGAAAGTATCTTTTGATTTTTGGAAACTGGCTGAAAGTTTTATTTCGATAACGATAGCACTTGGGGTAGTATATCTCTTTGCTTGGCTGTTAAACGAACCAGCAGATAATGTAGTTGGCTGGGTGGCGCTGGGCGTAGCAGCAGGAGCGAATCGTTGACAGA
>Ga0181348_1001037_pt1 | contig 12158 bp, 7 predicted proteins | sample Su13VDMM110DN_FD_130092 | JGI IMG/M metagenome (GOLD analysis project Ga0181348, IMG submission 130092) | Freshwater viral communities from Lake Michigan, USA - Su13.VD.MM110.D.N | ecosystem: Environmental > Aquatic > Freshwater > Lake | place: USA: Michigan | collected 2013-07-16
CGGTCTTCTGATCCGCGAAACCGTTTAACGGTTACGTTTAAAGCCTCGCAAGAGGTACATGAGACAGGCCCCTCGTTTCGGCGGGGGGCTTTTCTCTGTGTTTGTTTCCCCACTAACGGCTTGTAGGAGAGGTTTAAATGACACGTTCAGACATTCGTAGCATAGTTCGTACTTTAACAGGGGTAGTATCCGTGGATTTGTTAACGGATTCGCTTTGTAACACGCTCATAAATGAGAGCCTGTACGAGATATATAGACGACAAGGATCCGGTTGGCCCTTTGAGCAGACCGCTTTAAGTAGCGATGGAACTAGCCCAGCGTTTGATAGTCAGTTTCATATGGCGATAGCGTATCGTACGTCTGCTAAGGTTTTAAACTTTATAGCAGATACAACTAAACGCGGTGAAACGTTTACCGCCGAGTATGTCGGTCTGGTAACAAACATGGAAAAGTTTTATCTTCCTAAGTTTGCTAACCCAAGTTTTACAAACTCAACAGAAAATAATCTTAACGCTGCGTATAACGGTATGTATGACACTGCAAGTTTTATGGAAGACTTTCAAAGATCCACCCGTGACCTAACTGGAATATATGACAACGAACTTTTATCTGATGGTATGCTTGAAGAAATTGTTAACGTTGCGCATACAGAGTTTGTTAACTTACGTGATTGGAAAAACTATAAAGTATTTCAACTTCGCAGCCTATCTACTGAGGGCACATGGTCTAGTTCCGGAGAGTTAGATAACGCCGGAGGCAACTATGGTCTTCCTCCATCTCATCGACTTCTTGTTAACAACGAGAATTATTTTGGTGCTATAGATACTGACATATTTGACGTACCACAAGGTCATTCACCGGCAGCACATAAACACAGTAAAATAACAGAAGTTTATCTTACAACTAACGGTTTAGGCGGGCCTGTGCAACGGATGGTATACACGGATTCGTTGTATGAGATTGATAGAACAACAGAAAAAATACATTATACCTTGCATAGAGAAGGTACTGAAATGTGGTTACTTTTTGCTCCCGAGCAGACAACCGCTAACACGTACGTTAACATAGTATACAACTCTGCGTTTGCACGTATAGGAACTTTTCATACATATAACTCTGAGTACGAAATACTGTCAACTAAAAAAACTGGTTTTGCTGTTCCTCCACAGTTTCAAATGCTGTTAGTGTACAGAGCGGCACAGTTTGTTTTAATGCAGTTTTCTCCGGAAGATGTGCGCATACCTTACTACGAGAACATGTATAACAGAATGTTAGATGCGTTTATAAGTTATGATCAAACAGCACATGACACACGATCGTTTTCGATAGGAGAAAGAGGAAAAGACGAACCAAGATTTATACCTAGATTCAGAGCGTCGTAAGTAACTATGCAACAAATTATTCTTGACAATTTTTCTGGCGGTCAAAACGAAGTATTGACTCCTCGTGAGTTTAGCAACGGTCAATGGCATCAACTTATAGGGATGGTAGGCAACGAAGACGGACGCGTAGAAACACAGCCGGCTGTTCAACGTATTGGTTCTTTTCCTAGCAGCGATCATTTTTATAAAGTCCATGCAATAAATACCTCTATTGGTACATACCTTATAGCCATTACAAGACTAGGTCGTATATACTGGTGCAAGGCGCCCTTCAAGAATGCTGTGTACACTACCGCAAACGCTGTAAGTTGGACACGGTTAACAACTGCAGAAAACTACAACTGGTCTTCCACATCAGCCGGAACCGTTAAAGAAACTATTGTTGATAATCCGTATTTACATTTTCTTTCTGACATACCTGTTAAAGCGCACCTATATGTACAAAACCCTACACTTACAACAAACGAAACAGCCCGTCAACTTGAGTACGATACCGACACGGCAAACGGTTTAAACACCGGGCAGTTTCCCGGAGTTTTACTTAGTTACCGTATAGACGGCGGCCTTGCTGTCTCTTCACCGTCTCAGGTGCTTATGGTGTATGTAAACACTAAAGAGACTAACACTGCTTTACAAGTTAAAGCCTTAGTGTTTCCAAACATGAGACGGGTACCTACGTTTAACACGGAAGAGGAAGACGCAGGAAAAAATGAGCCGGCTGTTAGAAAACATTTTATCAATGGTTTGTTTCTGTATGGAAAATCTTTTGAATCAGGAACACAAGCAGAAGACGTTGCGTCTAAGTGGCCGTTTGGTCTTCCTTCTGATGCCCCGTCCGTACGTATGCATCCGTACGGATACAATAACGTAGATGGAGCAAACCTTTCGGGAACAGGAATTATTCCACGTTCAGGAGTAGCATGTTCTATTGGTGGAAAATTGTTACTTGGGGATATTGAATGGCGTTCAAAGAATGACAGTCTTCCAAAGATTCCAAATACTGCGGTAACTATAGCATCGCTAACTACGACAGCGCAGGCTGTTGTGTGGCCTACAGATGCAAAAGGTTTACAAGACAAGGGACGTGTTGTATACAACAACGGTGACGGTACCGCGTACCTATCTAAAGATCCTCTTACTGACGCAAAAATACTTTTAGAAAAAAGCGTAGGTGTAGCAAGGGCAAGTAAATCCGGAAGTACAATTACTATTAATTTAAAAAAAGTACCAGATCCTCCGGCAGGCTGGGATACAGTAAAAATTACGGGAGTAGGACCAAACTTTAACGGTGTGTTTAACGTCAGCACAGACGCTACGGCGTTAGTTGGTACTGAACTTACATATACTTTTAACAGATCCGGTTCACCAACAAACATTACAAATGGAAAAAAACAAGGTAAAGTTACTTTTTTTAATGCTACGTCCGATGGCGCTTTCAGCATAGAGATTCCTGCAGGGGATTATGCCGCTCTGCCTAACGATGATGCTTGGAACGAATTTTATGCAGTATCAGATAGCACCGCGACTATAGCGGCTTTACGTGATAGATTAGTTGCACGTAGTTTTTTAAACGACTCTAACACTGGCCGATTTGGTAATGGAATATATTTTAGTATTGAAGACATGGATCAGTTTAACCCTACGGCCGAAATAGAAGTATCTCGAGGTGGGGCAAACATTGCAGGAATGCATGTAGTTGACTCTACTGCTATTGTGGTTACTGAGGCTGGCGGTGAGACAGACGGAGTTTATCGTATACGTGGAAGTTTTGATTTAGAACAAAGCGGTGATCCCACGGCATTAAAGGTTGAACTTGTAAAAGGCGGTATAGGGGTATATCCGTATGGTAACTATAAAAATAGAAACCGTCGCAGTTGTCTATGGCCGGACGTAGGGGTTGTAGTTTTTGTGGATCGTCTAGGTGGTATATGGACTACCGATGGAAACATGTGTGACCGCATTGACCGTATCGGCCCGACATTACCAATACATGTAGTTCAGGGTATGCTTGCTGATGTATGTGCTGTTGGTAAACATTTATTTGTAAGACGAAACGGCGGTCCTTCTCCTTTTGGAAGTTTAAGTTTATATTGTTTTACGGTAACACAGTCAGATGGAAGTAACGCTCAAGGTATGTGGACACAAATTTCGTTAAGTACATATCCGCGTGTTGTGGCTACTGGTTCTGTACCTGCCGGCGCTATAAATCACATGCAGTTAAGTACTGGTCTTAGTTTGATTTCTGATTTCCACATGTTTCCACATCATATGGCTGCAGGTCAGGACGACTTGTATTTTGTGGGTGTACTTGATGCTGGAGGTCAGTCGCACACTGATACAATATTTATACCTGAAACTACTACAAACGCAAATATCTCAGGTGGTAACATATATCGTCTAGCATTACATGGACCGGACGCGGAACGAGGACGGTTAGATAACGTTCCGGTTATACAGATCATGCAGACACCTACACTTGCATCAGATGACGAATACTCTGCGTTCAACTGGCATACTGTAGCAACTTCGTTTATTTCACGCGGAGAAACAAACTTGTTAGGTTTCTTCTGCGCCCCGTTCTCGGCGTATCCTCATAACACAGGATCTTTCGGTGAAGGTGGGATGGGTGCCACGTTTAGTTCCGGTGTTACCCCGTCCGCTAATCACTACTACGGGCCATACAAAAAAATTGTTAGAGAGTTTAAACAACCCGCACTGATGGGTAACGCAAAAATGTTTTCATACAGATTATACTTTCAAGGAGATGTTGTGCTGCAGTCAGTTTCTGTAACAACAACTGGGGACCTTCCAACCAACGGACGGTCATTGTAATGCGGATAGGAAAAAATGGAAACTATAAAGGCATAGGTATGGGTCCTGCTTTACCAGACGTTGTGCTAGACATACCTAGCATTTCCCGTCAGACAGACTATTCACGATACTTAGCGATACTAGCATTAAGTCAACAACAAGAAATAAAGTTACGTATAACAGCCGTTGAGCCTACGCCGCCGGTACCGCCCGCTGTAACAAGTGTTACGTACTCTGCTTTTCCTGTGTTAGAAGATTTTGATACCGTATTTTCTGTAAGTCCTCTTGTAGAGTTGCAAACAGCCGAAGGTCTAGCAACTTACGAATATAACGCACGCATAAAACTTAACATAAATTTTTATCCATATATGAATCAACTGTTTTATGGAACTGTTAACGTTGCCGCTGGCACACACACATCGATAGGTTCAGGAATATCTAACACTGATGCTGCTGAAACTGCTGCAACAGAATCAGGAGCCGCAGCGCGAGTTATTCGTTCTTTAAACTACGGTGGTTTTACAGACTGGTTTATACCATCACATGATGAACTTATAGAAATTTACGCGACACTTTCCGATATACCTAACATAACCGCTGACATTGCTGCGGAGCGTCTAGTGGTTGCTGTATCATCATCCGAGGCACCTTCCCCTGATGCTGCCACAAAAATACGTACCGTTGACATGGCAACCGGGTTAACTACCGGAACTGTACTAAAGTTTGATCGTGCCGCAATACAAGCAGGTGCGTCGCAAGGAGCGCATATACCGGTCCGCGTGTACGGTACCGATACTACCGTAACTGTCGGAGATCCGGGTGAAGGCGGTGGGGTAATCTTTGTTGCTGATTTTTGTATGCAAACAGGATTCTCTGGTGCTCAGGGTGCTGCTGTAGGAACTGGGGATACTATAGGGGATGGTGTAACAAATCAGGCGTTGTGGATAGTGGAAGTAACTGACGTAAATGCTCATTGTACTGTAACAAAAAACTTGACGTTAAATTCTATGTCTGATTGGTTTATACCATCGCATGATGAACTTATAGAAATCTACAATAACTTAGCAGACTTTCCAAATTTAGATGCGGCTGTTACTGCTACAGAACTAGATATAGTATGTTCGTCATCTGAGGCTGATGCACCGGGTGATGTTACTGATGTTAAAACTGTAGAGTTTTCTACTGGTACAGATACAAACACTGTGCCTAAACTTACTTTAACTGACAGAGATACAGGATCTTTACAGGGTGCTGTTATTCCTGTGCGCGCTATCGATGATTCGGTAGGCGCTTTTAATGTTGGAGATGTTGGGCCGGGAGGTGGTATTGTGTTTTACGATGCTGGTTCGCAACAAACATGGGGACGTTACCTTGAGGCTATTGACGGCTGGTACCGGGCTTACGAAGTTATAGATGAAGAGCACGGGGCATGGTACTATGATCGTGCGGAGTATTTAACTACTGATATAGATGAACAGTTTTTTCCTGCTACCGAATATTCAATTCCTCCTTATCTTAACACTAGCGTATATGAGGTTTACGCCTCGGGAGGTATATGCCACTATCCTAACATTGGTGTTGCTCAGGATTTGTTTTATGTTCAGGAGGCTGTTGTGCCTTTAAATGCCTCATACACAAACAATGCCCTATCTGGGGAAGATAAACTTGTTGTTGTTTCTACGTTAGGGGCGCCGTAATCCCCATGCGAGACTATAAGTAGGTACCTATGGCATCAGCAGATCAACTAGAACGTCAACTAGCGGCAAAGAAACCTGTCCCTGCACCTGTAGCAAAACCTGTAGCAAAACCTGCTGCACCAGTTGTTGTAAAGCCTGTTGTAGCGCCGGCAGTAGCAACGAGTCCACAGGTAGCCGCCCTTGCTCGAATGGGATCCGCTGACCGTATAGAAAACAAAGTAACAGCCGCTCAGAATAACATCTCTGAAAGCGCCGCAAGTAAATTAAATGCTTCCAGAGTTGCAGCATCGTTAGCAGCGCAGGGAAGCATAAACAGCGCTGGCGCACTTATGAAAGGTAGCGCAGATCGCAGGGAAACGGCTAACGTATCCGCAATATATGGTGTAACACAAAGTCAAGCACAAAAAATTAGCAACACTCAAGTTGACGTTTTACGCGCGGCCCAAAACCTTAAACCTGTTTACAAGCCATCAGAAAAAGTATCATCTATCCCTAACCCTTTAGTAAAATCTAGCGGCATAGGATCAATAATGGGTGGATGGGGTTCCGCTGGACCGGTGTCTTCCAAGACCGGCGAGCCGGTTATGCCGAACTTAACAACAACAGACCTTACTCAAGATTTAACTGTAACTGACGATGGCGGCGGCGGCGGTGGTGGAGGCGGTGGCGGTGACAACGGTAGCAACAATGTTCCCGTCAATGTTCCCGTCGATGTTCCTACACCTGAAAAACAAGCACTAATCAACATGAGTCAAGTTCAAAAACCTACGCAGGCTGATAGTCAAGGTTACTCCGAGCCATCGCAACCGAGAATGGTAAAAACAGTAAGACCGTTCTCCGCACCTGCCCGTACCGTACGAAACATCACACGGCCAGATCAAACATACGGACCGTACATGAACCGTACACGTTTTTTAAGAGGAGGTGGCTACTATGGCTGATGAAGGTTTTTTAGATAACATAAAACAACTAGACTTTGCGGGTCTTGGCGGCAACATAGCGGAAGGCGTACGTGACGAGTTTTTAGGCATTGACGACTTTGCACGTTTCTTACGATACACTAAAGAAGGAGAGTTTCTTAAGGCTTTAAAGTCTCTTGGTGCCGGCGCTTTAGAACTTGGTTCAACGGCTCTACTGGCTGTACCGGGCGGGCAAGTTGCGACTCTTGCTGCTAAAGGAGGAAAGTTAGGTAAACTTGCTAAACTACCAAACCTGTTACGCCCACTTACGCTAGAGGAACGTGGTATTGCTAAAGCAGCATACAGTCGCGGAATTCCACGTTCTTTTGCTGAAAAAATTCCGGAACTAAGCATAGGTCCCCAACTAAGTGAGATTGCTAGCAAAAAAAAGTTTAGCAACATGTTTGACGAAATAGGATACGGTCGTGGCGGTATTCTTGGTTCCGGAGTTCGCGGTTTAGGACAGTTGTCAGGTTTGTTAGGAGCCTCACAGGGTCGTCTTGCCGGTAAAGGAATTCTTGGTGTACGGGCACCGTACCTGTCCGGTAAACTAGGTGTTCTTCTTGGTGGGCGTTCCGGTCGTAACATGTTTGGTGATCAACTGTCCGCTGACGGAGTAGAGCAAACGGATCCGTATCTTGAGGCTATGCTGGCTATGATGCAGCAGAACTCCCCATATGGGGCTTACTAGGAGGACTATATGAGTAACGACGCTAAACAACCATACGAAACAGCGGACGCTTATGAGCGACGTATGGCTAAACAGGATCTTGGTTACTATGGGAACTACGGTAAGAGACTTGGACAGGATCTTGGTTACTATGGGAACTACGGTAAGAAACTACGTGGCTTAACTGATACAGGGTTTACAGTAGAAGTTCCTGATACATCAGGATCTGGTGGAGTTAAGGGACAGTCTAATCGTGACGCTCTACGTGCTATGATGGAACTAGATATGGGTGCTGGTGCAGTGGGTCGTGCGCAAGGAGCAAATCTACAAGCCTTACGAGCCGCGGTAGCAGAAGGAGGAGAACGGTACCGTTCACGCGCAGCGCAAGGATTGTACGGCGGTGCGATGCGGGATAGAGGTTTACAAAACTTGTTAGATTCGAATAGGGCTAAACAGGCTCAGATCATGAACCAGCGTGCCGGAACGCAGTCTGAACGGTACTCTGGTATGCAGGATGTTCAAAATGTGTTAGATCGCAAAAAGTATGAGGCGGCTCTTGCTAATGCGCAGCGTGTTATGGCAGGGTGGACTAAACTTTTGGAAACTCAGTATGGTCCAGAGTCTATAGGTTGGGCTACACAAGCGGCTTTAAATACTGGAAACGGGGGGAAGTAACATGGCACAAAGAATACAGCAAATAGGAGCACCGCAAGTTTATGACCCTGAGGGCACCCCTGAGAATCCTGACTGGAGTCGGTTTCCCGCAGAGTACTGGTCAAATTTACAGCCTGTCGTTAAAGGTGTAGGAAGTATAGTTAATCCGTTGACTTATCCGGCCGTAGCATCAGGAGCGCTTGTCAAAGGAAAACAAGGAACACAATGGATGGCAGATAAAACTGGATTATCTGACGTTGGCAAGTTTTATAAAAACTATATAGACCCTGTTACTTATGATTACGAGGAAGGTGGTTTTGGACTTGATCCTACAACTGAAGAAAGCGGTAATGCGTCATTACTAGCCCCGTGGACTGGTGCAGTCTACAATGAGGAACAAGCCAGACGTGCTGATCCTGAGTATCAATTTATACTTGATCAACAACAAAATGCTTATGAGACTAGCCAAAAGTTAAAACAGTACTTAGATACAGCAACTTTAAAAATTGGCGGAGCGTACAACGCAGCGGCAGATCAGGGGCGACGCACAGGAGAAAACATAAACACCCGCGGTCAGGCAACAGGCAACGAGATAGCCGACTACTATGGTGATGCTGCTGATTTTGCTAGCGACATGTCTCAGGCTGGCGGTACATCGGTAAGCGGACTTACCGGACCTTCGTCCGCATTTCAGTCGATTTACGGGGACAGTTACGGTACAGGCACAGGAATGTCTGAGGCTGCACGATCAACGGCTTCTTTGGCTTCTCAGGATATGATGGCGGAAGCACAACGTGCCGCAGGTATGGGCGGTACTGCTTCAAAAAACTTAAACAGAATGTGGGGTACAATGACTGCACGCGAACAACAAGCAATGAAAAATCAAATGAACTTATTTAACTACGAATTTAAAGTAAAACAAAACGCAAGTGCCAGCAACTTAAACATCTATAAAGGTATGCTAAATAACATACTTTTAGGCGATAACAAAGATGCAAAAAAGAATATAAAGGACGCCATTAATGTTAAAACCCCGGCAGATCTAAAAATATACATTGACAATATAACAAAGCAATACGGACCTGCCGGAGCAGTAGAATCCCTACTAGGAAGTGGTTTAAACTTGACGCAAATAGGTCAGTAACAGGGAACACATGGCCACCGGATTTGATCCCAATGATCCTTACCTAAAGTTGTTAGGTTTGATACCTACAAACATCTCATCAAAAGATTCTCTAAAAAACATAACCTCAAAGTTAAGTTCCATTCAAGGTAGCCGCTCAGGTATAGAAGCCTTAGGCGGTAAAGTAAAACCTAAAACTAAAAAAGGATTTATCTCTACTTTATTTGACGTAGAAAAAAGCCCTCTGTTCGCCCCGGCACGTTTCGTATCCGCAGGAGCAGCAGACATATTGGGCCTAGCCCAAGATACCGAACTTGCCGACTATAACCCGTTCGAGTCCGCATGGCGTTCCGCAGCCGGAGAGTTCGCCGTAACCGGTGGTGACATCATACCCACAGAAGACGATGATAGTATACTTAAACGTGCCGCTAAACTCGGTGGGGCGTTCGCATGGGATGTGGCAACAGATCCGTTAAACTATGTTGGCGGTGTTGGAGTTTTCTCCCGTAAAGGTATACTTTCTGCAGTTCTCGGTGACGAAAAGTTACGTCGTAACATTCTTACAAAACTTGAAACTACGGCTCTTACAAAAAAAACTGCAAGCGAAGTAGATAACATACTTAACTCGTTAGCAGGAAAGTTGGATATGGTAAAAGAAGTAAGAGCCGGTAAATATACGGTAGGTGAAACAGGTCAAATATTTGTTAAAGAAACCGGAGAGGCTATAAGTAAAGAAGTTCGCGATGATCTCGCTGCCCGTACAGTAGCCAACTATATTGCGGACGGATTCACTACACGTGGACGTAAAGGTGTTGTAGACAACCTAACTAACGCTATCGGGGACAAAGACATTGCAGACACTGTGTTTAGGTCTTTAGATAAAGAACTTGTTGGAGGTTTCTTTTTAAAAAATCCTGTTACCGGTAAACCTATTTTTCGTCTTGCCGGCGGTAAAGGCCGCGGTAACATTGTTACTGAAGGAGCAAACCGAGCACGTTTCAAAATATCTGCTGGTCCGTCCGGACGTTTTGGTTCACGTGACTTGTCAGGAAAATTTGGTCCTACGTATGCAGAGTATAAGTCAGGTTTGTTAAACAGTAAAGAACTTGGATCAGGACGTACCTTGTTTACTGATTTTACAAATTACAAACAACAAGCACGGTTATCCGGAATAGAATTTCAAACACGTATTGCTAAACTAAACGCTTCTATGAGTACTGTTTCGCGTGCACGTAACTTACTGGCCGAGAACGAACGGGAACAGTTTGACGAGCAAGTTAAATACTTTTTTCACAACAAACCAGACGACCTTGTTGACGCTCCGCCAATTTCTAAAATGGCTCGGGATGCTGCGTCAGAGTTACGAGCAAATCTAGATGAGGCTATGATCGAGTTTAAAGAGTTAAACATTGAGTTAGGTTATCAAGAAAACTTTTCTCCTTTAATGTATACCGACAAGTACATAGATTGGTTGATGAAGTACGATCCGCGTATCGGACCGGAATACCGTGGAAGGTATCGCGGGGATAAGAGTAGACTTACGTATACAGAACCTACAAGTGTTGTTGATGATGGTTCAGGCAAAACTGTTAACGGCGTTGCTGTGAGTGAACTTAAAAATAAAAATCCTATGGAAGCCAACAAGGTAACCAACAAAGTAAGTTTTGATGGTGAGGATATAGATGTGTTTGAAACGGATCCTATCAAACTTGTAGAAAAGTATACGATGTGGGCTGCTCGTACTTTAACAGTTACCCGTTTCGCTAAAGGACTTGAAGCGGCTGGTGTTGCAATTCGTGTTTCTGCGGATACTTTAGATGTAGTTAACTTGTATAACGCGGTACATATGGCGTCCGCAATAGGAAAGGCTAGCACTGAAGGCGGACAAGCATTACGAGAACGGTTGCGTCAACAGAAACAAAAACTTAAAGACATGGTGTCTGCTGATACTGTAAGGCAACGAGAAGCGCAACGTGCGGGTATGGTTGCTACGGCACAAACTGCTTTTGATGAAGCACAAACTCGTATGGTGGAAGCAGCGGCGTATTTGCGTCAGTTGAATCGTGATCTTGTTGCATTAGAGCCAAGCGTTAAAAAACTTCAAAAGTTAGTTTTAAACAAAGACATTCGAAAACAATATCGCGGTATAGACTCTGTGCAAGAATTAGTTAACAGGTTTGCTAAAGATGTTAAACAAGCAAAGACACGCCTAACGGTCGCTGAAGGAAACGCTACTATCTCAGCACGAATAGATGAACTCACAAGAGAGCGTGGAACTTCTGGAAGCCTAGATGTGTTTGATCCTCAGACCGGAAAACGTGTAGAGGTAACACCCGAGCGTGCAAGTAGACAAGAACTGTCAGATTCTAAAAAGGTTGCAAAAGAAGATGTTAAAAAAACTAAACTTCTTGAGAACGAATTACTAGACGAAACAGAAGATCTGCGTAGTGTGCAAGAATCGTTGAACAGTCTTAAACAATCTTTAGAACGCACTGCAGAGTTATATGCTCGTGACGAGTTTAATTCTATACGTACGTACCTTAACGTACTTGAGAAAAAAAATGCAGTCTATAGTCGGATTAACGAACTTTACCGTCCTGCGCGCGAAACCGCAAAAGATAACTTATCTTTGCTTAAACGAGATATTGCTATGCCCCGCGCGGATGCTATCAGTCAGGCTACGTTTGCTTACATAACCCTTCACCGTAAACACCTTAATGAGGTTATGTTAGAGCAAACAACTGCCCCTACGAGCCGAACTTTAGCAGACAAGAATCGTTTAAAGGCATCACGTGCTGCCCTGAAAGACGCAAAGGAAAACTTATGGGTTTTGATATCGGACGTAGATCCAAACCGTACAGC
>Ga0181348_1001038_pt1 | contig 12153 bp, 11 predicted proteins | sample Su13VDMM110DN_FD_130092 | JGI IMG/M metagenome (GOLD analysis project Ga0181348, IMG submission 130092) | Freshwater viral communities from Lake Michigan, USA - Su13.VD.MM110.D.N | ecosystem: Environmental > Aquatic > Freshwater > Lake | place: USA: Michigan | collected 2013-07-16
ATTGAATGCAATTAGCGCGTATCCTTCAGGCACCCGTACCTTGATTCCAGATAGGATTCGAATTGACTTGCCTGGAAAGACTGTGACTTCTTCAAAATTATTTGGAACATAGAAATCAATACCAGCAGCTTTAGAAGTGCCCCGAGTTGGTGTTTTTACGTCTTTAACTTTAGATATTTTCATATGTACTTACAAAACAATATTTAATCTATTATACTTAAGCTACTGCTCATGGATCTTTATTTTTAGTATTTTTTTCGATTTATTAAAATCTGTATGGATAAATAATTAAAAATATCTGCATAGAAATGGCCGAACAAAGCATCAACCTAAATAATTTTCTGTCAAGTGGTGTTTATACTATCGAAATTGACCAAAGCGAAAACATAGTACTTCCTCTTACCACAGGTAGACTAGTAGTGGGATCTAGCCGAGTTGGCCCATTCAACACTGTAGTTTTGGTCAGCGACATTAGAACACTAAGAGCAGTGTATGGCGAAATAGACCCAAAATTAGAAAAAGCTGGTAGTTTCTTCCATAGAACACTTGAAGTTGCTCTTAGAGAAGGTCCAGTATTTGCACTAAATGTAATTCCGCTTGACTCAAACGAAGACACCCAATTAAATCAGGACCAAGCGTATTTCACAACCTTCAACACTGAAGCTGCATCAAATAATAACGACCAAACAACTGTACTTGACCAGTACCCAATCGTTGAATTCTTCAATAGACGACGATTATGGTTTGCTGATTCTACTCAACTTAATCGCTCTAAAAATCTAGCTTTACAGGATGATTTTGTAACTAATCCTGGTGGATTTGGAACAAGTTCAATTACATCTAATAAAGTGTTGTCATTTGTAAACTTAGGAAACTCAAATGTGACTATTTGGGTTAGAAAAGCAGCTGTTGCTGGATTTGACGTAACTGCAAAAGAATGGTATTCTACTGTTGCTGGATCAGATATCGAATTTCCAACATTCCTTCACAAGGATGATTTTATCTCTGATTATTTCGTTGAAGTAATTGTAGTTAATGGCGACTGGACAAACTACTTGAAACTTGCAAAAGACCCAATTTATAAACAATTTTTTGATGAATCTGGATTAAAATCTTCAAAATCTGCAGATTTCTTTGCACTTCGTGAAATTAAAGTAATCGGCAGAACAGTTGGAACTTTAATTCCTGATTTCAAAGATCAGCGTGGATTAACAGTATCAATCGATCGTCTAGTAAATAGACTATTTCCAACTACTGGACTTATGTGTGCACTTGACGTTGAGAAATTAGACTTAATTGACTTAACGGAAGGAATATTTACTGATCAAGACGTTCATACTCACCGAGTGGATATTGTTGGTCAAGGATATGATGACTTGAACTTAGATGATGTATATGCAGCCGATGATGGAGGGTTTAATCCTGATACTACCGCTGCTGATTTTACTCCACAAATTGATGTATTAAGTTATTCTAGCCCAGCAGATTCTGAACTTATTTTTAAAATTACAGATGCTGATTCAGAAACTAACTTTAATGCTGGTACGGTAAACAGTAACCCGGTTGCAATAGGAGATTTATATGAAATTACTCCACTTGTTGGAGATACATATCTTGCTGCAATGCAAGGAAGTACCTTATATAAGGCATATATAAAAGGATTCTTAAGAAATGGAGATATTGTTACAGATGGTTCTCTTAATTATTATGTAAAAGTTATTGATACTTTAACAAACGGAATTATTCCATATATTAAATTTGTTACATATCAAGATATTTCTCTGATTAACCAAGTCAATATTAATTCATATATTGTGTCTGGCGATACTTATATCAAAGTTATTTTAGAAAACGGTGCTGATTTCAAACATACATTTGATTTAACTACTGATTTCCTTGATTATACTATTTTACAACCTAACAAATTAATATTAGGAATTAACCTTGGAAATAAAGCATTAGTTGATGAATTCCTTAAAGTAAACCAATATATTAAGGCAAAAACAACTAGTGGAAGAATTAGATTAGTTAAAATTATTTCTATTACTTCTACGACTGGGTTAAGTCCAGCTACTTTAGAGTACACAATCACTACAATGGTGCCGAGCACCGACGAAGTAATTGGATTAGATACGACTGGTGACACACTTCAAGTTTACAAAGGTATTTACAATTTCGTGCCTACTTTAAAAGGACAATATGTAAGAGGATTTAAGATTAAGGATACGTCACTTCCTAATGGAACCGGAGATCGACAAAGCTCAATCTTATCGTACTTATTTACTGACACATCAATTCCACAAACTCTTGCAAATGGCGAAGTTGTAGACTTTAGATATGTTGTTGATACATATGAAGGTGAGATTTCAAATAATTCTAAATATTACTTATCTAAACTTGCGGCAATGAATGGTCAAGCTATGGCAATCTTAAATTCGCCATCAATACAACAATTCGAAAGATCAGTTGATCCAAGCTTTATCGATACAACAAACAAACTAGTTTCAGCAAGACTTATTGCAGCTGGTGGAGATCTTGCATTGAACCCAAGTCAATTGTTTAAATTTGCAGAAGAAGATGTAAATGGAGTTCCATTATCGTCGTACTCAATGTTTAACTTCCCCAACGTTATTGTAAGAAGCGGAAGTAAAAACATCTCAATTCCGCCAGCTGGATATATTTCTAACCTATATGTTAGAAAATTCAAGAATGGTACACCATTCTTAATTGTTGCCGGCGGTAAGCGTGGAGCAATTAATGATATTGATGTAGTTGGACTTGAATATGATTTAACAGATGATGACAGAAATTTCTTAGAGCCAATTGGACATAACCTAATTGTTAAACGCCGAGGATTCGGTATCTTATTGTTCTCAAACAATACTGCATACCAACGAATTAACTCAGCGTTAAATAACGCTCACGTTCGTGATAACTTATCTACTATTGAAAAAGATATTGAGAAGATACTTTTCAACTTCTTATTTGATTTTAACGATGAGATTACAAGAATGAGAGTTAAGACAATTGTTCAAAACTATTTAGATGCTGTTGTTTCAGCACGAGGATTAAGTTCTTATACAATTACATTTGATTCATCAAACAATACGAATGAGGTGATTTCAGCAAATACTGCGATTATTGATATTAAAGTAGACTTCCCACGCGGAATCCACAAATTTATCAATCGAATTACAATCACTCGAGTTGGAGGTTCACTAAGTTCCGAATCTACTGGATTTATTCCAAGCTTCTAATACTGAAGCCTAATAACAAAAAAGGAGAAGATTTTATCTTCTCCTTTTTTTATTTAAGAGTGTCAGCTAGAGGCGGTTCTATATTGGGATGAATTATTAAACTATCAGGAGATGCCGTTTTTCTTTTTGGTTTAAGAGTAGGATGTTCTATCCAAATAGTATCATGAATGATCTTTGGTATAGGCGCCGGAGCCTCAATTTGAATAACTTTTTTTTCTTTAGGCGGAACATCTACTGATGTTATAATTCCAATAATGATTGAAATTATGATAATTCCTAGCGGAAGACCAATAATTGTAATTCCTGTATAAAACAAAGTATCAGATGGGCGCACTAATTAAAGTTTTATAGATGTTACTTAATGAATGTTTTACATTTGATCTGATTTCAGTCTCCATCGCATCTCTACGCTTTTCAACTTCAATATCGAATATATTTACAAGTAGCTGTTGTGTTTTTCCCCAAACAATAATATTGTAACTATATGTATGGTTAACAATTGTTATTTGATCTAATTGAATAATCACAAAGAGTTGGCTATCTTCGGCCTTGATATATCGTTTACCTGAAATTGGAGAGATTAGGAGAATACTATCTGCTTTAGAAATTAATGCCTTGCATACAGCAATACATTCTTTTTCATAGTCGCTAGGTTCTCTAGTATCTTTTGGTGTAAGTAATCGCGACCATTTAATTGCAAGGAACTGAAGACGTCGTCTAATTTTGTGTTTCATGTTATTCAAATTCATCTAGGCGAATTTCAGATTCATCATCTAAAATTGCAATAACTTCATTTGACATAATTATGTAATGTGGCTCACCTTTGTAGTTAATTTCAAGTCCGGCATACCGATTATGTAAGATAAGATCCCCTGGTTTTACTAGCATTGGATTATTAATTGAACCATCTCCACATGAAATAACAGTACCGATATTTGGTCGCTTTACCGCTTTCTCAGGCAACATAATTCCGCCTTGAGTTTTGGTTTCTTTTCCCTTTGGTTTAACTAGGATTCTCTCGTATACTGGTTTCATAATGTAGATAAATTATTTTTAAGAGCTATAAATTCTTTTAAATGGAATTTTAGCGGGTGATATTCTTTAAAGAACGACACTAGGACGTCTTGGATTTCATCTGGGAAAACTTTAGTAGCTAGACGTATTATCTTAATATTAAAAAGTAAGTGGTCTCTAAGTTCCTTAATTTTATCCTGATCAGCTAGCTTGTTTATTATACTAATTTCTTCTAATACTGTTAAAATAAATTCTTCATTTAAGTCATCTAATAGTGAAATTAGTGATTCTCCAAACCTTGACTGAAGAGATTCAATAACTTTGGTGGCTTTTGCCGGTGAAATATTCGTAATCTTTGGAATATTATCGGACTTATCACCTAATAAAATCTTAGTCAAAACTTCATGTGAAAGATCAACTGGATGCTCGACATAATCTTTATTAATAAAAGACTTGATGATTTTATCAGTTGATGTTCCAGCAATATGTGCATCATTTAATGAAAAGAAATCGTCAACTTCTTCATCTGCCATTTCTGGAATAAGAGTCGGCGGCACAAATATCTTTTTTGTTTTACTCATTTGTTTTGGAACGATAAGTAGCACGTTCTTGTTTGGTATTCCAACTAGTTGTTTTAAGTCCTGATCTACTGAATACACTAGGATATCTTGAGATAAGTTTTCACATAGATATGCAATTATATCGTCACCTTCAGTCCCTTTAAATCGATAATGGTTTACTCCACATTTTTCATTTAGCGCAGGAATGATCACCTGTTGAAAATAATCAAAAAATAGATAGTGATGGTCATCATATTTTCGGTTTCCTTTGTACTTAAATTCTACTGGAGCAGAAGTAGTTGTAAATGTTGACTTTTCAAAAAAGGAATTGGTATATTCCTTTCTCCAGCTTTTTGAATCAAACACAAAATGCACGCTACCGAGAGATGTCCCGATAGGTGCAATTAGTGAATTTAAGTAGGTAAAACTAAAGTTTCTAAATGAAACTCGGATATGCTCCTTAAGCATGAACCCGCCATCATTAAATAAATCGTTGACATAGTATGCATCAGCAGTACGCTTGTCCTTCATTGCAAGCGATTTGGTTACGCTAATTGCAACATTTATAAAGGCATTTCCATCAACTATTAAATCCATATTATTCTGGTTTTATGGGGTCATTACTCTCTTGTACTGGTTTAGAATTTTTACGGATTGTTCGAACTGCATTTGCCATAACTTCAGATTCCAAAATAGTGAATGAGCCTTTTGCTTGAGCAAAATTTGCAGATGCTATTAAAACAAATAGTGCTTGACTAAGATTCATATTGTGAATGAAATTTTCATACGATTCATCATCCTTATAAGATATAGTACCAAATAATAGATTGGCTTTTAACTGTTCATCACTCAGTTGGTTTTTTTCAACCTCTGATGATGATTCTGGTTTATATTCAAATTCTTGTACTTTTGACATTTATTCTGATTTTTTTATAGGTCTTTAAATAGAGCATCATATTCATCAGCTTCTGCTGTTGCAGCAGTTGCAGAAGGAGCAGAAGAGCGCTGTGAATTATCGGACGGAGTAGATACACTTGTTCCAAAATCTAAGTCTTCTTTAGTCGATGATGTTGGGTTATTTGACTTAATTGGTCGCATTTTTCCACGAACTAAAGCATTCATTTTCTGGTCTTTGCTCTTTTCAAGAATCATGTCCAAAATAGGTCTCTGTGGAATAGCGGCAATAATTGCTTCTGCTACTTTTTCAAAGGTTTCTTCTGCCCAGTCTTGATGGAAATACTCGTCCATTTTTGGAGTATTCTTCAATAAGAACTCGTTAACCAATTTAATTGATTTTTCTTCGTTCTTAACTTGAATCAATTTATCACCAATTTTAAAGATAAATGGAGTTACTTCGTCCATGAATTTACATTTTGACCAGTCTCTGAAATCTTTGGTCTTTTTACCAACAATACATAAGAAGTCTTTTCCTTCAAGTAAATGGTAAGGATTAATTTTCTTAATTCCTTCAAGTCCTTCTAATTCTTCAGGATGCATTTGCGCTTCGATCACTTGATCGATTTGATTTCTGAATTTAAAGATTTTAATTGTTCCTTCAAGGTCAGCGCGTTGTGGGTCTTTTTTGACATATACTGCTGAGTGATGTGTGTACCATCTTGAAAAATTTCTTCCAATTTCTTCAACTACTTCTGGTTCTTCTTTTTTAAGAGAACGTAGAACTGATTCAATTGTCCAAAGAATAGATGGCTGTCCAGTATTTGATGGACAATCAATTATTAATGACTCTTTAGTCAATGGATTCCAAAACTTAGCAGAATACTTGGTATACTTACTTTTCGTTTTGTCGAAAATATAAGGAACATACCTAAATACTGATTTGTAGGAACCATTGTGTGCATTTGGATCCGGATCGTAAACGTTCGGATCAGTCTTTTTTGTTTTTTGTGCATTCTTCCCTTTTGAGAATGCATCCTCAGGTAGATCGAAAAAATCTGTCATAGTGTGTATATTTTATATGTTTATTTGAAATTCTTGTACTAGCGATTTGATATAAGTTTTAGTTTAGACAAAAAAATGCCTCAAAATGAGGCATTTTTAAAAATTTAAGATAACTTCTTATTTTGTTTTTGATTCTTCAATCAATTTTTCACGAAGTGCTTTTGCAGACACTTGGATAATTGTCATCTGTGCTTTAACTGCAGGATGCTTAATTGATTTTCTAATGTCTTGCATTTTCTTTTTTAAGCGATTTCCAGCACTACGTATACTCTTTCCATAGTACTTCTGAGAATCTTCTTCAGCGGAAGCAAGAATTGTGTTGATTGGATCAAAGATTGCAGATTGTGCAGCCGCTACTTCTTCCTTTAATTTTTCAAACTGATTCATATTGATAATTTTTGATATCTTATACTCAGCTGGCTAGCTTAGTTTTATATCAAATTCACTATTTTATCAACTTTATTAGAAAACGTTGCGTCTGGGTAACGACCTAGTGCATATTTTACCCATGTTTCAAGTACAATTTGATATTCATCAGCTGTTATGTACTTAGATTGTACAAATGGCTGTAAATAATCAGCAAATACATAATCTAGTGGAGTTTCAAGATATTGTGACCGAGCATACATGCCCTCAACCATTGACTCAACCTCATCGTTAAGTAAAAAATACTTATAGTTCTTCTTTGCGGCACCGCGAGTCTTAGAATCTGATGGGTTTTCAGTAAATGGGTCTTTTTGAATTCCAACTTGATCGACATGGTTAAGTTCATGTGTCAAAATATCGATTATTCTAGCGTGCAGCATCTCATATAATCCAGGCTCGGCCTTTGGATTCATAATAAGAGTTACAATTATTTCAGGAATCATTAAATCGCCACTATTGACTTTGGTATTTGCGTCAATACAATATCCATGCTTAGAATAATTAAGTTGCTCCCATGGTAAATTCTTAAAGTGTTCATCTGATTTAACAGTTAATGTAGAATCTCTTCGTAATTCAAGTTTTAAATCAAATGAAAATGGCTCTCTAAATTCCATACCACCAAATGTCTCATAGTGATCTGACTCTTGGCCATGAGCATCGCGTATCTTTTTAATTAGCTTTTGAGCAAGATCTTTAATAAAATCTTGTTTGAAGTCATCTGACTCGTTTATAAAAGAAGTGAATGATTTAAGCACTATTTCTTATGTTTTATAAAGGTGACTTTCATGTCATCTGTTGTAGGCGAGCCGTCTTTCGTGAAGATGATTTGAATCTCTGGTTCACGAGTTCCAAAAATGTTTGATGAAACTGAATTTTTTAACTTTTCAATAAATGGTAAATCATCGTCTCCAATATTTACTTTGTCTCCAGTTACGATATTTACTATATTTTTACGGCGGAGTTCAAGAACAGTATCTGAAATCTTATTTTTACTAGTAGACTGTATGTTTTTATCTGCCCACTCTTTAATTTCTTCAGGAGTAACCGAATATGATGGAAAATCAACTGCCATGCTACCATCTGGGTATTTTCGTTTACGAATATTATCACCATCTGCATCATCAATAAAGATAAAATGTAAGTGCTGTGCTTTCTTTGGAGCTGCAGGAGCTTCCATTCCTGGCATAGCTGCTGCCATGTCCTGTTCAAAAAGAAAGCTATAAAATCCTTTAATATGTTTTTTCATAGTTAGTTAATATTTACGTTCTATATTATTTATCTAAATAAAAAAGCAGCAATATTAATATTGCTGCTTTTTAGATTACTACTATATTTGGCACTATTGAACAAGTTCAGCAGATTCAACAAATTCAAATTTAAGTCTCTTATTGATTGGATCAACTTTGAACACTTTAACTAATGGATATCTGGTTAGATTTTTTTCAAGATCCTTACGTCTTAGTGAAACTTCAAAGTTTTCGCCATCGATATCAATTGAAATTGAGCTCTTGTTATCACTTACGCTGTAATTAAAGCAGTGATTTTCAGTTCGATTACGAAGAGATTGCCATTGCAGTTTATCATTGCTTACCTGATCTTTATTTAAGGTAAGAACAACACGATATTGTGTTCCCTTAGTCGTTACGTCCTTTACATACACATTAAGTTTATCACCAGACTTCATAGTTTTACAAATTTCATCGTAATTTTTGAACTCAGATTTATGGACAAGTCCAGTATAATATCCTTCAAATTCTACAAATACTCCAAACTCATATGGGCGATTTGTTAGAGTTCCTACATACTCTTTATCAAAGTGTAGTTCGCTAATCATTGTTGGCATAGAGTTAGTAACATATTTCTTATAAGAAAGAATGAATAGGTTATTTGACGCATCATAATTATCAACCATCACAGTAAGTGTCTTGCCAAGCAATTCACTAAAGTCGCGCACAACATTTGCAGCAGCATGTGATCCAGGAATGAAACAGGCAATCTCATTTTTGTAGATTGCAAGATATCCACCTTTGATTAATTTGGTTATTTTAACATCAAACCAAGTATTATCCTTAAGGTGATTAAACAACTCCTGTTTATATGAGATAGAAAGTGCTTTCTTTTCAGAAGCAAAAAATTCTCCATATCCAGATGATTTGTACACAATAACTAGGAACGTGCGCTGTTGTTCGTTTGTCACTAATGTTTCCAGAGGTTTTGAGTATTCTTTAAAAGGAATAGTAACTGTGCATTTAGTATTTACTTCTTCTGCAAGAATATTATTATCTGTATATGAAATATTTTTTGCAGTTACTGTGTAGACTGTGCCATCTACTAAATCTTTGCCCATAAGCGTACGGCCACTAGATTTATCATACGCGATCATTGCATCATATAGCTCTTGAGCATAGTCTTCTTTACAGAAAACTTTAACACGATTGCGTTTATCTTCTTCAGTTAATTTTATGGAAGTATTGTACTTTCCGGTGTTTTGAAAGATGCTATCATCTATTAATCGTTCAGTCATATTTTGGTTGTTGATATTAAATTATACACCTTAATTATATAATGGTTTAGATAAATGATCTAAAAAAGCCTAATTTATCTGCTGCATTTGAAATAAATTCATCTACAAATAATAGGAACAGTATATTTTTCATAGTCAATCGCTCCCAAGGCGGAAGATCGTCTTGCACAAGTAATGGGTGTAATGATCGTAGTGCAAAGGTTGCTGCTCGAACGTCCTGTGTAGAAATAGCACCAGATGCAGTATCAACTTTTGGTATTTTAAGAGATGGTAACATTGAATCAACTGCGCCAGCTCCAGCAATAAGTAATGCTGGCAGTGGAGAATTTGCAATTGGGCCAAGGGCTTGTGCTAATAATTTTGCACCTGCAGAAACTGAATCCGTGTCAATTATCCGTAGTGTTGCAGATTTAGGTATCTGCTTCTTGAGATTAGTAATTGCGATATGGATTCCCTCTGCGGCTGGGCCGTATGGAGGAAGTTTGAATTGTATTGATTCAAGAAGATTTAAGTTTGTTCCTTTTAATCCCTTTGCTATCTTTAAGATATTATAAAAAGGTTCAAGTAATTTTTCAACTTCATCGAATTTAAGATCAACAAAATTCTTAAGAACTGCTAATAAGTCTCCAGGATTAATATTTAAGAAATCAAGATCTAGAGTCTGAAAATTTGGCAAAATATCTTTCTTTGTATTTACAACAACATTCCCTGAACTAAATGCCGAGGATGTTGTTGTAGGGGATGATGGTTTCGGTGAGTATATTCCACCGGAAATTGCAGACTTCTGTGAAGTATCAGGTTCACAGTTTATAATTAATATGTTCTTATCTAAAATTGAGGTATTACTAATTACTGCCTTTGCGCCGGCTTTAATTTTTCCAGATAATACTTGTGGAGTAGATGCTGTCGGTTTTGCAGCGCTACGAAAAGGGTCTGGCAGACTGTTCTCAAGATAGGTCAATAATAAATTGGCCAACGGTTTCTTTAATAGATTTAAGTCGACTGTCAAGTTCAATGGCAAGGCCGGTTGGGCGCCTAGGTTGGGCGCTTTTATCTCAAATAAAGAAGATAATATCCCAGAAAAAGATTTAGCTAGGGTTAAGAGGTTAATATCCGGTAACGGTATCTCAAGATTTGCTGGAATACTCTTTTTAATTAAACTTAAATATGCTGTTGAAATGTCCCTAGCTGAAATTTTAGGTTTTCCACCAAATAACACTTTAAGATCCTGCACAGACATTCCATTAATATAGCTATTCATTAGACTCTTTGCAGAATTGAATATTGGTACTGCTGGACTAATTCCTAGTGCCAGCTTAAATTCTTTTTTCTTACAACATGGAGAGAATGGATTAAAATCTATACTAATTTGACTAAGTGTTGCAATAACTGCTGGAGTTAGTGCCAGTGCCTGCTTTACCCGTTCATTTTCAAAAGCATCAGATAATCCAACTTGTGCTTTTTCTAGGTCTTTACGAAGTTTTGAACGCTTTGCTGGATCCTTTTCAGTTTTTACTTTTTCCTTAGCTGCATCAACTTTCTTTTTTGCGCTATCTGCAGTTGTTGAGGTTGACTTTCCGCTAACCGCATCGATCACGACCTTTGTTATATCTTTTAAAATGTTTCGAGCCTTATCTGGTTCATTATTAAGATCAATTGTTTCGTCTTGTGAAAGTGATTTATTTACTGCGGTTTTTATTTTATCTTTACTTTTAGCTAATTGAATTGCAAGTAGTTTTTGAACCTTTGAATCATCCTTGGAAAAGAATTGTGTTTTATAGATACTTGAAAATTCATTAATGTGACTTAAAAATTCAACAATTGCATTTAATTTTGGATCAACAGTTGACGAATCTTTAGGTAGGGTAATCTTTGGAAATTTAATACGATCAAAATATGCCATTAAGTCTGATTTGATTGCATCGCGCTTATCGCTTAGACTAATTCCATCAGTGCTTAATTCAACTCGGATACGAGCTGCTTTTGAATCATCACCGGCAACTAATGCTTTTTTAAGATCAGCTAATAAGTTATCTTGTCGAGTAGTTATTTTATTTTTAATACTATTTGATTTACCAAGCGCGGGCTTTCCAAGATCATCAATACGATTTAATATTGCACGCTTAGCATCTTCAATTATATCCTTTACTGAGTCTACCTTATCTACTATTTTTGCTAATTTTTCAGCATCACTTAGGTGTTCAGTTGCACGAGAAAGATTCTTCTTTTCACGAGCAACCTTTAATTTTCGAATGGCATTACCATTTTGATTAGCAGCAGATTCGGCCGTGCTAAGAATATTTTTTTGTTGCTGTAATTGTAGTTTCTCTTTTGCTGACAGCATATGATTTACACCAAGCGAAGCTTCTTGTGCAAGACGTGCGGCTTTTGCTTTAATTGCGAGAAGACTTGC
>Ga0181348_1001042_pt1 | contig 12136 bp, 14 predicted proteins | sample Su13VDMM110DN_FD_130092 | JGI IMG/M metagenome (GOLD analysis project Ga0181348, IMG submission 130092) | Freshwater viral communities from Lake Michigan, USA - Su13.VD.MM110.D.N | ecosystem: Environmental > Aquatic > Freshwater > Lake | place: USA: Michigan | collected 2013-07-16
TTACTTGATACAGGTTATGTTTACGCACCGTACGTACCTCTACAATTAACACCTACAATGTACAATCCGTTCAACTTTACTCCGATTAAAGGAATAATGACGAGATACGCAAAAAAGATGGTAAATAATCGCTTTTATGGCCGCATTACCGTAGATGGTGTTAGAACATTCGATTTAAAAGAATTGAGATAATCAAAACTTTAAAGAATAACACTAAAGGGACAATTTATTGTCCCTTTTTTTATTCATTAATAATAACTATATGTTTTTTGGATTAATGTCGTATACTTATAAATATGAAGAAATATATCCCATCAGAAGAAGAAATTAAAACTATCCTTAAGATGTATAATAAGGATTTGATTGGGAGTCAAACAATTTCGGAAAAAATAGGATTAAATAAACAACAAGTGTTAAGAATACTTAAAGAAAATGGAGTTAAATTAGGTCCGTCAGGTAGAAGAAATATTGGTGGTAAAAAAGTTGCGGATAAAAAATGGAGAGATTCTAATAAAGAGTATATGTCTAATAAATCCAAAACTTGGTACGAACAAAATAAAGAACATCGTAAACAATACCTTAAAGAATACCGTGAAAACAATGTGGATAAGATTAGACAAATAAAACGTGATTACGAAAGAAATCGTAAAGCGAGGGACCCCCTTTATAAGTTAATCTCTAATTTCAGAACTGCGATATATCAGGTATTAAAGGAAAGTAATGTTGAAAAAAACAAACACTATTTTGATATACTACAATACACGCCTGAAGAACTAATAACACATTTAGAAAATAAATTTACAGATAAAATGTCTTGGGATAATTATGGTGATTGGCATGTAGACCATAAATTACCTATAACACATTTTAATATCCAAGAAATGGGTGATGATGAGTTTATGAGATGTTGGTCGTTAGATAATTTACAACCTATGTGGAGATTTGATAACATTTTTAAATCAAATAAAATATTATAGATATTTATAGATATGATAGAATTAATTATTAAAAAAATATTAAAAGAGGTGACAAACACTAAAAGTAATGGTTGGTATTTATTAAACGAAATTCCTTTAAATGAAGATTTAGGTGTGTGGTTTGGAACCAAAAAAAAACCTAAAGGGTCTTCTCAACCTAGCGGTCCTTGGGTAAACATATGTAGTAAAGTTGATGGTAAACATCCCCCTTGTGGAAGACCTGACGCAGATAGTAAATCATATCCTAAATGTAGAGCAGTAGGTGTTGCTGGAAAAATGAGTGATTCAGATAAAAAGGCGGCATGTCAACAAAAAAGAACCGCAGAGAAAAAAGATACTCAAACGGGTAAAGGGCAAAAACCTGTTATGACTTCATACAAACCAAAAAAGAAAAGGACCCAAAATGAGTCCTTAGAATTTGTGATTAAAAATATTTTAAGTAGTCTTTAACAGTAAGATCCCGAACAATGTCTTTTACCGTCTAAACCTTTAATTTTTCCTTTACATACTTGTACTGCGTGGCCATTAGCGTAAGCACTTGGGTACACGTCATATTTTGCCTTTGCTGATGCCTTACCTCTTGCACAAAGAGGTGTACCTGTTTTTTTTCTACCTTCATCCATCATCATATCTTTATCGTCAATATCCGTAGAATGGTCCATTTCTTCTTTTTTTGTTTCATTCATTAAGAAATCAAACACTTGGTCTAAGTTTTCTTTTGATACAGTTATGTGGTCATCGGCCCAATCGTGACCATCTTCAAGTATGTCTTCAATTTGTGAATGGTCAAGGTCCAATAATAAATCGGCCTGTCTTCTTATTTGTTCTAAATTTGAAAAGAACATATATCTTTTCATTTCCATACGTTCTTCTTTTAAGACTCTTCTAATAATTAAATTTATTCTGTCCATAATTATTTTTTATTTACTATTTGGAATTGTAATTCCTTTTTATATGTGTCGATATTTCTATCTGAATTTACTTTAATATCTATAAAATATTCATTAGGTATTTTATCGGTAGTATCAAACATAAAATAATACCCATCAAATGTTTTATTTATTCTTGTCCAATCTTGTACCTGTACTTCGGTATTAGCACCTTCTCTAACGTATATTCTATAATATGCCTCTACATTATCTAATGGCTGATTGGACGTATAAGCCTTTTTAATTGTAACATTAACCTTTCTAACGTCGGTATTTAATATCTTTTCATTTTGTTTAATTCCGTCAAAATCAAAACCATAAAGTGATGGGGTTTCCGTTGTTGTTCCTATTTTAAAATTACCATTTTTAGGAAGTAAAACAAATTCATTTTCTACGTTATCTAATTTTACACCATTAACAGTTAAACCACTCCATTCATCAGTGTAAAGACAAGGGACTGTTGTTGCCGTTAATCCTGTAATATTTACCTTGTAAACGCCTTTCGTCACTAAACAGGTAGAAAGTCCCGTAAACCCTGAAACATACCCACCAGCGGAATCTATGATGTTAACACGAGGGTTTATATCGAAGTTAATGTAATTACCATTACTATATGCGTATAAATAAAGATTATTATTGTTACCCGCATAGAAATTAGACCTATTATCTAAAATCAAATCATTATATGATGTTTCTAAATAAGGTTCGTAGAATGTTTGTGTATGGGGAGAGAAAAACCCAACTGAATAATTTTCAGTTAAACCTGTAATGTTTTCAAGTTGTGGGTAATATGCAACACCCCATCCTGTTGTGCCGGTAATTGTCCCGTGTATTATTCCGTTTATCTCTGTTGACATATCAAACTCAATATCTTCATTACCAAATTCGAAGTGTTGTATATCCACTATAGTAAGGCCTGAAAAATTTAAACCAGTTGTTCCTGTTAATGAATTTGTATTATTGTATATACCGTTATATGACCATCCAGAAATTGTTGTGGTTTCAAACCAATTTGATGGTCTTTGTGAGAACGCCCTATCATTTAAATTTGTTACTCCAAAATCATAATAATCATAACCAACACCACTATCCCATTGTTGTGGTTGACCTGTGGTTCCAGAAACTTTAGGTATTCTAAATAATACCAAATCAAAAGATGTTGCCCTTCTTCTACCTTGGGATGTTTTAGTGTTTAGTAGTTCATTGTCAAAAAATGAAGTATTTGTCATTCTTAATGTATGGGTCATTGCTGACGTACAACCTGTTGAAATAACTCCTGAATTTATTTGTGACGTTAACTTTGTTAAATCTAAATCAAAAATATATCGGCTAAACCCTTTAGGGACTGCAATATTATCTACCCTACCATAGAATAATTCAACAATAGGGTTTCTAGCCGTGTTGGTATAAGAATTGTAGATTAATGTATTCGATTTATCGAAATAAGATTTATAGATAGACATTTTTTGTTTTATCTATAAATACTTAATTAATTCGAATTTTTTTATTTAATACTTTATCGTAAGCTTCTTGCATTTTAGCCAATATCGATTGTGTTGAAATTTGAGAAGATTTAGAAACGGGCGTTGGGGGTAACATTGCGTAAGGGTGGTCATGAGTAACTAAAAACTCCACTACAAGTTGTAGTAACTCCATTAACTCATCGCCTCTAACCATAGCTGAAGTGTTTGGATCAAGATTATTAATCACCGTATCAACATCAATACCGTAAACCGTATTGTCAATATCAACCCTATCTTTACCATCTATTTTTGTTTCATGTGATATGAAATACAACGAATCTGCACCAATAATACCGGCAGTATTATTGATTTTTTCTGTGGTCACTGGTGTGAATTTTTCCGTTATTTTATCAACAGGTAAGTTTTTATCTAAATTTTTGTTAATTACTATTCCATATCCTGTAATAATATCTGCAGATGACGCTCTAATTTTAGAAACCAAATTAGTCATATTATTCACCGATACGACATCAATTATACTTGTGAAGTCACTAACAATTGAACGTATTTTAGAATCCGGCCTATAATAATAAGTAAATTGTTCTCCATCCGAAACAGAAACTAAAGATTCTGGTTTATCTTTAAAATCGATAATAACTTGATTAACAATATTTGCAAACTCATCAATAGGTTTTCCTATTATCTGTTTGTTATATATAAGATTGGTCTCACCGGTATAATTTGTACCAACATCAAAAACACCAACTTGTAGTTCATATTGGTAATTCCCTTGAGGTGTTTGATATATATTTACCCCACCGGTGAAAGAATCAAACTGAGTATTTGTTGTGACGCAATAATATTCTATAATAAATTTAATCTGTTCTTTTCTTTGTACTAACTTCTCATACTCTTCTTCGGTCCCAAAAAATGTTTTTTTATCAAAATTAGAAAGTTGTAAAAATGCCCTTCTATTATTAATAATAGGGATTTGACCTTTTTCAAATGATTGGTGTTTGCCAGCTCTTAATAATACTTCATTTTTTTTAAGTATCATATCAGCACTATCCCTACCATTAATTGAAATATCTAATGGTTCGGTAAATAATCCGGTATTTTGTTCTGGGTTTTTATATTTACCGTCAGCGTCTTTTATCGTTGGGTAACTTTGTTTAGAATTGGTGTAACCATCATCTAAATTTGTCCTTGATGACTTGCCATCCTCAAAACCAATAGTAAGTGGAGATGAGTAAGGGCCTATCATGTAAAATTTATTTCTACCACTTCGTTTTCTTCTATCAAAATAAAATAACATAACCCTTTCTTTAGGTTGTGGTATTTGATTAATAAAGAAAGGTAAATATGGTAAAAATATAAATGGGTCTTTATCTGACCATGGTCCATTTTTACTTGGTGAACCAAATGGGTCATAACCTTTTGCCGATTTTTCCTTTTGGTCAAAGTTTTCATTTAATGGTGCAACCCTAATTCGACCTAACATTAAAGGGTCTTCTGAATTTAGACACTCACCCCAAAAAATGTTTTGGGTCATGTCAAGACTAAACTGGTCTGTTGTTGGTTTTACATTATCCATTATGTGTTGATCGTTTCTTGTATTCTTCTAAAATTTTATTATAACTGTTTTCTGTTGTTTCTAAATGGTAAGTTAACTTAACTAGTAAGTCCTTAGTTTTTTCAAAATCTTCTTGTAGGAAATCTAACGCATCTGTTAATTCCTTATTAGATTTGTTTTTATAATCTTTAAGTATTTCTAAAACGTCTTCTGATTTCATAATTAATAAGATTTACCAAAACCTTTAGCTGGTTTTGTTACTCCGGCACCTAAGGCTAAGACAGTTAGTGGAGGTATAAATATTTCCGTCTTACCATTTTCAGCTTGTTCTTTATTCATTCCTGCTATTATTCCTTTGAACGCTGAGTTCATTAAATTAGATGATCCATCTCCGTTGTCATCTGTTGGTATTCCCGCTTTTTGTAACCCTTCTATGACGTTAGAGTATGCTCTCGTGTCTGATATTCCGCCTAATAAATTTGCGGCAGCCAACGCAAACATAGGTAACCCTAAATTTAATTGTGATAAACCTAAATTAAGAAGTTTTAAAACCTCATCTATCACACTTTTACAGTTACCATAATCTATTATGGCATTTGTCAACTGAAGTAATACGTAAATAATCGTTGAGTACATTGCTATCTGTTTATTTTTTGACTCATTAATAATATCCAATAATATTCCTTCAACTAATTTTTTAATTTCTTTTTTAATTACATTAAATAATTCTTCTACAAAAATTGAAAATAATTTTCTTAGTAGGTTAACCACAATTTTTTTAAACTTAAGACAGAACTCTGTTAAGTTGTTAAATGATACATCTACGTTATATAAAATAGATTTTATCATTATCATAAACCCTAACATTACCTTAGGTGTTAAAATGGTTTGTAATAAAATTAAAGGTAAACTTAAAATAAGGTTAGCTAACATTTCACCATTGATGTTAATTGATAACCCCCCTGTTTGCCAGTTGGGGTCATTACTAATCTCATTTATACCGTTTAGTAATTTGTCAATTTTATCTTTAGTTGTGTTTGCGGAAATTACATCGGTAAGAACATTATTGACTGCAGATAAGTTTGTGGGTAGCTTTATATTTCCGCAACTTTCAAATTCCATTAGTCCGTTAGTAATTAAATTAACTTGATTTTCAATTATTCTTTGTTCTAAATTACTGACAGTAAAAAAATCATCGTCTATTAAATCTAATTCGGGTATTTTAGCAACTCCCGATACGTCTATTTTCTTATTAGGGTCGGTACATATTCCCATAATTCTTAACATAAAACTAATAAATTTCATACGTTCTGTTTGTTCTTCATTGGAATTACCAATGTCGAAGGCCCCTGTTAAGTAATTCATTATATTGGCAGTTAAAGTGTCCATATTAAAGATTTCAATACTAGTGAAATAATCAAACAAGAATTCACTAACTGATAAATTTGCGTTCGGTTGTGCCTGTAAAACCACTTTAAAGAAGTCTCCCGTTATTGTTTGTTGAGATGAATTCACATAAGACGTTACATATTGTAAATCAAATAATTGTTGACCTGACCCCCCAATAAATTTATTACCATACTCTTGGGAAAAACTTATATTTGATTGTAATCTTTTATACAATTGTAAATTCATCGCGTATGGTACAGTGCCGTTAGGTGTCTCTGATTGTTCATAAAAGAATTTAACAGATGGGTCTGTTGATGGTTTTTTTAAAATTTTAAAAAGGTCTATAGTTTTTACATCAATGTAAATCGGGACGTTTATAAACCCCTCGTATGTTTGCTCTTCAGAACACCCTAGAGTTGATAACATTTCATCTACAAGTATTTGAACCATTCTAGATTTAGTTTTTTCCGCGGCTTCTAAAAATAACGTACCTAAAATACCTAAAGAATTACCACCATTATTTTTAGGTAAAATTTCTTGAAAAATTTCTAAAAGGTCTTTTAATTGGTTATCAAATTTATCTTTAGTTTGTTTTCTTTTTTCTTTCTTTTCTTCTATCTGTTCGGTACGTTCCGACTTTTTTAGCTCTCTTTCGTTTTTATTCGCACTTCTTTTTTCTTCTGCTTCTTTTTTCTTTTCAGCATTAAGTGTTTTGTAAGCTCCTATCTTACTTTTTGCCGTTTCCTTATCTTTTTTATTATCTAAACCCATAATTACAGTTTATACCCACCAGATGTGTTATCCACATCTTTTTTAATTAAATTTTGAAGAACATCATCATCCATATCAGATAATGAGAAATTTTCTTCTTTATTATTATTAGATTTCTCCCAAATAGTTGATTGTAGTTTTGAAAGTGTTAACTTCTTTTCTATCGTGTCATTAACAATTTTTTGCTGTTCCTTAATTACAGGACCAATTAAAGTCATATCTTCAGGGTCCTTTAACATTCCAAGCATTTTATTTTGAATTCTAATTGCCGTTGCTCTTTGCTCAACCAACTCATTATAAATTTCTTGCATAAGGCCTAATACCGAATCCTTATTTAGTGCTATTTCTTTTTTTCTTGTTCTGTTCATAACTATAAATATTTAAAAGATTATTATTCGTTATGTATCTTCTTAAGTGTTTCTAAATAAAGTGTTTTATATTTTTTTAGATAAATTCTTATTTCTTTAGTGTTTAGATTAGTCATTTCTCTAAGAGATAATAATACAATGTTTTTGTTAAACTTATTATTATCGTTACCAATAAATATATTTCCGTAGTTGTCGAATAACTCAACCAATGCGTACCCTAACTTTAACTCGTTTTCGTTATCAATAGTTTTTGTTATGTGATGTTTTAAATCTTTTAAAAAAACGTCTATAATTTTTTCGGCATCAACCTTCTCAAATTCCAAATAATAAACCATGTCCGGCCTATTTTCTAACGTTGCGGAAATATCTTCATAAGATATTTTTCGATTCATCTCTTTTTGGTCTTTTAAAATTTGACCCATTAAGTAGTTCTTACATATAGTACCAAAATAAGAATATGCCTTTTTATTTTTAGCTGGTTTAAACTTTTCTACTTTAGTCATTAAAAATGAATGGGTGTCACTATGAACGTCCTTATACTCCATATCTTTTCGATATAATTTATATCTCCGTATAATGGACTCAATCATTTTATCTAAGGGTTCCTTTAAAAAATTGTTATAAATTCTTTCCTTATCTTCATGACTTTCAGCGACGATATAATCTCTAACTGCTTGTTCCTCACGTACATCAAAATAATTTTTACTTTTTATGTTCGTCTTTTGCGTTTCCTCTAATGGTTTTTCATTTTCAAGATTTAATGACATTAAACGGTTTCTGGTTCATATTTTATGTTTCTATCTGAAGTAAAGAAATGTTCTTTTTTTGCTGATTCTAACCAAAATACCACTTCTTTATCTGCTAACTTTTCCTCACCAAATTTGTAATTCCAAAAAATTGAGCCCTCTCTCATGTTCATATGTTTGTAACCGATTCTTGGTATTGTCATAATTTTTACAGAGTTATATGTAAGTCTTAAAAACATTTCATAAACAAACGTTAATTTAATTGACGGTTTTAATCCCCCGTTTTCTAAAAATGTGTCTTTCTTAATTACCATTCCACTTGATTGGAAATTTTGATATGCCTGTAGAACATCGTTAGTTAAATATCCCATCTCAGAGTTTAAACTAACGGCAAAGGTTGCTTCATTAGTAAATCCGGCAAACACTCCTTTATCGTCAATGTCAACAACCAATGGTAAAAAGACATCGACATCGGTATGTGCATTAACAAAACGATTGACATTTTTGAACCATATTGAGGCATACTCATCGTCAAATTCTAAAATAGAAATCCACTTACTACTGGCTTCTTTGGCTCCTAAATTGACTTGAGATGCGAAATCAGTAGGTCCTTCATTTTCTACCATTTTTACATTTAATTCTCCAAAATTAATATTTGATAATACGTTTTTTAATGATTCCTCTTTAGAATGTACAATCACTAATTCATTTATACCAACAACTTGGTTTTCTAAAGATTTAATTGATTTGTTTAATAAATCTTCAAATGATTTTACAAGCGATGAGCTTAAAGGTAAAATCACTGATACGTTAAAATTGTTTTTTATTTCCATAATGTTAGTTTTTTTCTACTGATTCTTTTATTTTTTCTAATTGTTCTTCAAAAGTTTGTCTTCTTGTTTCAAAATATTCATTAAACAAATTAAGTACTGAATTTTTAAAGATTTCTTCGTCTTGGTATTCTTTACCGGTAACACTCATATTCTCATATAGTGTGTCCGCAATATTGTCCTCTAACCAATTTTGAGTAAAATTAGCAATGACATCAATCAATTCGTTAGTTTGATTAACCCATAACCCGTTTGACTCTCCCATCCATTCAGGTTTTAAATTAGGTATCTTACCGATTACTGGTGTCCCACAAATCATAGATTCAATAGGGAATGTACCAAAACCTGATTCAATGTCCACCCAAACAGAAACAAATGACTCACTTAAAAATTTAGCAAAATCGTCTTGTTTGATTCCTCTCATGTCTCTAAAAGTAATCCATCTAAATTGTGGGTACTTTAAATAAAAACTTTTAATCACCTTTGCCGTATCTCTAGGGTCTCTAGTATGGATAGAAATAATAGGTTTAGATGGTTTATCTTTTTTAGTGAAAACACTTGGGATATTAGGTAATAATACATCAAAAGACCCGCTTCTCATAATTTCTGAAATATATTTCTTTTGGAATTCTGAAGTTGTAATACATTTAGTAAACCCATATTGTGACCAACTAACCCCTGGAGGTAAGGTTTCTAACATATGGTCATATGCCTGACAAAGTACTATTTTAGCACAAGGGAAGTTTTTAATTTGTTCCATTACGTGGGCATAAATCTCAGGAATTATGATAAAATCCTCAGGAGATATTGCTAAATTTTGACCATCTATAGATTGATGAGGTAATACTTCGTATTGGTCACCTAACCATTCAGACACCCCTTTATAATCATTAGTTTCATGAATAATGGTTGGATTAAAACCATTATTAAATAATGTTAATGCTATGTCGTAAATATGTCTAACCGACGATTTAGGGTTACCTTTTGTGTCTTGAACCAAAAAATAAACCCTTGATTTTTTTGATCTTAAGGTTTCCACCGAAGACTCAATTTTTTGAATTGTTTCTAACTCCATTTTAAAGTGTTTTTATTATTTTATTTATTAATAGTGTATTAAATGATATTTTAAAGGGTATTGATAAATCTTTAGCCCCATGTATTCCTAAACTATCATCTATTTCTTCTCTTTCTGTTAATACGACATCGATTAAATTTTTGAATGTGTCATATCTTGTCACACTAATTTGTTGTTCATTTTCGGATTCTCCCGAAAATATAGGTGTCTTTGAGTTAACCATACTAACTTGTGATTCCAACTCATCAATGTCTATGTAATAATGTTCTCCTAAAAATTTTAACAAGCTCATAATTTTTCTATTATTTCGTCAAATTCTTTTAATGATTTAATTTCATAATCAGAATTAACATTTTTATTATATATCGTTAAAAATTTTACGACAATTTTATCTTTTGGGTGATTAATAATTAAATCGGGGTTAGCCGTTAATAATATATCCACTTCATCCCACAGTGTGTTAATTGTTGTGTTTGAATAAAATTTTACCTTTTCTAATAAACAACCAAATTTTGATAAAAAAAATAGTGATGATGGTTTAGACCTACCTATCTCATCGGAAACAATTAATAATTCGTTTTTATCTCTATGTTTTAAATATAACTCATTTAAATCGTTAAAAGTAAACGTCTCAGTTGATCCGGCATGTCCAAATATCTGCATTACAAAATCTTCATACATAAATGAATACAATTCATTTTCATCTTTAAATGCGAAATGTTCTTTAAGATTTAAAGATTTAACATCACTTAACAATTCATATTTAAAATTATTAATTTCAGTATTCTCAATAATATCTTCTGAATCACCAGAAACCCTCAATTCGTAAGTTCTATCTGCCGATTCTGAAACACCATCACCCAACATATTATGTTCATAGATTTGAGTAAATTTACCTATAGTGTCCCTTAAAACTCCATTAATTTCAATCCCTATTTTCTTCATCGTATTTGACTAATATTTTACTAATTAATGGATTTCTAACGTTTTTAGCATTTTTAAAATCATAAACCCCAATGTCTGGTATTTTATTGAATCTTTGTAATGCATCATAAAGTCCTGATTGTTTTTTATCTTTATATCTGTCAGTTTGTTCTAAATCCCCCGATATAAAGAATTTACTATTAAACCCTATCCTTGTCAATAGTAGTTTCATTTGATTAGGTGTTGAATTTTGAGCTTCCTCAAAAATAAGGATTGAGTTATCAATATTCATCCCCCTCATGTAGGCCAACGCAAATACTTCAATAACCTCACCTTCTTTTAATTTTTCTCTTGCTTCTTTACCTATAATCTTATTTAATAAATAATATGAAGGAAAAATATACGGGTCTAATTTTTCTTCTAAATTACCTGGTAACGAACCTAATTTTTCTTCCGCTTCAACTGCCGGTCTAACAATGATTATTTTTTCATATGAGTTATTTGGGTCCATTAGTAAATCAACCGCAGCCTTCATAGATATGTAACTTTTACCTACCCCCGCAGGACCAGAACAAATAGTTATTTGATTATTAATTAGTAGGTCGTAATATTCTTTTTGATTGTCCGATAAAAATTTACTTTTTTGTTTTCTTTTGATTGTTGAGTTTATAAAATCTTTTTTAGAAATTGGTTTAGATTCCGTATCTTCAGTTTGTGTTTGTGGTTTTTTTCTTATTGTCATATTTTAATTAATAAATCTTTTTTTACTTTCTCCATCATAGATTTTTTTTCTAAGGTTTGTTGTTGAGTAATTATGATCACGTTTATTGTATATAATTCTAATCCCCCTCTTTTGGCAAATACTTTTTCCCGTGTAATTTTTGTCTTTATAATCCTCACCAATTATTCTGACATCCAAATCCAAGGAACTAAAAAGTTCTTCTAACTCTTTTTCATCGTTGTAGGGAATTATCTTATCAACATATTTAACCGCATCCAATTGTAAGTATCTTTCTACAAGAGATTGGATTGGTTTATTTTTATCTTTTCTATCTATTGTTGGGTCGTTCTGTAATGCACATATTAAATAA
>Ga0181348_1001045_pt1 | contig 12131 bp, 11 predicted proteins | sample Su13VDMM110DN_FD_130092 | JGI IMG/M metagenome (GOLD analysis project Ga0181348, IMG submission 130092) | Freshwater viral communities from Lake Michigan, USA - Su13.VD.MM110.D.N | ecosystem: Environmental > Aquatic > Freshwater > Lake | place: USA: Michigan | collected 2013-07-16
AGCGGTATAATAGAGGTTGTACTTTCATCACCTGTTAATTTAGATAGAGAGAAGCTAAACCTATAAACACTATTACCTATATTGTATATATTATCACTCATGCATTAATTTGCTGTTCAATATTTGTCAGAACGTCATTTATATAGGTAGGTTTTATATACTTGTAAGTTTGACCCGATCTAGCTAAAAATATATCTTTAGGTTTGTTGATAAGATGTATCAACCACCACAAACTTATCGTACCATATAGGTTATATGATAGGGTAGTCCAGGCTGTGTTCCTGTTTATCGAAATAGTAGATAATACATTATCGTTAATTGAGTCTGGTATTATTACTTTGTTGAGTATATTATAAAAATAATAGCTATTATCACTATCTTTCAAAACCTTATAAACCTTAAAAATATTCTCGTACCTAACTCTTTCAAGGGTCGGTAGGGCGTTTACTTGATTCTGACTTAAGCCAATCGGATTCATTTTTAATATATATGTTATTGAGAGCTAGCTCGGACTTTATTATTAGTAAACCCTTGATCTACCATAGTGTTTCCAACATCAGCAATTAAGCTTGTAAATGTTAAAGTAACTACATAAGCGTCTGGAACAGCTACAGTAGCGGTCGTTCCAGGAGTTATGCCTAAAGATACTGGTAAGTTTCTTCGTGTGCCTTGAAAATCAACAGTCATATTACTTATATAACAATATGGCATAAATTGCTGACCTGGTATTGTAAGTGTATACAGTTTCGGAGGAGATACTCTTGAGAAAGAGGTTCTACATGGTCTATTTTGAAATGCTAAAATCCATAACAACTCGTAATTCTGTTGATAAGTGATTTTATCAGTCTTTTTAACTGTATTGAGTAGAGGAAAAGTAATAGATACGGTCTTATCACCAGCGCTATACTGATAATATTTAGGCTTTTCGATAAATGTACCAGGTTGATTTATATTAAAAGCAGTCGCAACATTCTCGACTGTTGTTTGAGTTTCTCGAATTATATCACCAACTAATTTATTATGCATACCGGCTGTACTAGACCACTGATTACTTGTACCTAGTGGTGAATTTCCAAAGTAAGGTAATGCATACTGAAAACCTGTAGGCTTTGTTAAATATATACCAAAATAAGATTTAAGCTTGTCGCTTACTAAAGCTCTATCCACACCATTATAAGCCCCAGCCCATGTTGTAATCCAATTTATTAACTTTTGTGGTACAGGGGTTATGTTACCTGCGAGATCTCGTATGTTATCTGCGAGACCTCGTAAGGGACTACCCGGTTCTTCCACAGGTAAGGCTCGTCGTACTTCTGTAGTTCCGGTGAGTTGACTTGCGTACTTATTTAATTCTGTAAGCGCGGTACTACCTGCTGTAAACGCGGCACTACCTAGGTCTTCTAATTTCGTCAACAAGTCTACAGTAACTTCACGAACATTTTTTTGAGCTTGCGCGCCCGTAGTTGCATTTAAGTAATATAACGCTGACCCTAGGAGAGAGTTTGTAGTCTGCTCTAATTCTGTTAGATACATAACAGGAACTTTTTTAAACTCTTCATTTGTCTTTGGAGAAACGGTCCAAGCAAAATCACGCACTACATCAATTACAGAACCTACTCGTGTTGGTCTTAATACTACAAGAGGGTCAGTATTAGAGATGTTAACACCTAGTACTGTAGTGTCACTCTGTTCTTCTGTGGTGTAATAATACGGTGGCATAAAAATTAAATAGTAGCTATATTGTTCATTGAATCAAACTCTGACCTAAGAGTAAAAGGTACTAAATTAGGTCTATTTGATTCATTATTAGAGCTATAACTAGATGCATTATTGGTTTTCAATACTAGACCTTTTATACCATCACGAATTTCTTCAAGAACTTTAATTTGACGCTCTACAATATTATACTGTCTGTTATTATTACTAGTTATTGTAGATAGTAAATCGCTGATAGCACCACCCTCTTTCATACCAAGCACTTCATCTTTATTGCTAAATTTACGTACCTGTCCATCCTTGATAATAAAATCTTGCATTTCCTCGTTATCTACAAGAGGAGCTGTAACAACTATCTTACCTACATCTTTTAAAGCTTCAGCCGGTATAATATACGTACTTAACAAATCAGCTAATGCACGACCAGCTAAATCGCCACCTGCGCCACCTGCTATCGCACCTATTACTGTACCGATACCAGGTCCTAAGAGGGTACCAATACTCCCTAAAACCGCAGCACCAGCGGCCCCGCCAAGCAACCCACCGAGGCCTCGCACTACTCTCTCACCAGCCTTTTGATACAATTCATCATCTGATTTAATTTCACCATTAACACGCTGCTGTTTTAATTTTTCTATATCACCTCTACCGAAAAATAATTCTAAGACTGGTCCAACTACAGGCAATCTCTTAGCTACAGGTTTTAATACACCACCTACCTTAGTAACCACTCCCGTTGCACCACCTAATGTTTTAAATATTGTACTAACAGCGTTTCGTACAGGTGCAGGTATAATATTACGAGCTGCATTTGTAGCTACATCTTTAGCACCGGTAAAAAATCTATTAACAAGACTTGGCGGTTTGACTGGAGCTGCTGCAGCGGCAGGGGTAGCAGCCGCCGCTCCTGATGCAGCTCTTGTAGCAGCCGCCGCCCCTGATGCAGCTCCTGTAGCAAGTGGTTTAGCGAAAGATGGTAAAAGTGATTTAACAGCATTTAATGCACCTTTCAGTACATCATCCGCGGCTGTTTTAATAGCCTTAATTGAATCATCTATTGTTCCAAGAAGAGGTTTAATAAGGTCATCAAGTACTTTAAAAGCTTGTTGTGCTGCTACTGTTATACCTCTGTAAATAGTTTGTAGCGCGCCGGAGATATTACCAGTTAGTACATCATACAGCAACGCTAAAATACCAGATGCTGCTAGTAAACCTAACAGACCTGATTTAGGGTCTGATGCTGCATCAACCTTATTAACTGCGGCTCCTTGTTGAATGGTTGTAGCTACTGGTGTAGATAATGCACTTGTCGGTGTAGTAATTCTACCTGCTTCAGGTCCTTTTTGAAACTTACCAATTTCTAATTCTGTTCCTAAAATAATAAATATCTCTTTGTAACGTTGTCTCTCGTTTGGAGTTAATGAGTTGCTATCTGTAGACTCTATAGCCTTACTTACGGTATTATCTGGTAATAACTTATTTAAGTTATATGTTTCAGTTATATTACCCTTGTCAGCAGTTTTAGTTTCAGACGATACATTATTATAGGTATTGTTAATTGTTGTATCACCCTTTATCTTTAAGTTTTCTTCTAATATATCCTTTATATTAGAGCCGAGTATAGCTATATCTGATGACGCCTCTTCATTATTGCGAATATACTTTGACTGTAGACCTTTATCATCAGTAGATGACTGAGTACCACTTGTGTTTAAATTAATCTCTACGTTACCTTCCACATAGATATTTAAGCGCTAGTCAAGAAGTTACCATCAATCGATAAATCTACATCATTATTAAACTTATAAAACGATTGCTCATACTTACGGTATTCAGTAATGTACTCTATAAGCTTGTTATTAATAACAAGAGGTAAATTATCTACTATAGACTTTCTCTCATTAACAGTTATTCCGGTAAGATCAATAGCATTACCGTGTATTGAGACAGCACTAATAAATTTCGAGAGCTCGTATGTTAAAATAACACTAATGGATTCATTAATAATACTTGTATCGGAATACTGTTTTGTTATTGTATTATAACAAGCGTCTGTAACAGCAGTATCTAGCGCGAGAGTTGGTATTTCTAAGTCAACTATAATATCCTTATACGAGATATTTTTTTCAAACTTAAAGTTAAATAAGAACTCAGGAAGGTCACTTAATTTATAAGTATTATCTCGAATCCGTACTGTGTCACCTAAACTTTGTCTTCTTAACTGGGTTAGGATATAGTTTTTATCGTAAAGTGTAAACTCAATAGGCTCTAAACTGTTGCGTATAATGATACTGTTAAGAGTTGAGCCAAGTTTAATATTACCTGCTACACCATCTAGCGTATTTTTTAGTATATCCTTATACTGTTTTACAGTAAGAGTCTTAAAGCTAACCTCTCTATAAACTGAAGGTACAACAATACTAATTGTATCCTCGTTTGATATAGTCTGTAACTCTGATAGAAAATCTTTAATATGACTCATGTGTTATTATATGTTGCGTTATTGTTTTTTCAACTCGTTATTCTCTCTCTCAACTTCTTTATTGTGTATGTTTAGTATAATTTTAGACTCTACAGGGGATAGATTATAGTAGAATTCTGGGTCTGCGCTTATCTTTGTCACATACCCGTAAAGTGTATTAAAGTAGTCTAGTAACGTGTGAGAGTAAAGGATACACACAAATAACATAGAGTCATTAGATAGTAGGTCTATACTATACTGCTCTACATTAAATGCTTTATTTGCATCTATTAAAGTAACCTCTCTCAATGCTTGCAAGTCAGATTTTATATATGTGTCTATCTTAACAAGAGCTCTTTGAGGTATAGCTAATAATATATCTTCCTTTTCCTCGTTATTTAATTTTGAAAAATCTATAGATTTTTCATTATAAGATATGTTGTGTATCATATTACTACACAAGTCTAGAGTTTTATCGAAGTATAGCGTTCTAGGTAGACCTATATCAATAGTGTATTTGTTTTCTGTTATATCATAAGTTGTGTAATTATATAAATTCTCTAGCTTAGATAATATTAAATCTAGATTAAAGGTTAGCTCCCTACCTTCCTTACTTGTAAACACAATAACATCACTTATAAATAAAGATCTATAAAAAATTAATAGATACAATCTATCTATTATATCTAAATTAGATGGTATGTTTAAATATTCTACAAAAAGGTTATTTAAACCTTCAAGATCTTTATTTTCACAAAATTTAATAATTGCTAGATATACCTTATTTGTTAATTCAGGAACTCTCAATACCTTACCACTAGGTAAGCTAACAGGTATAGAAAATGTTAACATAATTAATCCGACAACCAATCAGGGGGTGTTGTAATGCTATAGTGCGAAAAAGCAAAAGCAACTACCTTTGTTAGCTCTTCATAACTTAGTGTACCGTAACTCATCATATCCCCTGCAACCTGAAATGGTACTGCATTATAAAATGTTATTTGTTTGCGTGGTTCAAATTTTCTCTGTGAGGTTCTGACCGATGAATAGTATGAGGATTTATCCTTTGTGTGTAAGTTAACAACAATATTACACTTTATGTCCTCTTCTTGATTATTATCTTCTATTAAACCTCTATGAGAGCTAGCTATTATCCATGGTTTTATAAAATAATCTATAACATCGACATTAGTCTCTAAAAATGTTATGTCTAGTTTACCAGCAGAACCGTAAGCGCCTCTTTCACCACCTACATAACCTTGTATATAACCACCCATATTATTACCAGTTGGTAATACGGTTGAAATACTAAATAGTTCACTTGGAAAGGCTATATTTTGAGCAAGCAAATACCCGAAGTTTGATGTCGAGTCAGACTTACTAGTGATAGAGTTTGTATCTAACTGCCAGACTCTATCGTTTGGTCTTTCATATTTCTTTAGAACCCGGCTAACATTATTGCCTAATTCAGACATATCCTTACCGGATCTAGTTTCAAAATTTACCGTCCAAAGATATTTTAACGGTAAATCGTTTATCCAGCTCTGATGAACTGCTAACCGAGAGGCTATAGGTGATTCTGCCACTTAGTTATTTAAGCGACGATTATAGATTGATGTAATAATGATAAGCAAAAGTTACTTCTATATCAACAGTGTCACCCTTACCTTCCGATATTTTATACGCTATGTCAGTTATTTCGCGAATTGAAGCACCTACTAATTGATATGTAGAAATAGGTTCGAGCTGCTTATCGAGCTGGCTTAGTGTAATAAATGTATCTCTATCAGGAGTACTATAAGCTCCTGTTGATGTCTGATCGTTGAATAAATTACGCGAGGCTTCTTCGAAGTAAGATCTCAAAGAGCTATCAGCGTCTAGATAAAAACTTAATTTAAAAGCCTTAGAGTTGTCATATGTAACATTACCTGGTACATTTAAATTTAACCCCATATAAGGCACTTCTATATTACCTATTGTTCGACCTGGTAGTGATGCTCCTTTTGCATAGATCAGCTGATCTTCAGTCATAGCGTTTAATCCCGCTAATTTAAGATCTGTTACACGAAAGAGAAAGTCACGTGAGAAATCGCGAGCCGCGGCTACTCTATAAAAATTTTGTATGTTTTGATTTACAGGCATATTATTATTTATATCTTTATGTTGATTTATTAAAAAGTTTATATACTAAAACAACACAGTAACCACTCTTCAGTATTTGAAAGTGTTGAACATAGAAAGAGCCTATATTGCTATAGGCTCTGTCTTCAATTAATTAACCACCAGCTAACTCTTCGAAGTTAGCATCAGTGCGTGTAGCGTAGAAGTTAACTCTAATAAATTCTACAGTACGTACAGGTTTGAGATATATGTCTACGATTAATTCATTATTATCAATAACCTCTGGTGTGTTATTTCTTTCATCACATACAATCAAGTAGTCGTATAATCCATCTGCAGCTTTTACTCTTTCGAAGAAAGGTGTTAGGGTATTGACGACACGCGTACGAGTGAATAAAGTATTATTTTCAAATATGAAGAACTTCATTACAGACTTAGTAGCTTTCTCAAGATATAAGAAAGTACGTCTTACATTAACTCGATCAAAAGCGCTTGGTTTCTTGAGTAGTGTCTTTTGACCAAAAATAACTATACCCTGATCAGCAAAAGTAGCGATTGGATTAAGGTTGATTTGATATAAGCTATCCCGTTGATGTTGGTTAGGTGTAATGGCTACATCGGTTACATTGGTAATTATACCTCTGTTGAAACCTGCAGGTGCACCCCATGGACCAACTTCTGAATCGGTAGATACTAGTTTAGAAGCTACGAAGCCTGATGGCGGTATATAAACTGCGAGACCACTTGAGGCGTCTGTTACTTGTAAGTAATTAGCGTATACAGCTGCGTACGAGGTATTGCAGAGCTCGAACTGATGTCGAAGTGCCCAGTACACATCTCTTGTAAAGATCTTACTCTTGTCAGATAATACCTTCGTGTCTTTACCTATTACAAGAATTTGGCGTAGTGGGTCAGCAATAAATAACATATCACCACGACCACCATCTTTAGGAGGACCGGCAAAATTTGCAAACTCATTGAATACATCGGTATAATACCCTCTGGCTACTGTATTAGTTAAATCGTTAGATGTTCTTAAAGCATCTATCGCTGCGACAGCTTCTATATCATTAAATGTACTAACATTGTTAGATTTAGTAGCAGTATATATGGTACCTAACCCACCCTCTACTAAAATATCTACATCATATATATCAGAGTTGCGTATACCTTCTAATGCACGATCAACTTTAGCAGGAACCTCACCAATAACTTTTAAGCTGTTGTTAGAGTCAGTATATGCACCGAGAGGGAATAGTGCGTCAGCAGTATTTAGCTGACCTATAAAAGTACCAATTTGGGAAGAGGATGCACCGACAGTTAATGAACCAGATGTAGGAGTGATACCTGTTAATTGCTGGGTTAGCATACGAACTCTACGCTTTGGAGACCCATCAGCATTTAGAGGAACTGTTGTGTTTACATTGGATACAAAAGGATTAACTAATATCTCAATGTTACGCGAGTTACTTTCAACATTCTCTAAGAAGAAGTTCACAGGTCTGCCATCATTACTAGGCCGTACTCGATCGTAACCAATAGCGCCATTGTATCGTTCCTCTAATACATAATTCAATGCATTACTATTGGAACTATTAGAGTAAGTTGATTCCCGCAATTTAAATAACCCTAGGTTTAGAGTATCATCATAGAAAGTAGTTCCAATATCGTATGTAGTTATATCTTCTTCTAATACTTGCGAGATACTGCCTTGTGTATAACCAGGTTCTGCTGATAGTGTGAAGTCAAGTCTAGCGGTAGGTATTTTTACTAAACCAGCTTTCGCAATACCACCTGCTGTACCTGTAGTAGCTACTGTATATGTTTCAAGAATTGATGTATATGCACTAGCAGGGTTAATTGAAGTGTTATCAGCTAAGCCAATATAATATCCGAGGCCTCGGTTATTGATTGTTGTTTGACCTTTATTAACAATAATAAACGCAGATGAACTTATAACTTGTGCTATTGTGGTTGCTCCTGTAAACGAGCTAGGTGTACTGTTATTACCCCATATAGAAGTACCGCCACCAAGGGTTCCAGCTAATAGTTGTGAATATTCAGTCTGTGTTAGATTAAGCTGTTTTGGAGCTCCGATAAAGTATGTTAAGGTACTGGATAGGGCATCAGAAAAGCTTGTTAGAGCTGTATAACTAGTTCCTGTTGCAGTATCAGTTCTTGTGACAGCTGCTGGGTAAGCTAATACCGAAATATATGAACCGAAACCATCGCCAGTGCTAGGACCATATGGTAACCTATTTACGAGAAGCTTAGCCTGTGTTTGCGAACAAGCCTTGACAGTGTGATAAAAGTATCTCTCTGCAGGTGTGTTCGGTAGACCGTAAATTTGTTCAAATTCATTTATGCTAGAGATTTGTATAACTTCATCAACTGGTCCTTGATCACTAAAACCAGTAGCATAAATTGTAGTGCCTGCAGGAGTCGGTAGTCTAAGAGATAAGTCTATCTCGTTGATCTCCACACCTGGTGATTGTATCATTCGTTTTGCCATACAGATATTTATGGTTTTCTTGTCAAGTTTTCAAAACTATGTGTTTAAAAGTTCTGTGTGTAGTTGAGAGTATACAAATGTAAACGACGATTCTATCTCCGCGGCTTCTCTGTAGTTGTATTTTATTTCACCTACAGCTGTTGGTACTGCTTTTGTGTAGGTAAATTTAATTCTATTATTCTCGTATTCATCTAAACCATATATCGATATATCGGTTTGATAATCTAAAAAGACATCATCACCTATTAAATTAGTTTTGTCGAATGTACCTGTCTTTTCATCGTGTAGTAAATTTAACCACTTGTATATAACCCAGTAGTTATTATATTCATTATCTACTGTAAACTTTACCGTTACTGCTGGGTAGGGTGATTTCTGATGAGTAGATGTGTATAGGGTGCTACCAGTGTATCTAACTAGTAGTGCAGGTACTACAATCTCTGGCACAATAGTACCGTAGATAGATAGCTGCATCGACTCTTCCTTTAAGGTATTAGTAGATCTTTCGCTACGCTTATTAATCTTCCGCAACGCTAAAGGTATGGTAAACACCATACGGAATTTATCAACACGAGATTTGTTAAGTGATGACTGTGTATAAAAATTAGATGACATAATAGTATTTAACCAAGATTGACCCAACCAGAAGCTAATAAGTCATCTAAGTCGCTAGTATCTGTTGTATCATCCATACCAAATACTATAGGAGTTAGTCCTATTGCGCTTGAATCTACTACACTATTATCCAAATATATTGAAGTAGGGTCTTCAAACATCCGTATACCGAAATCCATAGGTTCTATAGAACACGGCTTTCCTTGACTATCTAACTCCAATATATCGAAGTACCTATCTGTCAGATCTTTCTCTAGTATATATAAAGCATACATGAGCGACATTACTCTATCGTCGTGAGTATTATTTTTAGCGCGCCAAACACCGTTAGGGTGTCTCACAAAATCTTTCATCTCTTTTAGTGTATCTATATCTCTAAATTCTATTGTCTTTACTTCATTTACAAAATATCTCATATTCATAATACCCTTGTATTTGGTATTAGTATGAGCTATCATACCTAACTGAGGACGGTTACGGTTAGCTTCCTTCGCACCATAAGAGACAATTTTTTCATACCCCATATCAAAACCTATTCTATCAACCACTTGTGCACCACAATTATTACGCTCTATTAAAGCAAGCGGGTTACCCCAATTACGTAATATAGCATATAATTTATTAGTAAACTCTAACGGAGGTATTGTTCTATTATGATACACCGCAACTTGTTTTATATCTTTAATATCAGTAATATCTAAAATCTGGATTACACTAGCATCAACACCTACACCTTCTGATATATCAACACCAACAACATATAAGCGGGATGCGTCAGGTTCATCCCAGATTTTATAATGACCGTCATCTAATACTATCTTAGGAGTTATACACTTTTGAGATAACTCATAAAATAATCCCTCGTCAATAGACGAATCACCTGTAGTTAAAAATTGACATTCAAATTCCTGAAGGAACGAATCCATGCTACCGAGTGCTTTTACCTGCTCTAACTTCCATTGCTCATCTCGGCCTGGCACATCAGACCATATTACCCGTTCATAAACAAATCCATTTTCATTCTTTTCGGCTCCTGAAAATAGTCTATGGAATAAGTTATCTGTACCATTTGGTGTAGATGCTATTAGCACTTTTGACTTCTTAGAGCGTGAAATAGTAGGAAACACTGATCTCCAGAAATCTTCTAAAATAGACTGAGGTTCTACGAAACCCATCTCGTCGACGATAAGACAATTAATAGATGCACCCCGGGCAGCCGAACCTGTTGTAGTACTAATACTGATACGCGAACCGTTTTCAAACTCGCACGAGGTCTTACCATATTCTCTAACACCTGGCTTGAGCCAGTTAGGTAATTCCTCATATGCTAACCTCACTCGTCTAAAAATTTCAATAGCAGTAGCTTCCTTGTTAGCTACAATAACAATATTCTGATATTCATTAAAACAAGCAACCCATAGTGCATATATAGATAGCATTGTTGTCTTGCCTACCTGACGCGAAGCAAGCAATATTACATTTCTATTATCGCGTAGAGTACGTAACATTCTCTTTTGAAAAGGAAATAGTTCAATTACAACCTTACCTTCATCGGGATCAATAATATAAAAAAAGTTTTCAGCAAAATGCAGCAAGTTAACCTTACTCTTTTTGATATGACGAACCATATCACTTGTATATTCCTCCTTCCAGTGTTTATTAGGTAAGTTAGGATTTCCTAAATAGTATTCACTTTTTGTATTATTTGAGGCCATATTATATAAATAGTTATATGTCAAGATCTAAAAGTAAAGAGTTAAATTCCCTAGGAGATGCTTATGGTAGTATCCTCAATAAAGTAAAGACTGTAGCTGAAGGTGTTAATACTATCGGCGACGCTCCTCTTAAGGATGGAGGACCACAAGAGAAAGGTGGATTTAAAAAAGCATTAGTAGATAAAAGAGGCTTGACAGATAAACAAAAAAAATTAAATTTATATAATATAGATAAATTATCTGAAGAGGACGAGGAAGCATGCATGCGTGGTGAGGATGAAGAAGCATGCGTACATGCAGAAAAAGGTTGTAAGTGTAATAAATGCAAACACTGCAAAGCTAATCAGGATAAAAAAGAAAAAAAAGAAAGTTTAAAAGAAAGTAGAAAAATAATTAGCAGCAGCTTAAATAATTTTATGAGACAAAAATCCGTATTCGACAGGCTCTACGCCAATGTAATGAAAGAATCTTTCGGTCAACAACCAGGCGCTCCTATGGGTAGTCCTTACGATGAAGGTGAAGAGGGTAATGACCTCGACGCTCTCGGGCTAGATGAAACAATGCCAGATGATGAGTTAGGCGAAGTCGGTGAAGGTGATGTTACCATTACTCTTGATCGCGCGACTGCAGAAAAACTTTTAGATATCATCGGCGCTGCAATGGGCGAAGATGAAATGGGCGAAGATGAAATGGACGAAGATGAAGTGGGAGGTGAAGATGAGATGGATATGGGAATGGGAGAGGAAGACGAAGAAGAGTTAGGACACGCTGTTGTTAATGCCAAGTATAATGACGGTAAAAGCAACAAAGTAGGTAATCTTAAACCTGCAGGCGGCTCTGCATCCTCTAAGTATACAGATAAAGTAGGAGACGACGGTGATCTCGGTCATGCTGGTGTTACAGCCAAGTATGTGGATGGTAAAAATAACAAAGTAGGTTCACATAAAACAGGTAAATCTGCATTCGAACAATAACATAACAAATAAAATAA
>Ga0181348_1001046_pt1 | contig 12124 bp, 14 predicted proteins | sample Su13VDMM110DN_FD_130092 | JGI IMG/M metagenome (GOLD analysis project Ga0181348, IMG submission 130092) | Freshwater viral communities from Lake Michigan, USA - Su13.VD.MM110.D.N | ecosystem: Environmental > Aquatic > Freshwater > Lake | place: USA: Michigan | collected 2013-07-16
ATTAAGCTTATCTGCGCCTTGTTTCATTTCATTCATAAATGAAATTTTAGCTGCAAAAAAACAATTACACATATATTTTATAAATTGTGCAGTTCCAACATCTGTTTTTAATATAGGTGTATGAGGAAATCTATCTCTAAGCATTAATTCAGTTCTATCAAGAAGGCTATTTTCTCCGCCAAGAATAATTCTATTTGCATTAATAAAATCAAGTTTTGAATTTCGTTCTGTTAGAAACTCAGGACTAAATATTATATTTAGTGTTGGATAATTGCTTATTAATTCTTCAATTGTTCCAGGTATAACAGTTGACTTGATAATAAAAATATTATCATTTCTTGTATTTAGTTTTATGATATTGTCAAAAACATTTCTAATTATAGTAAGATCAATTCTGCCAGTGTCAAGTGACATTGGCGTTGGGACACAGATAAAGATAAAATCTGATTTGCAGACAGTATCTTCTAGCGTGTCTATAGTCAGTTTTGGATTTGCATCATAGATTCTTACATTTGCATGAAGTGAAAATCCGCTTACTGTTGCTGCACCTACAAATCCGTTACCAATTATGCCGATGTTATATTTATTCATGTTTTCCATTTATAAAGTATAACATAGAATCTATAGTTTATAATCTATATTTCACTATAAATTGTCAATTGTTTCTTTTATTGCAATATTAAAATCTGTAAATACTACATCAATATATGAATTAATCTTTTTGCTTGTTATCCAGTACATTTTATCATGGCCAGCTCTATCATTGACATAAGTTACCAAGTCATTATTACAATTTAATAATGACAATATATTTTTAACAATATTGTTATTTGTCATGATATTGTCATCACCAATATTATAAATACCAGAATTACATTTTGTTATAATCTCATATATTGCAAGTGCAGTATTATTAACATAAGTCCACTGGCGTTTTTGATTGCCGTCTCCGTATATTGGAATTTTTTTATTTTCTCTAATGTTTTTAATTATTTTTGGAATAAATTTTTCATGATGCTGTCGTGTTCCAAAATTATTTGAAGGTCTTATAATTTTATATTCAATATTATACGTATTTACATAAGACAATATCAAATGATCAGCTGCTGCTTTTGTTGCTGCATATGGATTTTTAGGATTTAGTGGCGTAGTTTCATCAAATGGAATATATTCAGCTGGGCCATAAACTTCATCAGTTGATATTTGAATTAGCTCAATATTTTGAGTTTTACAAATATTTAATAATGATAATACACCAGAAATATTTGTCTTAACAAATGTAGAAGCATTAATAATTGAGTTATCAACATGTGTCTCAGCAGCAAAATTTATAATCTTATTTATTTTATGAATCTTTACAATTTTTTTTAATTTTTCTGTTTCATTAATATCAATTTGATAAAATTTACATTTACTGGTATCTATATTGTTAATATTTCCAGCATAAGTTAATTTATCAATGACTACAATGTTATGTCCTCGCTTTACAAACTCATCAAATGTATGACTTCCAATAAATCCACAAGCGCCTGTTAATAAATAATTCATTTATTATTTGCCGTGGTGACTAATGAAAATGCCTTTTCATATGATTCAAATGTTCCTGCATCTATCCACCAGCCCGGCTCTATAGAGTATGAAGCAAACTTTTCTTTAATGAATATATTATTAATATCAGTTATTTCTAGTTCATTTCTTTTTGATTTTTTAACTCCAGAGACTATAGAAAATACAGAATTATCGTATAGATAAAATCCTGTACATGCAAGATTGCTAATATGCTTTGCAGGCTTTTCAATTATTTTAGTTAAATTCATATCATTGAATATTCCAATGCCAAATCTCTCTGGATCATCAACTTTTTTAAACAGCAATTGACATCTTACTTTGCTATTTCTATTCTTAAATGTTTCTATATGCGGCTGTAATTTATTTTCAAAGATATTATCGCCAAGCAAAACAGCAATATCACTTTTTCCTGCATATGATTCACATAAAGTCAATGCGCCTGCAATACCATTGGGACTATCCTGTATTCTATATGTAATCTCACAACCAAAATCTTTTCCAGAACCTGCAATACTAGCAATTTGTCCTACATGTGAAAAGCTTGTAATGATTAAAATATCATTTATTCCACTATCAACAAGATTCTCAATAGCATATTGTATCATTGGCTTTCTTCCGACTGGAAGAATATGCTTATTGAAAATATTTGTAAGTGGTGATAAACGACTACCAGTACCCCCGGCCAGAATAATTCCTTTCAATTTAATCTCATTTAAATTTTATAACCAAAATTATCAAATCCCCAAAAGTCAGATGTTAAATTATTCATTTTATTAATAATAAATTTTGGATGATTAATGTTAATTATATTGCCTACTTTTTTCATTCGATATTTAGCATATTGATCAACTATTTGATCATCTGTTAGATTATTAACATGACTATTTTTTCCAAGTGTAAATTCATATGTATGTGAAGTTTTTTTCCAAAAATTAATTAGGCGATTTCTATTAAAAAAAGTTGCATCATAATTAAATGGCATACATTTTATATCATCTACAATAAAATGTTTATAATTTTTATCAATAGACGGTCTACACCAGCTTTTTGAATCTTTGCTTATAGAAAATTCAATTTTATCATTTACGAGCTGTGTTATATTAAATGCGTATATGTCTCTTGACATACTATTAATTGATAATTTATTCTTATTAATTATATCAATTCTTGGAAATGATACAAGATGATATTCATTTTGTAAATCTTCAAATAGTTTTCTAATATTTTCTGTATCTTGGAAGACATTATCACCATCACATTTTAAAAACCAGCCATCATCAATTTTATCAAGTACATTTTGAATATTGCATCTTATCTCATCATAAGTCTGCTCATGCTGATATGACCACGTTTCATTCATGATTATTTTGATCTCACACTTTTGTGAGAATTGCTCACGAAGCATAATAAGTTTGTCATAACTCTCTTTCTCAAACTGTCTATATTTAGGATTACTTGATGCCGCAAAATTGACAATCACACAATCAGAGAAACTTGCAAGTGATGCAATACTCTCAGCATATGGGTATTGCAAACGATCAGGCTCTGCAAGCATTAAAAAAGAAGTTATCTTTGTCATTAAATTCCGCTGAGTATCTTCTTAATATACACATTATCAGGCACATTTACTAGATTTCTATCAATAATTCTAATATATGCACATGGAAATGAACGCTCAATGAATGACTTTTCGAACATATTATCGAATCTATTACTGACTGCAATTCTAGCAGAATTACCTGCAAGTTTAGTTCTATGAATCAAGAATGTTGAGAAGATGACCACATCACCTGGATTACACACGACATCAACGTATTTTATTTCTTCATCAATTGATAATTCTATCTGACTGACATTGCTTTTAGCAGTGCACTCACGAAGCCCTTCTGCATGCGATCCAGGAATTATCTGAATTGGGTGTGTATTCTCATTCACATTTGTCAATGGGATCCACACAATTAACGAGTCGATGCTTCCTTGGATTGACGGCCAATCTTGGTGACTTGTTGTAGCAACCTTTTCTATTCCGTCGTCACTTAGCTTTTCTGATACTATATGTGTAACTGGCGTCGTAGGTGTTGAAGGTTCAACTACACCAAGATCTTTTATGACACTTAGAATGTTCTCAGCCAGGAAGAGTGATTGTACCTTGACTGACTTTGCAAATGTTCTGAGATATGATCGGTACTGTTCTGATGATTTTTGAAATGCTGATGTGAGACTTTCAATTAGCGATGGTGTGTCTTGACCCGAGATCTTGTCCATCCCGTATTTCAACGTAGCATTACATGCTATAATATCTTGTGGATCTAGCAGACTTCTGACAATAATGACACCGTTCTTTTTAAACAATTCTTTTGCATTGATTCGATCATACACTTTTAGATCCATATTGCAAGACCCATCCCAGTGTTCCCAAAACCATTTCCATTGTATAACATGTAACGATTTCTTCTATCATTGAAGACACACGGATATTCCACCATCAATGAATCCCAGCCGGTGCTAGAGACATCCAGCGAAATATCTTTGTCTCTTGACCAATTAATACCATCAGATGATTTTGCACTTAAGACACGATAGGAGTTGGCAGGATTTTGCCTGAAGTCTTTGGTTTTCCTCGATGAGAACCACATTAAATACTCATCACCGTCTTTAATAACTGCGGCTTGCGATAAACCACCTTCATTGATATTGTGATCTAGATCGATGCAAACATTGCCCGTTGGTAACCAGTCAATTCCGTCTATTGATATTGCATATTTGATATTATAAGTTGGTTCAAGCTTCCCACCATCTTCAATCCATCTTTCACATGAAAGATACCAGCCCTCGTAAAGCCGCTTCTTTCTATTAAAAAGAATTGACATTGTTCCTATATAACCTGGTTCACGCCAAGATGTTGATAAGACAGGACCGCGTGAAAATTTCTGATATGTTTTGCCAGCATCTTTACTAATCATGAGTCCGAGATTGTTATGGTAAGGAACGTCTGACCTGACCGCCCACCCGATATAATACAGGTACTTCGTCATCTTATCGATGTCGATTAGGGCCGTCGGCATGATTCCTGCCCAGTCAAATGATCCCCTATCACCAAGTTCTACATTGACTCGAGTAGGTTGCGTGATGATCATTCTTGGATTGTATCTACAGACTTCTATGTAATAAGGATGACTCTTTCCTTCAATTCTAGTTGAGTAGAATATCCTCCATCGATCTTCTTGGATGTCGATAACAGGAACCTGTGCATGATGATCACTAAAGATATTTCCTAGTTTTGACCAGCTCATTATTATTTCTTGTTTAAGATCCAGCACTTGCTAGGAGTCACTTCAACTTCAAAGCCATTACAATCTGCATAATCGTGGACAGCTTTTCTGACTGTATCCCAAGTGTAATCATCACCTATGATCTTGGCATCAGGCCAATTCTTTAGAGAATCAGTTATGTCATTATAAACATTTTCATAACTATGTGATGCATCAATATAGACAACATCCATCTTTATGTCAAATTCGCCCAACAGCCTAAGGCCATCATTTGTGTAAGCTCTAATAGGGTGTAGTCTTTCACGATAATCCCAGCAGTTTACTATGAATTGATTCCAAAGTGTTGAGATTTTTTCGATTCCAGGATTAATAGGAAGCGCAGTTTTACCATTACCATAATCTTTAATATCTTTTGACCAATGATCAATTGCATAGAGATTGCAACTAGGTGAACAATCGAGGATAAATCTTGTCGATGATCCTAACCACGATCCTAGCTCACAGACATTTTTCACGTCTTTTGTAAAAATTTGTTGGAAGACACGGTGATGGCTAAACCAGCCGTGCGAATCAAAATCTAAATTAGGCTTCTCAGTGGGCCAAAGTTTTGGTAGCATATTAATATCAAGTTTTATCATATTTCCTCCTATCTATGCAATTTTTTGTATGAACCACGTCCCACCATTCATATTTATGAAACCATCTATTTTTTTGTGTATCGTAATATCCTGTCTTTTTGCTAAATAGTTTGTGACATCTTCATGAGTAAATGAAGAAATGTCTGATATTGATATGCTTGTATCGTAATTCATGCCCAACATCAAGATACCCCGATCTTAAGAATTCTAATCCATTCTTCAAATGTTGATGTAGGATCATAACTATGGTCGATGCTGTTAGAATAGATTAGATCCCATTTACATGACCAATCTCGTGGAAATTTTGTGAAATCCATGATGAAATCTGCGTATGACGCAGGACTAATGTCTAGGGAGTGAACTTTCACTTCTGGTAGATTAGATGTAAAGGTATCTCTCTCGTGATTATTCCTCGTTCCTAAGCAGACCATTATCTCATTCTGATTAAACTCATAAAATGAACGAAGTTCTTCTGCAACTTTAGCATATTCTCTGGCATCTTCTTTCTTTCCAGACTTAACACGATGTCGTTCGATCTGAACTTCAGTGTAATTAGTAGGCTTTAAATTATTCACAAAATTCGCTGTCTCTAATTTTATCATATTTTCTTCCATTTAGTAAGTTTCAATAGATGATTTGATCTGTTTCTTTGCAGGTGATCCCATATAAAAACCAAAATCATCTGTGTCCTTCGTGACAAGCGAACCCATCGCAATTAAGGAAGATTCACCTATCACTGTTCCATCTCTGATTGTTGTATTAACACCAAACCAACTGCTGTTCTTCACATGGCAGTGTCCTGATAGTACTACGTGTGATGTGAAGAAGACATGATCACCTATCTTGCTATGGTGACCTATGTGATTTCCACTCCAAAGTACAACATTGCTACCAATCTCGACGAAGGGTTGTATTGTGTTATCTTCGAGAATAAAACAGTTATCTCCGATTTTATTAGAAAAGACAGATGATTTTGAGCTTATGTATGAGATCATAGAATAGCCTTTAGACTTTATTTGATCATAAATGTTTTTTCTAATTGTATTCATTTTTATACCAGTCATTGGTGCAAAGAATTTGACTTCACTTGGAGTGTAAATAGATTCTATTGTTTCAAATGAATAGACGGGAAGGCATTCAAATTTGTCTTGTAGCTTATAGCATTCATTAATTACAAATCCTACAATCTCATAACAATCTTTATAATTAATATCATTTTCTAAATAGAATTTTGCAAGTTGTGCAGTGTCTTTAATTCCAAATATAAGAATTTTTTGTCTCATACTAATATATAATCCTGTAGTAGATTTTTGCTAAATTTACCATGATTCATTAAAACATCTATGATGGATGTCTTTAGTGGTGAATTTGTTTTTAGAAAGTACAAATCGACATCATTAATTCTAAATTTAATTTTATCATAAAGTAACTGGCCGCCTAATGGATTAATATATGTTTTTGCAGACATTTTTTTACAAATATCTAAGATTCTTTGCTCTTTTGTAGATGTAATTTTTAATTTACTAGATACTTCAAAACATGTCTTTATGTCTAAGTAATTACAAATATTCTTAATAGATTCAACACTTATTTGTAAAATAGTATTTTTATCATCTAGAGATGATTTAATTAATTCAATAACTTCATCATAATATGTAGATCGCTTATATGATAGTTCAATTGTTTTGTAGAAATTTTTCTTCCAAATATCATATTCTTGTGAAACACTATGTTCATTAATTCTTCTATTCAGTGATGCATTAGCAATAGGTATTGTGAACATGTGTTCTTTACCATTGAAAACTATGTTATTTCTATTAATCCATCCTCGCTTAATATAATTTACATCATCTAAAAAAACAAAATTATCAACAGCAGATATTAATTGGTAATAACCAATATAAGGAAATACATAAGGTTGCATAATTCCAATTTTCATAATATTTTATCAACAATGTACTGTATATGCTGTTCAGTCATCTGGTCATGTAATGGAAAATTAATAATTCTCTTAAACAAATCAGATGCGTAATGTGTATCTTTTAATGGCCTATAATATTTATTTACTTCAATTCCTTGTAGTCTAAATTGCTCCTTATGCATCTCATCTTTAAAAACTATTGGAAAATTTCCATATATAACTTCACTACTATAGTTAAAAACTTCAAATCTATTATTAAGTTTCTTAATGTATAAATTTTGTAAGTATTTATGTTTTTCAATATCATAGTGTCTTATATGGCTTAGTATAAATGATGCTGCTATATCAGACATTTTAAAATTAGATGAAAGTGAGTCAAACTCTCTAGCGTCATTAAAGCCAAAATTACAAATATTGTTTATTGTATCATAGTAATCTTTATCAACTACAATAAATCCACCTTCACCAACTCCAAGAAATTTTGTGTGATGTAAACTACCAAAACTAGCATCACCAAAATTCATAATACCAATACCGTTATGCATTCCAATTGGCGAGCTTGCATTATCAAATATACAAATTTTATCTTCTATCTTGCAACGTGATTGCCAATAATCAATATCTACTTTTGATCCAAAAAGATTTGTAATAATTATTCCATCAAAATCTGCTAATGATATAGATGCTGGTATTGTATATGTGTCTGGGTCAATATCAATAATAGAAGCATCAAAACCCGCAACACAAGGCGTTGGAAAGGTATAGGCTGGTGTTAGCCATCTTAATTTCTTATTTTTTAATTTTTCATATAAGTAAAATAGTGCATGTAATGCAGCTGAACCGTTTGATATACAAACTACTCTTCGATTATTTTGTATATGTAATAGCGATTCTAGCTCACTTTCTAAAATTCTCTTAATAGGTCCGCTATTTGAGTATTGTTTATTCTTTTGTGAAAGTGAAAGATAATTCTTTATTTCTTTATAGTTGAATTTTTTTTGTGCAACATAATTTATTTTCATAGTTTCACAAGTAATTTAATATTTAAATTATTATTATTCATTTTTTATTAGTGTAATTATATAAAGTTGTGGCCTGTCTGGCCATAAAAACTTTACTTCAATATTTTTAGTTTTATAACTAATTAATGTAGTAACTTCTTTCTTAATAATATCAACAAGCGCATCTTCTTTATAATATCCAAATTCTGGATTAAGTTTAATAGCATTCCAAAATTTTAAAACTTCAGAATGATTTTCTAAATCTTCATTCCAGAAGCAAGAATAAAGAAAATTATCTTTACTGTAAGCAAATTCATGCTCTTCGTCTCTTATCCAGCCGACCTTATATTTGTCAAATCGCCAGTGGTCACCTAATCCCCAGTCAATTAATGCATGTCCACCATTTTTTAAACTGTTCTTACATTTATTTATAAATAGATCAGGATTTTTTGAAAAGTATGGACATCTAGTACTGATTATTAGATCATATTTTTGCGGAAGAATCCAATCAGAATTAATTTCCCAATTTTTTAAACTTAAATCAAAAAAATGTTTTTCTTTAGAGATGATTGAATTTGTGAAATTGTCATGTTTTGAGCTTCCTAAAAATGCAACAGAGACAGGATTTCTTAGTCCGTCAAGCATTTTAAGATATTCAGGAAAAATATACTGATCTGATTTACCCATTTTTTTGAAAAACAATTGTAATGTACTTATCGAGCTCTAAGGAATAATGTATTCTCATAAATTCTGCTAATTTTATTTCAAAATCATTCATACGTAGCTGTATTTCCATTTGATTTGTTTTTGACCAGCTAAAAAATCAATAACTTCAAATCCATTACAACAAATTATTGCAGCAAGATCAATAGGTGGTGATGGATTTTTATGATCAAAGTCTACAAAATATGAACCAAAATTATTTATATTTGGAATAGTCAATACTAATTTTCCATTATCATTTAATAAATTATAAAACTTTTTTGATAAAGAATTAATAATATCATCAACTGTAATATGCTCTAATATATGCTCATCAATAATTAAATCAAATTTATCTTCTATTTGATAAATATTATTATAGTCAGCTCCAGATAATGAATCAGAATCACATGATACTACATTTTCAAAAGCATGTTTTATTTCTCGATGTGCGGAATTATTAACATTTCCTGATCCAAAATTTAAAACTTTTCCATTACAAGAATAATTTTGCCAAAGCCTACTTCTTCTAGATATCATGGGAAAATTTTTAATAATTTTTGCTTGACTTGTTTTTATTTTTGAATACGTTGGTATCATTTATTTTTAATCTCCATAATTTTTATAACTTATTTAATTTTTATACTATTCTTCCAAAAACTATAAATACCATTTTCTATTTCATATTTTTCCCAAACTTTTCTATCTCTATTTGGCTGTAATTTTGCCCAATTCCACATTTTTAATAAACCTTCATCTATGTTTATTGTATGCTTAAAGCCTATTAATTGTTCAGACTTTTCCCAAGACGACCATGCATATTTTACTTCATGTCTAGATTCTAAGAAGATAGGTTTTAGTTGTGTATTTGCAACATTAACTAATGTATTACAAGCGTCTATGATACTTGTTTCCTTTATTCCGCCAAGATTAATTATTTCACAAATACACTTATCACTTTGAGATGCAATCCACATTGGTTCAAGAATATCATCAATATAGCTAAATGATCTTTTCTGTTCACCATCACCAAATATTGTAGGTTGTTCATTATTTAAAATTTGAAACATCCAAATACCTAAAACATTTCTATATTTGTCCCATATATTTTGACCAATACCATACACATTATGTGGTCGTATTATTGTATAGTTTAATCCATGCTGTTTATATGCACATTTTAAATCCATCTCTACAGCAAACTTTGCTATTCCGTATGGATCAACTGGCGATGGAATCATTGATTCACTAAAAGGCGGACTATAATCATCTCCGTATACAGCCATTGTACTTGTAAAAACAAATCTTTTAATGTTAAATTTTATTGATGCATTTATTAAATTTATTGAACTAATTAAATTATTTTCATAATTAAATTTTCTTATAAACGGACTTAATCCCTCAGCGGCATATGCAGCCAAATGATATACTATTTCTATTTTATAATTTTTAAATATTTTTTCAATTTCATTTTGTGAATTTGATAAATTTATTTGATAAAACTTACATCGTTTATCAACATTTTCAATATATCCGCCAGATAAATCATCAATTCCAATTACATTATAGTCTGTATTGTCAAGAATCCACGATGTTAATCTTGATCCTATTAGTCCTGCAACGCCAGTAACCAAAATATATTTCATTAAATTTTCTCATTAAGTAAATTTTTGTGAATTTCTTGCCAGCCATTATATGAAATTTTACCACTTTTTGTATATGCGTTTAATCTTTTTGGAGTACCTCTCCCAAGATGCATAAATATAATTTCTTTATCAACAATACACATATCAATTCCGCAATCTACATCTAGCTGTCTCCAATTATTAATATCTTTTATGATTTCTGGATTATTATGTGTGTTTGGTAGACTAATGTAATTTATATTATTTTCTATACAAAATAATGTTAGCGTATCACCAACATCAAGTCTTGGTAGCAGCGGCATACAATTTACATTTTGTAATATTTCATTTTTAATAAAAAGTCCCGATATGTGGCATGCATTTATTCTACCGTTATCTTTACACGCTGATATTAGATCATATTTTTTAGAATATTCTTGGAAAACCTTATAAAAGCTACTTGATAGTACAGCAACGTCATTATGACAAACAAAAGCAAAATCAGTATCAATATACTTTTTTCCAAATTCTAGATTTTCACCGTTTGCTGTTGATGCTCCCATAATCGGATTATTTCTATCTGCACTTGAATTATTGTACCATTGAATATTATTAGCTAGATTTAATATTCTTTCTTTATAAGACGTATCATTAGATCCTTCTATGACTATATATTTTACTTTAAAATCAATTGGCTTGTATTTTTCAAAAGATCTTATCAAAATTTCAACTAATTCTGGTTGATGATATGATTGTGTTAAAACTGTAAATTCATTAATAAGCATTGTTAAATTAATCCTTGAAGAAATTCAAACTCTATATTGTTATTATTTTTAATAAATGAGATAAGATCATTAGTCATTTCTTTACTAAGGTAGTTTTTATCCCACTCACACGCATGATAAACAATTTCATTCTTTTCAAAATATTTTAGATCACTAAACGGTGGATTACATTTATAATAGACTACATTTTTAAATTTTTCATCTTCTTTTTCATAAGTTATTTTAGCATATTCATTATTTGAAAGAGCTAAAATCTCTATATTTGATTCTTTTGCTGCAAGTATTGATCCAGGAGACATTCTCCACGCAGGTGGTCTAAATATAGGTTTAAATTTATCAAAAAGACAAGCTTTTTTAACAATTTCAAACATTAAATTAAATTTTTCTAATGCTTGCTCTTTGTTTAAATACTGAAATTCATCGTTGTCACTTTTTCCAGGGATGCCATGATACAGTCCATGATAGCAAATTTCAAAATTATTATCTGGTAAATTTTTTATTGTATTGCAAAAATTATGAAATTCACTTATTGTTAATGGCTTCTCAGTTGCTATTTCTTGTTTTATTGTTCTCCAATACGCAATAGGAATAAATAAAGAAAATTTTATATC